>WNFI01132600.1_pt1 | contig 14120 bp, 16 predicted proteins | sample 5400471 | NCBI WGS metagenome assembly WNFI01 (sample SAMN13153348, study PRJNA577476) | soil metagenome | isolation source: 100 cm saprolite on Douglas fir-dominated hillslope | place: USA:California | collected 2013-09-17 | reverse complement strand
AGCGGCGAAGCGCTGCCTGAGACGGCCAGCACCTGCGGCACGCCGTCGAAGCGGTCGTGCGTAGTCGGGATGGATGGCAGGGCGCCGGTCTCGTGCCACCACTGCGTCAGCGCATATTCGAGGCCCGAGCCGCCGATGCAGAACAAGGGTGTCTGGCGGCCCTGAGCCGCACCAGCGAGCCCATCGAGCAGCCGGCCGGTCTCGGTCAAGTGCTCAGTCGTGGTGCCGTCCAGCAGCACCGCGCCGCCCGACGTGGCGTCAACCACGCGCTGCAACTCGCCCGCCATCTCGGTGCGGTCGAGTGTGAGTTGCGGCAGCGTGAAGCCGGTGACAGGCATCGCGGTCTGCCCTGCGAGGTGGCGCGCCAGATCCGCCTCGTGCATCGGCGTCACAGGGTGCACGCTCATGATTGGGTGGCGATCGATGCGATGCACACGGTCGTCGGTGCCGGAGCGCGCGAACAGATTGCCGAAGGCGCAGTAGCGGCCGAGCGCGGGGTTGGCGGCAACGATGGGAATCGCGGTGTCACCGAAGGCCGTGCGCGACAGGTCCATGACCCGCCCGATGCTGCCGATGGCTGGTGAGCTGTCGAAGGTCGAGCAGACCTTGTAGTGCACCAGCGGCACAGGCAGGCGAGACATCGCTGCAAGCACGGGTGCGAGTTGCGCGTCCATCTCGGTCGGCGACATCGCGCGGCTCGCGCCCGCCACGCCGATCGCGTCGAAAGGTCCGAACTCGGCCAGCGTCTGCTCGTCGGGCACGTCGAGGAACAGTGCGCAGTTCAGGCCGGCGAACGCCAGCACTTCGAGTGCATCGGTGGACCCGGTGAAATCGTCACCGTAGAAGGCAAGCTTCATACCGGCTCCTACAGGTTGGCGAAATGAACCAGCGCGCGCTGTAGCGCTGGGTGCGCATCGGCATAGTGCTCCAGGCTCACGCCGGCCACCGCCGCCTCCCAGCCTTCGCGCATGCTTGCCACGCCGGCGGCGATGCCGTCGGGGTGGCCGATGATCCCGCCGCCCGCGAGGTGCATCAGGTCCACCGCGCCGAGCGCGCCGTACAGGTCGGGCGCCAGGCCGGCCCATTGACCCGACGAGAACACCGGCATCAGCGGCTGCAGTCCCGCCCAGGGCGCCAGGCAAGCCTTGGCGGAGGCGATCACCGAGTCGTCCGGCTCCCAGAACTTGCTGCGGATGCCGTTGCAGTGCAGGTGATCCACGCCGGCCAGACGCCACAGCTTCTGGTAGGCCTGGAACGAGAAGCCGAGCCCTCCATGGCGCGTGAACGCGCCCCAGCCATTGCGATGACCATGGATCGGCAACTGCGAGTGGCGGCGCAGGTGTTCGACGGCGCTGAATCCGACCCAGTTGATGCTCACCATCACGCAGCTGCCGCCTGCGGCGAGCACGGCGTCGTGGCGGCGCAGCATCTCGTCGACCGAACCCGAGATGTTGATCGCGTACATCGGCATGCGACCGAGGCGATCGGCATGGCGTTGCAACACCGGCATGACGGCGCGCAGGCGCTCGTCGAACGGCGCGTACGGCGGGTCGGCGATCAGTTCATCGTCCTTGATGAAGTCGATGCCGGCTGCACAGAGGCTGTCGACCAATTCGGCGGTCTGTGCGGGCGTGAGACCGATGCTGGGCTTGATGATGGTGCCGATCAACGGCCGGCCATGGACGCCGGCGAGACGCCGGGTGCCGGGGATGCCGAAGGCGGGGCCGGCGAACTGCGCGGCGTATTCGGGGGCGAGATCAAGGTCGAGCAGGCGCAGGCCGGTGACTTCACCGAGCTCGTACAGGTTGCCCGCGATGGTGACCAGCATGCTCGACAGATTGGCTCCGACGTTGGCGACAGGGAACGCGATCTCAATCTCCGCGCGGTGGAAGACGCCGCCGTGCGGATGCCGGCCGACATAGGCGCTTGGAAGCGTCGGCTGAAGCCCGGGTGCGAGTGGCTTGATGCTGGCGATCCGCGCGCGGGACCGCTCTTTCAGTTCATCGGTCTCACCGGGCAGTGAAAGGAAGGTGCCGCTGGACTGTTCGCCGGAGATCACCTGCGCGATCTTTTCGGAGGCGACCGAGCTTTCGACGAAATAGCGGGCGGTGAACTCTTTACGCGGGGCGATGTTGTTCATGAGGCTGTGAGCTTCTGTCTTTGATAGACCGAAGGGTAGGCGTCACAAACCAATGAGGCAAACGATTCAATTTCGAATGGCTGTGATATAAACTCACAAAACGTACGGGTTGACCCTAGATCAAAAACTCGCCATGGCCACGCCCCATCGACTTTCGCTCAACGGATTGCGCGCCTTTGAGGCGACAGCGCGTTTGCGCAGCTTCAGCGCGGCAGCTGAAGAACTCTCGGTGACGCATGGCGCGGTGAGTCGCCATATCCGCACGCTTGAAGACTCGCTGGGCCTGGCGCTTCTGCAACGCACAGCGCAAGGTGCGACGCCAACAAACGAAGGGTTGCGCTTGGCGGAAGGCCTCTCTACGGCCTTTGGTCTGATTCAGTCAAGTGTCGAGCAACTCAAGCCTGGCCCGCTCACATTGGCATGTTCGGAGTCGATCATGATGTACTGGCTCATTCCCAGGCTGAATCGCTTCAAGGAGATCAACCCCGAGGTGGAGCTTCGCTTCAACATGAGCCATGGTCCGATCGACTTCGCTCATGACAAGGTCAGTGTGGCCATTCGTCTGTCATCGATTGACCCCCCAAAGGAGGCTGTCCGAGCGGATGTGGCTCATGAATGGATTGGGCCGGTATGCTCACCTGGGTATCTGCAGAACCACCGCATCGAGTCCTTCGAAGATCTCGCTCGAGCACGGCTGATGATCTCGCTCACCCGACCAACAGCCTGGGCCGACTGGGCCAGTTGCAGTGGGCAAATGAGCCCGGAGTTGCGCGTAGATGAGTCATTCGCCCACTTCTACCTGCTTATCCAAGGCGCCCGTTGTGGTCTGGGTATGGCGAATGTGCCCCATATGCTGGTCCGAGATGATCTGATGAGCGGCACCTTGGTTGCTCCCATGGGCTTTGTGTGTGGCCCCAACCGACTAGCGATCTGGACTGCTCCACACCTTAGCCGCAGACCTGATGTGGTGAAGCTGGTCGACTGGTTGCACGATGAGTTGCGCGCATCGGAGCCGTAGATGGTCTGCGGTCAGTGCGGCGCTCTGATGGAGGAGCATGTTTTTGACTCCTGATTGGAAGATTTGGGCTGGTTGATCGTTACCGTGAGGAAACAGCGATGAATGAGCCTTGCTCGCGCAGATGCCTCTGGAAACGATCGGCATAGTCTTCGACGACGGCATGCCTCACGCTGGGGCGCTCCGCAAGCGCCGATCGCCACGCTGAAATGCGCGGAAGGCCGTCGAAGATCTGATACGCGACCGTCGCGGGGGTGATGTCGAAGTATCGGAACAGCGGGGCGTAAACCGCATCGACCATGCCAAAGGCCTGGCCTGCGAAAAATGGCCCTGTATCCATTTCTGACTCCAGCTTGCCCAGCCGTTCGCGAAATGCAGCGCGCTTGGCATCGGCGGTTGCAGAGTCGCGAGCGTGGAGGAACTGCCAGCCTTCGGCGAAGGTCTGGGCGGCAAACTCGATCCACGCGCGGTGCTGTGCGCGAGGCAATGCATCAACGGGGTACATCGGCGCACCGCCTTGCGTTTCATTGAGGTACTCGCAGATGACCACGCTTTCGAACAGGATCGCGTCCTCGGCATTCGCTTGGCGCACCTTGAGCACCGGCACCTTGCCGGTCGGTGAAAGTGCCAAGAACCAGTCTGGCTTGGCTGACAGATCGACGTCTATCCGATCGAATTCCACACCCTTCTCAAGAAGCACGATCACGGCGCGCTGGACGAAGGGGCACAGCGGGTGGCTTATCAGGGTAAGTGCAGTCATAGTGATGTGAGGCTCTGGAGGGTTTGTGCAGGGGAAACAGCGGCATGGGGCCACGTACCGCTGTTTCCTTTGCCTGGAGTGGAGGAGCTGTCACGCAGCGCTGAAGCAGGCCGTCAGCGCCTCGTTGACTCTGCCCGAGCCAACACGCTTTCGCCGACCTCCTGGGCTGCGCGCTTAACCATTGAGCAGGCGGCCGCCGTCAACGACGATTTCAGAGCCCACCGTCCAACGCGACTCGTCGGAAGCCAGATACAGCACGGCTTTAGTCACCTCGTCGGCCGTGCCGAAGCGCCCAAGCGGAATGCTCGCCGCAATATCTTTGTTGACCTGCTCGCGGTACGCGTCCGGAATCCCGAGCTTGTCGTACAGCGGCGTTTCGATCGGTCCGGGGCTGACCGCATTGACACGGATGCCACGTCCCAGCAATTCAGTCGAAAGCGTCTTCGACATGTTCAAGAATGCGGCCTTCGTGGCGGCATACACGGACGAGCGGGCTGCGCCTGCATGCGCGCTGACGGAGGTGTTGAGCACGACGGAGGCGGGATTCGCGAAGATCGGGAGCAGTGCCTGCATCAGGAAGTAGGGGCCCTTGACGTTGATGTCGAAAGAGCGGTCAAACATCTCTTCCGACCATTCCTCGATGGGCAGCCAGACAGATACGCCGGCATTGAGGAAGGCAATGTCCAGTCGGCCGTAGTGCTCCTTGATGATCTGTGCCAATTCCTTTTGGGCAGCAACGCTGGCCGAGTCGGCGCGCAGCACCTGAACTTCGGGGCCCAGTTCGGCTTGTGCCTTTGCGATCGAATCGGGATTTACGCCCGTGACGATGACGCGGGCGCCTTCCTCCAGAAACTGCTTTGCGGTTTCCAGCCCGATGCCACTCGTGCCGCCAGTGATGAGAGTACGTTTACCTTGCAAGCGCGACATTGATTTCTCCTGAGAACGACGACCGACCAGGTCGACCGCAGGAATGATGCATCCATGCAAAAAAATACATAAGATATGACTTATGTATAAGATTCATGCTGAAACTGCATGAATTGAGGTGAGTAATGGACCGATTTCTCTTGATGAGCTGCTTCGCGCGCGCCGTAGAAACTGGAAGCTTTTCTGCTGCGGGGCGTGATCTGGGCCTGGGGCAACCCAATGTCAGTCGCTATGTGGCGGCGCTGGAAGATCATTTGCAGGCGCGCCTGCTCCACCGGTCCACGCGAAAGCTATCTTTGACGCCGGAGGGCGAACGCTACTACGCGGACATCCGGCGAATCCTGGATGCGGTAGATGAATCCGAATCGTCCTTCAGGAACAACGTCGAGCCATCAGGACTCTTGCGCGTAGCCTGCCCAACGGCTCTCGCACACGCATTTGTGTTGCCACACGTGCCGACCTTTTTGGAGCGCTATCCCCAATTGACCTTGGATCTTCAATTCAACGATCGATACGTGGACTTGGTCAACGAAGGGACCGAAATCGCCATTCGCATCGGACACTTGGAGGACAGTAGCTTGCGGGCCCGGCGTCTTGGATGGTACGACCGCGTCTTCGTGGCCAGCAAGGACTACCTGGCCAAACGTGGAGTTCCGCAGACTCCAGATGACCTGCGCGATCACGATTGCATCATCTACACCCTGTTGTCGTCCGGGGCGATCTGGCGATTCCGTGACGCGGACATCCCGGTTTCCGGCAGGCTCAGGGTGAACTCGCCCGACGCAGTGAGTGCCGCGGTCACGGCAGGCCTGGGCGTAGCACAAGGACCTGCGTGGCTGTTTGAGGGTGGGCTGAACAGCGGCCGATTGCAGTTCATTTTGACGGATCATGCAGCTCCGCCCGTACCGGTGCAGATCGTCTATGTGGCCAACAGGTTGCTACCCACGCGGGCTGTCGTGTTCATGGACTTTATGGGTGAGTTGTTTTCGAGGATTCCTGCCTTGAATGGCCGCACTCCTTTGCCGAATCTATAAATGTTTCGTTCGTCGGTCACCCGCGAATGCCATCAGGGCCAGCAGTACGAACACCTTGCATCGACAGGCCGAATGTGAGACTGCAAACCCTTCAGCCCCTTGCTCTGCCGAATCTTGCTTTTCTTGAGAAGTCCATGCGAGACATCCCCTACGCGAGTGCGCCCTCCAGGGGTCGTCTCAGAAAACGGAAAATAAAGCACGCTAAGGCATAGCCGAACCTGCCAAGCTTGCTCCACCCTGTAGTGACGCGATCAGCGGGCAGGAAACGTTCCCCCTTCGCGCATGGCAGGCGCACACCAACTCAGACAGCACGGCCTCCATGCGCGCCAGGTCAGCCATTTTCTCGCGCACGTCCTTGAGCTTGTGCTCGGCCAGACTGCTGGCTTCCTCGCAATGGGTGCCATCCTCCAGCCGCAGCAGCTCGGCGATCTCATCCAGGCTGAAGCCCAGCCGCTGGGCTGATTTCACGAAGCGCACCCGCGTTACATCCGCCTCGCCATAGCGGCGGATGCTGCCATAGGGCTTGTCAGGCTCCAGCAACAAGCCCTTGCGCTGATAGAAACGGATGGTCTCCACATTGACCCCGGCCGCCTTGGCGAAAACGCCAATGGTCAGGTTCTCCAAATTGTTTTCCATATCGCTTGACTCCGTACATGAGTACGGAAGTAAGGTTACGCTATCCAATTTCAATTCGAAAGGACAAGCGCATGTCTGAACCAAAAACCGGGCGCGGCGCGCTCTTCACTGGAGGGCTTGCCGCCATCCTCGCCTCGGCTTGCTGCCTCGGGCCGTTGGTTCTGATCGCCTTGGGGTTCAGCGGCGCTTGGATCGGCAACTTGGCGGTGTTGGAACCCTATCGCCCCATCTTTATCGGCGTGGCGCTGGTGGCGTTGTTCTTCGCCTGGCGGCGCATCTACCGGCAGGCAGCGGCCTGCAAACCGGGTGAGGTCTGCGCGATTCCCCAAGTGCGAGCTACTTACAAGCTCATTTTCTGGATCGTGGCCGCGCTGGTTCTGGTCGCGCTCGGATTTCCCTACGTCATGCCATTTTTCTACTGATCGGAGTTCACCATGAAGAAACTGTTTGCCTCCCTCGCCCTCGCCGCCGTTGTTGCCCCCGTCTGGGCCGCCACCCAGACCGTCACGCTGTCCGTACCGGGCATGACCTGCTCCGCCTGCCCGATCACTGTCAAGAAGGCGATTTCCAAGGTCGAAGGCGTCAGCAAAGTTGACGTGACTTTCGAGACACGCCAAGCGGTCGTCACCTTCGACGATGCCAAGACCAGCGTGCAGAAGCTGACCAAGGCAACCGCAGACGCGGGCTATCCGTCCAGCGTCAAGCAGTGAGTCACTGAAAACGGCACCGCAGCACAACGGACGTCATTGTCTGGCGCCACAAACGATAAAGGATCTGTTGCATGACCCATCTAAAAATCACCGGCATGACTTGCGACTCGTGCGCGGCGCACGTCAAGGAAGCGCTGGAAAAAGTGCCAGGCGTGCAGTCGGCGCTGGTGTCCTATCCGAAGGGCACAGCGCAACTCGCCATCGTGCCGGGCACATCGCCGGACGCGCTGACTGCCGCCGTGGCCGGACTGGGCTACAAGGCAACGCTAGTCGATGCGCCACTGGCGGACAACCGCGTCGGACTGCTCGACAAGGTGCGGGGATGGATGGCCGCCGCCGAAAAGCACAGTGGCAACGAGCCCCCGGTGCAGGTAGCGGTCATTGGCAGCGGTGGAGCCGCGATGGCGGCGGCGCTGAAAGCCGTCGAGCAAGGCGCGCAGGTCACGCTGATCGAGCGCGGCACCATCGGCGGCACCTGCGTCAATGTCGGCTGTGTGCCGTCCAAGATCATGATCCGCGCCGCCCACATCGCCCATCTGCGCCGGGAAAGCCCGTTCGATGGCGGTATTGCGGCAACTGTGCCTACGATTGACCGCAGTAAGCTGCTGGCCCAGCAGCAGGCCCGCGTCGACGAACTGCGGCACGCCAAGTACGAAGGCATCCTGGGCGGTAATCCGGCCATCACCGTTGTGCACGGTGAGGCGCGCTTCAAGGACGACCAGAGCCTTACCGTCCGTTTGAACGAGGGTGGCGAGCGCGTCGTGATGTTCGACCGCTGCCTGGTCGCCACGGGTGCCAGCCCGGCGGTCCCGCCGATTCCGGGCTTGAAAGAGTCACCCTACTGGACTTCCACCGAGGCCCTGGCGAGCGACACCATTCCCGAACGCCTTGCCGTAATCGGCTCGTCGGTGGTGGCGCTGGAGCTGGCGCAAGCCTTTGCCCGGCTGGGCAGCAAGGTCACGGTCCTGGCGCGCAATACCTTGTTCTTCCGTGAAGACCCGGCCATCGGCGAGGCGGTGACAGCCGCTTTCCGTGCCGAGGGCATCGAGGTGCTGGAGCACACGCAAGCCAGCCAGGTCGCCCATATGGACGGTGAATTCGTGCTGACCACCACGCACGGTGAATTGCGCGCCGACAAACTGCTGGTTGCCACCGGTCGGACACCGAACACGCGCAGCCTCGCGCTGGACGCAGCGGGGGTCACTGTCAATGCGCAAGGTGCCATCGCCATCGACCAAGGCATGCGCACGAGCAACCCGAACATCTACGCGGCCGGCGACTGCACCGACCAGCCGCAGTTCGTCTATGTGGCGGCAGCGGCCGGCACCCGTGCCGCGATCAACATGACCGGCGGCGATGCGGCGCTCGACCTGACCGCAATGCCGGCCGTGGTGTTCACCGATCCGCAAGTGGCGACCGTGGGCTACAGCGAGGCGGAAGCCCACCACGACGGGATCGAGACCGACAGCCGCACCTTGACCTTGGACAACGTGCCGCGTGCGCTCGCCAACTTCGACACACGCGGCTTCATCAAGTTGGTTATCGAGGAAGGCAGCCATCGGCTGATCGGCGTACAGGCGGTCGCGCCGGAAGCGGGTGAACTGATCCAGACGGCGGCTCTGGCCATTCGCAACCGCATGACGGTGCAGGAACTGGCCGACCAGTTGTTCCCCTACCTGACGATGGTCGAGGGGTTGAAGCTCGCGGCGCAGACCTTCAACAAGGATGTGAAGCAGCTTTCCTGCTGCGCCGGGTGAGAAAAAGGAGGTGTTCAATGAACGCCTACACGGTGTCCCGGCTGGCTCTTGATGCCGGGGTGAGCGTGCATATCGTGCGCGACTACCTGCTGCGCGGATTGCTGCGCCCGGTGGCGTGCACACCAGGCGGCTACGGCTTGTTCGATGACGCCGCCTTGCAACGGCTGTGCTTCGTGCGGGCGGCCTTCGAGGCGGGCATCGGCCTCGACGCGCTGGCGCGGCTGTGCCGGGCGCTGGATGCGGCGGACGGCGACGAAGCGGCCGCGCAGCTTGCCCTGCTGCGTCAGTTCGTCGAGCGTCGGCGCGAAGCGTTGGCCGATCTGGAAGTGCAGTTGGCCACCCTGCCGACCGAGCCGGCACAGCACGCGGAGAGTCTGCCATGAACAACCCCGAGCGCTTGCCGTCCGAGACGCACAAACCGATCACCGGCTACCTGTGGGGCGGACTGGCTGTGCTGACTTGCCCCTGCCACCTGCCCATCCTCGCTGTCGTGCTGGCCGGCACAACCGCCGGTGCTTTCCTCGGCGAGCATTGGGTCATCGCGGCGCTCGGTTTGACCGGCCTGTTCCTTCTGTCCCTGTCGCGGGCGTTGCGGGCATTCAGGGAAAGAGAATGAGCGCTTTCCGGCCGGATGGATGGACGACGCCGGAACTGGCCCAAGCGGTCGAGCGCGGGCAGCTTGAACTGCACTACCAGCCCGTCGTCGATCTGCGCAGTGGTGGGATTGTCGGCGCGGAAGCCCTGTTGCGCTGGCGTCATCCGACGCTTGGACTATTGCCACCGGGCCAGTTCCTGCCCGTGGTCGAATCGTCCGGCCTGATGCCTGAAATCGGCGCTTGGGTGCTGGGCGAAGCCTGCCGCCAGATGCGTGACTGGCGAATGCTGGCATGGCGACCGTTCCGGCTGGCCGTCAATGTTTCGGCGAGCCAAGTGGGACCGGACTTCGACGGGTGGGTAAAGGGCGTGCTGGCTGATGCCGAGTTGCCCGCCGAGTATCTCGAAATCGAGCTGACCGAATCGGTCGCGTTTGGTGATCCGGCGATCTTCCCCGCCCTGGACGCCTTGCGGCAGATCGGTGTGCGCTTCGCCGCCGATGACTTCGGGACGGGGTATTCCTGTCTGCAACATCTGAAGTGCTGCCCAATCAGCACGCTCAAGATCGACCAATCGTTTGTCGCCGGGCTCGCCAACGACCGCCGCGACCAAACCATCGTGCACACCGTGATTCAGCTTGCGCACGGGCTGGGCATGGATGTGGTGGCTGAAGGCGTGGAAACATCGGCGAGTCTTGATCTATTGCGACAAGCGGACTGCGACACAGGACAAGGCTTCCTGTTCGCGAAGCCAATGCCGGCGGCGGCATTCGCCGTCTTCGTCAGTCAATGGAGGGGTGCCACCATGAATGCAAGTGACTCGACCACCACCAGTTGCTGCGTGTGCTGCAAGGAAATCCCGCTCGATGCCGCCTTCACCCCGGAAGGCGCGGAATACGTCGAGCACTTCTGCGGGTTGGAGTGTTATCAACGCTTCGAAGCGCGTGCCAAGACAGGGAACGAAACCGATGCCGATCCGAACGCCTGCGACTCGCTACCGTCAGATTGAGGCATACCCTAACTTGGCGTCAGACCATCCGGCGCTAAATCGTCAGAATAGAGTTGCCTTCCGAATTGATTGACATACGCCGTCAAGGGTCATAGATTTCTTCCTGACACATTTCCCTCAGGAGGATACCTTGCACGGTCAGCGCATCGGTTACGTCCGCGTCAGCAGCTTCGACCAGAACCCAGAACGGCAGCTCGAACAGATCCAGGTGGATAAAGTGTTCACCGACAAGGCGTCGGGCAAGGACACACGGCGGCCCGAACTGGAACGGCTGCTCGCCTTCGTGCGCGAAGGCGACACGGTCGTGGTGCACAGCATGGATCGTCTGGCGCGCAACCTGGGGTTCTAAGCCGGAACCGCCGAAAATTCCGTCAGCCGATCAACGTGGCTTGTCCCGCGCCCGGTCGATGGGGTAGACCCAACAGTCGTGTCACTAGCCGCCATTTCGATCACGGCAATGCCAGCCGGACGTCACGTCCAGATTGTTCCGGTCTGGATGAGGCCGACTGACGTCTCGGATGACGGGTGGCATACAACTGCTGTGAGTCCTGCAGGGGGGCAGCTGCCTGACCGGACGGCGAGCATCAGCCCATCTCATGTATTAGTCATGTCAGCTTTGACACTGCGCACGCGACGGCACCCGACCCGTTGCAGACCCCCAGACATATGGAAAGCTGACGCTCAACGTGGAGTTAGCCGGCGCGGCGCGGCTTCATCGCGCAGCGTCCGTGTTGATGGATGGGTTAGAACTCTCTGGGGCACACATTTGAGAAAGACTATTTTTCAGCCAACGCAAAACCCGCGTTGCCAGATGCAACCACTGAGACAAATACAAACGGCACTGGACTAGTATTTAGAGCGCCATGCACTTGGCCAGGTTTTGCTATGGCAATATCTCCAGCCTTTAGATGAGCGACTTTGCCGCCTCCTTGGTAATACTCAGCCTCTCCAGAGATAACCGTCCAAGTATCTTGGCCGTCCGGGTGAACATGAGCGGTTATTTCTTGCCCAGGATGGGCATGCCAAACAACAACTGCTGAGTCCTTGGTTTCCAGAACCACTGAACGAATTGGTTCGCCGTCAGACGGACGAATATATTCTGTTACCGAAAATATTCTTGATTCCATTTCCATATCCACTCCAAAAATCAATTTGGCTTGAGAAGTTATTACAGAACAACTGTATCCGAGAGTTCTACGTTGCCGATAACCGGCCCGAAACGGCGGCGCAACGCGCCGCTGTTGGGGGTCCGTGTTCATCGGCGGGTTAGACCTGTGCTTGCGTAAGACGAATATCGACTTCTCGGTCGACGTATTTCCATTCCTCTGACGCACGCAGTTCGGAAAGCAGCCTGTTGAACTCAACCTCATGAATTGGCGCGTATTCGAACCAATTCAGAAAATCGAACGGTTCATTCTCTGAGAGGTCGCGGCAGTGGTGGAGCTTGCGCGCTACTGCAGGCAAATACTGAAGCCCGATTTGGACGTGCTTCGACTGTTCGAAAACGCTCCGGCGTTCGTCTTGCGTGAGCTCCCACCAAGCTGCGTTCTTCCGGATCGGTATTAGCGCACCGCACGTTGCTTCTGGGCGCGCCAGACCTTGCTGCTTCGCTACAATTTCATTCTTCTCTGCGCGCATGACATATCGTTCATTGCTGGTTATTCCACGAAGTATCCAGGGTGCATTGGTTTCAGACTGCAACTCTGAAGCGGATACGACGTTGAGCCTTTTGGCTTCAGGCAGGGGCTCGCCAACTCTCGTTTCGGCCCTGACAATCCGCCAAGGGCCAATGTCTGCGCCGACGAAAGCAAATAATCGTGTATCCATTTCAATCTTTCATGTGTGAATGTTTTAACTCTTGCAGCTTCGAAGAACCTATCTGCCGATCCCGTGCTTGTGCATCATCGCCTCCGCGCAACTGCGACGACCGCCCGCAGCAATCACATTGAACTTTCGAATCGAAACTGCTGAAGCGAACCTACGCGGACGTACGGCCGCAGTCTGTGCGCTGCCGGACGGAGCGCTGCCAATTTGCGCCTACTGGCAGGCTGTGAGTGCGCGGATGGGCCAGCGACCTCCCTTCATAGAGGGAGCGAAGCAGGTCAGAGACACTATTGAACGTCCGCTACCGGGAAGATGCTTGACCGTCCGCAACTGGCCGCCTGCCGCCGACCGCGGTCTGGCTCGAAAGCAGTCTGTCAACGCGCCGTTTCATTGTTGCCATGATCATATCTTAATCGCGCACAGGCGGCCACAGGCGGGCAGTATGAACCAGCGTCAGTATCCACACCGTTTCGCCGTCGATCTGATACACCAGGCGATAGCTTTCGTGCGGGATCAACTCGCGGGTCCCGGGAATCTTTCCCGGCTTGCCCAGCATGGGGTGCTGGATCAAGCGGGCGGCCGCGTCGCTGAAAATCTCATCCATCCGGGCCGCCGCGCGCGGATTGTCGGCTGCGATGTAGTCCCACACATCGGCACGGTCTTGCTGCGCTTCGGGCGTCCAAACAACCCTCACGCCTGGCTCGCCACACTGGCACGCCGTGCGGCGAATTCGGCCTCAACTTCATCGTTCGACCGCCCCAATCCAGCGCGCATCGAAGCCCGGCCGGCTTCGACCTTGCGGCGCAGGAACTCGTCGTACTCGCGCGACTCGCGCTGGCGCTGAACGAACTCGCGCATCAGCTCGCGCAGCACTTGCGACGCCGGGCGATGGGCCGCCTCGGCTTCGGCCATAAACTCGGCGCGCAACTCAGGCTCCAGCTTCATCGTGAAAACGGCTTGTTTTGACATGATCGGGGCCTCCTGCCACTTGATACTAACAAAGTATATACGCCGTCATTACTAAGCGCTATTCACAGAACGCTGCAAGGCGGGCGTGCGCTAGGCCAAGGCCTGTCGGAAAACATTTGTTTTTCGACAGGCCTTCAACGGTCCTCTGCACCAACCTCCGAGTGGCCGCAAAATTGTGCGGAAAACTCTGTCGCCAGACGCTACCATACGGAAACCTCGTCTTAATGGTTTTCCGCTTATGTTGGTAGGTTACATGCGCGTGTCGTCGGACTCCGACCGCCAGAGCACGAACTTGCAGCGCGATGCGCTGCTCGCCGTCGGCGTCGATGCGCGGCATCTGTTCGAGGATCATGCTTCCGGCGCGAAGGACGACCGCGCGGGCCTGGCGCGGGCGCTCGAATTCGTTCGCCCTGGCGACGTGTTGGTCGTGTGGAAGCTCGACCGGCTCGGCCGTTCGTTGTCGCACTTGCTCGCCATCGTGACCTCGCTCAAGAAAAAGCAGGTGGCGTTCCGCTCGCTGACGGAGAACCTGGATACCACGACGCCCTCGGGCGAGTTTCTGTTCCAGGTGTTCGGCGCGCTCGCGCAGTACGAACGCGCCTTGATCCAGGAACGTGTCGTCGCCGGTCTGGCTGCCGCCCGCAAACGCGGCCGGATCGGCGGCCGGCCGCAGGCGATCACCGGCGAGAAGCTGGAGGCCATCGTCGCTGCGCTCGATGGCGGCATGTCCAAGGCGGCGGTGTGCC
>WNFI01086073.1_pt1 | contig 14120 bp, 11 predicted proteins | sample 5400471 | NCBI WGS metagenome assembly WNFI01 (sample SAMN13153348, study PRJNA577476) | soil metagenome | isolation source: 100 cm saprolite on Douglas fir-dominated hillslope | place: USA:California | collected 2013-09-17 | reverse complement strand
GTGTGGTGGGGTCGGGGGGGAGGAGGCAGGCTGGGGTGTGAGCGATCACGATGGTTCTCGCCGCGGGCCGGCCGCCCAGCAGGTGGTTGAGCCGGAGTCGCTGGCCCAGGCGCTGGGCGGCCAGCGCGAGGTCGAAGCTGAGCTGCGTCGCCGGCTCCGCGTGCACGGCCTGATCGATCAGGCGGTGGGTGTGCTGATCGCCCGGCTCGGATGTGGCGCGAGCGAGGCCTTCACACAGCTCTGCGAGATCGAGCGCCGTTCCGGTTGCGGTTTGTGGGACGTCGCCGCTGAGCTTGTCGGCGATGCGGCCGGAGCGGCGGGTGATGTCGTCGGGGCGTCCGTGTCTGAGATGGCCAACCCCGGCGTCGCCGCCATGCAGCGGTCGGAGGACGGAGACGAGCTCGCGCGGCTTCTTGTTGACGAAACGCTCGGCTGGTCCGGGGCGGGCGGCGCTGCGGTGGCGCTGCTCCAGCCGGATGGCGCGCTGGAGATCGTCGGCGCTGCCGGGCTTCCCGCCTCGTGGGTTAGCCAGTGGCGACGGATACCGCCTGCTGCTGATTGCCTGCTCACCCGGGCGCTGCGGGACGGGGAGCCGGCGTGGTCAGATGACAGGACGCCGACCGCTTTGCGGTTGAGGCCGCTCGGTGATTCGCGCCTTTCCATGGACCGCGCCGTCGGCCCGCGGGTGGCGGTACCACTGCGTGATGGGCGGCGCCTGCTCGGCGGCGTCGAGGTTGCCTGGGCCGCGGGCTCGGCGCTCACTGCCGAGCAGCGCCGGGACATTGCCGCGCTCACGCAGCACGTCGGCCCGGCCCTGATCAGGACGCTGCTGGTCGGCGGCGTGCGGCAGCGGGATCGCGCCTGGAATCCTGGTCGAGCGCCCGAGTGGCTGCAAGCGGTCGTGGACGCGGTACCCGAGCCTATGGCCGCGCTGGCGCCGATCCGCCGCGATGACGGAGAGGTCGTGGACTTCATGATCTCCTGCGCCAACCGCGAGGCCGCGGTGCTGCTCGGATCGGGGTCGCATGCTGTCGCGGGCACGCGTCTGCTCGAAGCCGTTCCGTGGGCTGCGGCGTCCGGCGCGTTCGGGTCAATCCGCCGGGCCTTCGTGACGGGTGTTCCGTATCGTGACGACGCCCTTGGCCACGTTCGCGACGGCGGCGGCGTCGGCCGGCATGCGACGATCGGGCTGACGGCGAGCCGGATCGCGGATGAAGTCCTGCTCCTCGGCCTGCGCCCGCCGGGCCCGCAAGCGCGCGGCGCGGCTGCGCCCGATTCCGGGATCATCCAGCGCCTGTCGCGCGTCGGCTGGTGGCAGTGGGACGTGGCAGCCGGCCTGGTGCGCTGGAGCCCCGACGCGCTGATGATCCTCGGCGCTCGTGTCTCCGCGGCGCTGGCACCGGTCAACGTACCGCCTTTCGCGCCGCACCCTGACGATGCCGCCGGGGTGGACCGTGCGATGGCCGCGCTCGGTCGTGACGGCCGGGCTTGCGAGATCGAGTTCCGGATCGTTCTGGCGGGCGGGGCCGTCCGGCACGTGCGGCTGTCCGGCGAGCTGATGCCCGGCCGTGGCGACGCGCTGGCGCTGGTGGCCGGAGTGGTGCAGGACGTCACGGACCGCCGCCGGGCGGAAGTGGCGCTTGAAGTGGCGCAGGTCCAGCTCGCGGCTCGGCGCGGCCGGGCCGAGGCGGAGCGGCAGCTGGCCGCGCTGCTGCAGCAGATCATCATGCCGGTAGAGCCTGTCCGTCTGCCGGAGGCCGCTGACCTCCATATCGCGGCCAGGTACCGGCCGGCGAGCGCCGCGGCCGGCGTCGGCGGCGATTGGTACGGTGTCTTCCCACTTCCCGGCGCGCGCGTGCTGCTGACGATCGGCGACGTGGCAGGCCACGGCCTGTCCGCGGCCTCAGCGATGGCGCAGCTCCATCATGCGCTGCATGGCCTGGCCCATGTCGGCGCCGGTCCCGCTGAATTGCTCGGCTATCTCAACGTGATGGCATGCGCGTTGCCGTCGTTCACGATGGCCAGCGCGTGCTGCGTGCTGTACGACCCTGCGGACCGGCGGCTGCGGTGGGCCAATGCGGGCCACCCCCGCCCGGTGCTGGTCAGAGCCGGGCGCGCCCAGCCGCTGGCCGCGCTCGGCGGGACGATGCTCGGCGCTGACTCTGAGGGCTCCTACTCCGAGGCGGTTCTGGACGTCGGCATCGGCGACGTGCTCCTGCTCTACACCGACGGGCTCGTCGAGCGAAGGCACGGCCACGAGGACGAGGCCGGCCAGCTGCTGGCCGCTGCCGCCTGCCCGGACGATGACCTCGAGCGCTACGTCGACCGGGTACTCTCGCGCGCCAGGTCCGACACGGACGACGACGCCTGCCTGATGGCCGTCCGATTCGGCTGACTGCTTGGCCTGCGGGCGAGCATGGTCCGGATCATGGCGAGCAGTCGATCGACGTCCACCGGCTTGGTCACGTGCTCGTTGGTCCCCGCGGCCAGGCTCTTCTCCCTGTCACCCTTCATAGCCTTGGCGGTAACCGCGATGATCGGCAGGTCAGCGAATCGCGGCAGCCCGCGGATCTTCGCCGTTGTCGCGTACCCATCCATGCCCGGCATCATGATGTCCATCAGGACCAGGGCGACGTCCCCGTGCTGCCTGAGCAACTCGACTCCCGCGCGCCCGTCACCGGCATAGAGCACGCTCAGACCATGCAGTTCCAGCGCGCTTGTCAGGGCGAACACATTGCGGACGTCGTCGTCGATGACCAGGATCTTCTCGCCGTTGAAACTGGCAGCCGCGTCCGTGGTCTTGCTGGCGTCATCGAACGGTCCTGCGTGCTGCGGGATGCCGGTCAGCAGGTACAAAGTGAGCCGCTCCGCCGCCTGACCGGGGGTTCTCACGGTCTCCAGGTGACAGCGTGCGCTGTGGGCGGAGCACAACCGCGCCCCGGTGCCATCAGCGGAGGGGGGCTCGTAGAGCAGTACCGGGACCCGATGGGCGTGGCTGCCGACTGCGTCGAGCACGGCGCGGACGTCGGCGGCGGGCAAGCCAAGGTCGAGCATGCACGCGACCAGGTGCAGCCCGGCCAGCGCGCGCGAGGCGTCGGCCGCGGTGTGCGCGGTCACGACCTCGACGCGGTCCTTGATCCCGGTGATGCCCTCGAGGGCGGCAGTCGCGGCGCGACGCAGGACGCGCTTTCCTGGCCGTTCGACGACCAGCACCGCCCGGCTGGCCGCCCGGGCTGTGTGCCCGCGGCGGGCCGGCCCGGGTGCCCTTTCGGGGGCCTGGTCCGGGCCAGGGGACCCGTGCTGGTGACCGTCCGCCTCGCCCGGCGGCTCGGCGCCGGCCGCGGACCCAGGCTGCACCGGCAGGTAAAGCGTGAAGGTGCTGCCGCTGTCCGGAGCGCTGATCACCTTCAGCTCGCCGCCGAGCAGCTGGGTGAGCTCCCGGCTGATCGACAGGCCAAGGCCGGTGCCGCCGTAGTGACGGCTGGTGGTTCCATCGGCTTGCTGGAAGGCCTCGAAAATGATCTGCAGCTTCTCGCTGGCGATGCCGCAGCCGGTGTCGGACACCGCGAAGGCGAGCATCTCGCTGGCGCCGGGGCCGGGACCGGCGGTCGTGGCAGGCACCGAGGCGACGCGCATAGTGACGCTGCCGTGATCGGTGAACTTGACGGCGTTGGAGAGCAGGTTGCGCAGCACCTGCTGCACGCGCTGCTCGTCCGTGGTGATGGACGTCGGCGCGAGCGGCGAGACATCGACGGTGAATTCCAGTCCTTTCTCCGCTGCGAGGGGCTGGAACGTCGCCTCGACGTAGTCGACCAGCTGCTCCAGTGGCAATGGCTCGCAGCGGATGTCCATCCGCCCTGCCTCCACCTTCGCCAGGTCCAGGATGTCGTTGATGAGCTGAAGCAGGTCGGACCCGGCGGTGTGGATCGTCCGGGCAAAGTCCACCTGCTGCGGCGTCAGATTCGCGGCCGGGTTGTCGGCGAGCAGCTTCGCCAGGATCAGCAGGCTGTTCAGGGGAGTGCGCAGCTCGTGGGACATGTTCGCCATGAACTCCGACTTCACTTTCGCGCCAAGCGCCAGCTGCTGCGCACGGTCTTCGAGCGTGAGCCTGGCCTGCTCGATCTCCGCCGTCTTCAGCTCGATGTCGCGGTTCTGCCTCGCCAGCAGCGCCGCCTTGTCCCCGAGCTCGGCGTTCGACGCCTGCAATTCCTGCTGCCGGGATCTCAGCTCGCCGGTGAGGCGCTGCGACTCGTGCAGCAGCGAGTCGGTCCTCGAGTTCGTCGTGATAGTGTTCACGGCCACGCCGATGACCTCCTTCAGCTGTTCGAGGAAGTCCCGGTGCACGTCGGAGAATTCGTTGACGGAGGCGAGCTCGATCACGCCGAGGACCTGGCCCTGGGACAGGACGGGTAGCACGATGACATTGGCCGGCTCGCTCCAGCCGAGGCCCGACGAGACCTTCACATAACCGGCCGGGGCGCCGGTCACCAGGATGGTCCGTTTCTCCACGGCGGCCTGGCCGACTAGGCCCTGGCCCACCGCGAACGATCGCTCCGCTGCGGGATCGCCGGCGTAACCATAGGCCGCGAGCTGGCGCAGCCGGGCGCCCACCGCCTCCTCCCCGGCGATGACCGGGCCGCCGGCCGTCTCGGCCAGGAAGAACGCGCCGTGCTGCGCCGAGACCAGCGGCGCCAGCTCTCCCATGATCACGCCGGACATGGCGGCGAGGTCGCGGTGGCCCTGGAGCAGCCCGGAGATACGGGCCAGGTTCGTCTTCAGCCAGTCCTGCAGCTCGTTCGCCCTGGTGGTCTCACCGAGGTTGGCGATCATCTGGTTAATGTTGTCCTTGAGCTCGGCAACCTCCCCGGAGGCGTCCACCGTGATCCGGCGGGTCAGGTCGCCCGCGGTGACCGCCGTCGCCACGCCAGCGATCGCCCGCACCTGGGTCGTCAGGTTCCCCGCCAGCTGGTTCACGCTCTCAGTCAGCTTCTTCCACGTGCCCGACACGCCTTCAACCTCGGCCTGGCCGCCCAGGCTCCCGGCCGTGCCGACCTCGCGCGCCACCCGGGTGACCTCGGAGGCGAACGCCGACAGCTGGTCGACCATCGTGTTGATGGTGGTCTTCAGCTCCAGGATCTCGCCGCGGGCGTCGACGTCGATCTTCCTGGTGAGGTCTCCCTGGGCAACCGCGGTCGTGACCTGGGCGATGTTGCGGACCTGGCTGGTCAGGTTGTTGGCCATGAAGTTGACGTTGTCGGTCAGGTCCTTCCACGTCCCGGCGACGTTCGGCACCCGCGCTTGGCCGCCGAGCTGCCCCTCGGTGCCGACCTCGCGCGCCACCCGCGTCACCTCGTCCGCGAACGCGAGCAGGGTGTCCACCATCCCGTTGATGGTCCCGGCGAGAGCGGCGACTTCTCCCTTTGCCTCGATGGTGATCTTCTTCGAGAGGTCGCCGCCTGCGACCGCAGTGGCGACGGTGGCGATCGAGCGGACCTGGCCAGTCAGGTTGTTCGCCATCACGTTGACGTTGTCGGTCAGGTCCTTCCACGTGCCGGACGCGCCGCGCACCCGGGCCTGGCCGCCCAGGTTCCCCTCGGTGCCAACCTCGCGCGCCACCCGCGTCACCTCGTCAGCGAACGCCGAGGTTGCCGGCCATCAGGTTGACCGAGTCGGTGAGGTCCTTCCAGGTGCCCGCCACGCCCGGCACCTGCGCCTGCCCGCCGAGCTCGCCCTCGGTGCCGACCTCGCGCGCCACCCGGGTGACCTCGGACGCGAACGCCGACAGCTGGTCGACCATCGTATTGATCGTGTCCTTGAGTTCCAGCATCTCGCCGCGGACATCAACAGTGATCTTCTGAGACAGGTCGCCCTGGGCGACCGCCGTGGCAACCTGGGCTATGTTGCGGACCTGCGCGGTGAGGTTGCCGGCCATCAGGTTCACCGAGTCGGTGAGGTCCTTCCAGGTGCCCGCCACGCCCGGCACCTGCGCCTGCCCGCCGAGCCGGCCGTCGCTGCCGACCTCGCGCGCCACCCGGGTGACCTCGGACGCGAATGCCGACAGCTGGTCGACCATCGTGTTGATCGTGGTCTTCAGCTCGAGCATCTCGCCGCGCACGTCAACAGTGATCTTGCGGCTAAGGTCACCGCGCGCCACGCCCGCCGCGACCGAGGAAATGTCACGCACCTGGGCGGTGAGGTTGCCTGCCATCAGGTTCACCGAGTCGGTGAGGTCCTTCCAGGTGCCCGCCACGCCGGGTACCTGCGCCTGCCCGCCAAGCCGACCCTCGGTGCCTACCTCGCGTGCCACCCGCGTGACCTCGGACGCGAAGATGCGCAAGGTCAAGGTCATCGAGTTGATCGTCTCGGCGAGTTCGGCGATATCGCCCTGCGCGCTGACCATCGACCGCTGCGACAGGTCGCCGTCGGCCACCGCCGCCAGGACCCGGCTGGTCTCGACCAGGGGCCGGGTCAGGCCGTCCATGAGCCTGTTGGCGGCATCCACGGCTGCCTGCCAGTCGCCTCCCCCGCGAGCCTGCGAAATGCGCTCATCAAGCACGCCATCTTTGGCCACCGCGCCGCCGACCCGAACCATCTCGTCCTTGAAACGCTGGTTGGCGTCGGCGATCTCATTGAACACGGTGCAGATCTCCGCCACGACGTCGTCGCCGGTCACCGGCGCGCGCTTCCGGAAGTCCCCTGCCTGCACCGCGCGCATCGCGGCGAGAAGCCGCACGAGGCTGGCATCATTCTGGCCAGAGTGATGCCGCTCCGGCGGCAGGCGACCGGCATTGGCCGCAGGCTGGGGATGCCCGGCCGTCTCCGTCGTCCTCTCCATGGAGTTCCCTCCTGGATCTGCAGGCGCTTCGCTGAGGCACGCCAGGCCACGACATCGATCGGCTCATGAATGGAGCTGACCTGCGCGGCAAGCCCCAAGAACATTGGGGAACTGCAGGCGATGCATCTGCGCGCCTTCTCCATAGGATATCGGCAGCTGCGCAATGTTGGCCGGCATTCGCCTTCTCGGGCGGATCAACTGACTTCGCATCTTCCCATCAATCGCTGGCTCGGAGCTTGCGTTCTCCGATCGGCAAATGTTGTCAATGCGGCGGCACCGATGGGCGTGATGGCAAGGTTGCGGAATAGGGCCCGCATGCCGCCGCGGAGGCTCTCGTAGTTGCGGTGTTCGCTGCCGGAGCGCGCTGCCCGCTGCCGGGGCTGCTGCCCGCCTTGGCCCGCTGGACTGCGCACCGACGGTGTAAAGCCGACAGCGGGACGGGCTCCACGGGCTAGACGCCGCCCTGCTGACCTGGGATGTTCCTGGCGCAGGCCGGCGAGCCGCCGGCCGAGAGCGCCGCCCGCGTCCCGCCCGCCGCACTGGGCCGGGTACTGGGCCCGGACCCGCCCGCCCGGCCTGGATCACCGTGCGTACCCCCGCTCGCTGCCCGGCCGTGGCGACCAGGTCGCTGAGGCGATCCGGGTCGGCTGAGACCATGCTGCCGAAGCCGATGGACACTGGCGGTGGCCCCTGCGACAGGAAGTTCTCCAGGTCCGCGGGCGGATGCCAGTCCGGGGCCCGGGCCGGCCACCAGTAGCCGGTGACCCCCAGCCCGTCGCGCCAGTCCGCCGGGCGCGGGACAACTGCAGGGCTGAAACCGTGGAAGACGGGCCAGAGCGCGGCATCCTGCTGCCCGAATACCGCCTGCCAGGTCCCCAGCGGCGGCAGCCCAAGCTCAGCCCGCAGGTCCTTCACGGCCCCGGCCAGGACGGGCGAGCCCAGCAGGATGAGCGCTTTGCCTGCGGCGCGGTAGCAGGCGAGGCTCACCCGGGAGCGCCCGGAACTCAAGCCCGTACCGCACCCTCATTTACACAACAGAGCCGGACATCCTGCTTGTTGCGATTAATGGCTACCCGATGTACGGCACCGATCAGCTCATGGGCGCCGCCAGCGCGGTCAGCTCTGAGCCAATCGCAGTAAGCCCCCACCCTGTCGCGGACCATCAACTTGCGCGACCCGCGGATCACGGACGCCGATATGAGCTGGGGCGACATCCCCAGCGCGCTCGAAGCCGCGCTCGCCAATCCCGATGTTGCGCACGCGGCGGCCGCCAACCGTGAGGGCGGGGAAGCCGAGCTCATCGTGCTGCGGCCGGACAAGCCGTGGGATGACCCCGCGGAGCATCCCGCACTCCTCGCCAACACCTCGACGGGCGCGATCCCGGACCTCGATTCGCTCACCAACGATGCCGCGCGCTTTCAGGCGTCTGCGATTGATGCTTGACCCGCATCGGGCAGGGCCACGTCCGGCCACTTGGCCTTCCACTGCTTGTAGCGGCGCAGATGCTCCTTGGTCGGCTGGTCGCCCTTGAATGCGGCAGATCGCCGGTTGAGCTGCTTGTCCGCTGGCGGATTACGGACAAGCGTGAACCGGTAAGCGATCGCCCAATCGATCTCGGCGTCCCAGAGTTGCTCCCCGCCCTTGGCCGCCGCCCGGCCGAAGAGCTCGCCGATTCCTTTCCAGGTCAGGCCGAACGCGGCGATCACACTGGCGATGCCGGCGCCGACGGTGCCCTTGGCATCCACGACTATCAGGCCGATGCCCAGGAGGGCCACGACGAGCGCAACGATCAGCCAGACGGCGAACCTGGCGGCGACTTGCCGGGCTGTCTCCCAGAGCTTGCCGGTGACACTGTCGGCAGCGGCCACGTAGTCGCTCAGGCGCAAGCCGTCCTTGCCCGCGACCTCTCCGGCCAGCACCTCGTGCCAGCGCCAGCCCTGGAGAAGCAAGTCTTCCGGGCTCTCCTCGCCGCCAGCGCTGAGCGACGCCCACCACAGGCGGAGCGAATTGTCTGTCGCATGGGCGGCGTTGGACGGAAGCTTGGACGCAAGTGTGAGCAGCAGCGAATGGACATCGGTTACATGATCTTCAACCGAGGCCTTAACGTCGGTAGATTGGTGAACGGCAGGAGTCGCGCACATCTGCTCCATTTCATACCCCAGCAGATAGGCCTTGGCGAGCGACGGCTCTACCGGCCACAGAACCTCGAGGATACCGGTGTGCAATTCTGCGACCGAGGCGTTCTTGGCCCCCAGGGCGGTGTTGACTTCGGCCGGATTCGGGGGATCCAGATGTAGCTCGGCGCAGATCCTCAGCTGATCGCCGAGCTCCAGACCGGCTCTGGCGTCCGTCAGGTGCGTGTGCAGCCGCGTGCAGCGGGAGAAGATCTGGTTGATCAGGAGCCTCCACGGCTCGGCTCCGGCGCTTAGCTCTGGCACCTTCATTAAGTGTGTGGACACCCCGTACTTAATCCAGGTCAGCGCTTCGCCGACTGCCCAGCCAAGCGCGTAAGCGACCGCGACATCGGAGTCTGGCGTCGGTTCTGCCGGCCGCTTGGCCACCTCGGCGGCCAACCCATCCACTAGGCCGGTGACCTTCCCGGGCCCAGTCGTCTTCGCGCTGACGGATCTGCTGGATGTGGCCATGGCTCCCGGGTTCGATCCGCCGCCATTCTCGGCGTCACTGGTCTTGACGGCAGCCGGTCCAGTAGCGACCCCGGCTACGGAAAGGCGGTTCCGGTCACCGGCCCCCGCGCTCAGCGCGGCCACGACCGCGTCGACGGCGTCGTGCCGCCGCCCGCATAAGGACTCCGCGGTCTCCGACATCCAGCCACGCGGCAGCCTCAATAAGCTCATCGACCAGGCGTCCCAGGACTTCAATGCGAAGACAGCCCGGCGACCTTGCCGTCACGGTCAGAACACGCGCTCGCTCCCCTCGCCTGGCGGCGGCCCAGGCGCCTGCGGCGCGCAGCGGGTCCAGCTGGCTGCTGCCGGGGCTGCGCAGGAGTGCGGGTGCGAGCCAGCGAGGTAGTAGAACAGGGACGCGACGGTGTTGGCGACGGCCGAAAAGGTCTGCGGTAGAAGGCTCGACGAGGCGGAACACCGAGTTGGGCAAAAGTGACCCATAGTCATCGACAGTACGCAATACAGGCGCTGAGCAGGCAGAACGCTGACTCTCAGCAGCAGCCGCTGGCTGCGGCGAGCCCCCGCTAGCGGGCGTCTGCCCCCAAATTGCCCCCGAAATGATCTTCTGTCTCAAGGCCGCAGCCCGATCTTCGTGCCTGCCGAAGGTACATTCGAATCCCGCTGGAGGCGCCGCCCACCTCCAGCGCGACCGGCCCGTCCTCGACCAGCACGATGCCCGACCGATGAGGGCCGAGTCAGGCCCGCCACTCTCCCCGCGTTGAACCGCGCATCGGGTGGCTTGCCCAGGCCTGCGCTAGAAATCATTGCGGCCGCTGGGCGCCGTCGGCGCCGACGTGGACGACAGCCGAGCATTGGCGGGCGAGGACATGGTGCAAGGGCTTTCGGGGTGATGTGCCGGCGTCCCTGTGCGACCGGCGGCGGACAGGATCGTCACGGTCAGGAGGATCCCGAGGGCAGCGGTCGCGGCGTCGGGGACCGAGTACGGGCCGTGGAAGCCGGACGCGGAGGCTTGCGGCGCGGACGCCGCGCCGATCATCAATGCTGCCCAGGCCGCCCAGCGATGGCCCGCCCGGCACCCGTGCGCGGCTGTCATGCTGAGCGCGGCTGCCCCGATTCCCGCCGCGACCAGGCCGACAGCCGGCCCAGGATGGCGGGATGTCGTCAGGACGATGCCGCAGCGGGCAAGATCTAGCGCCGCGGTGGCGAGCAGGATGGCGGCGATCAGCCGCCGACCGGTCCGGTTGCCGGCGGCAGACGATGTTGTGCCCCCATCCGCGGCAGGGCGCGCATCAGCACGCGACCGCGTCGTGCTCGTGGAGCTGATGGCGCAGCGCCTGCAGCGCATAGTGGAGCCGTGATCTGGCTGTGCCGTGCGGAATGCCGAGCTCGTTGGCGACTGCCACCAGGCTGCCCCCGTTATAGAAGGTCTCGACGACCACGGTCCGGTGCGCAGGCGACAGGTGCTGGAGTGCCGCGGAAACCAGCTCACGGTCGAGGACCTGTTCGAGCGCCGAGTCAGTCCCGGCATCCTCGTCCGGCAGCGCCTGGACGACGACCGGCCGCGACCGTGCAGCCCGGTCAGCGTCGACGAGCAAGTTGCGCGCGACCCGGAACAGCCATGGCCGGATTGGCCGATCGTCAGCACTCAGCTGCGGCAGGTGACGCCAGGCCCGGATGAAGGTTTCCTGCACGACGTCGTCCGCGCTCGCGCGGTCCGTGCAGAACCGCGCCACATATCCGCGCAAAGGCACGGCATGGCGTCGGTAGAGCTGGCGGATCGCGGCGTCGGCGTCACCAGGTAGCTGGCCGCCGGAATCGTCCGTGATGGCAGACATGACTACTAACACGGATAGTAGCGATCCATTGTTCACCCCGGCCCAGAATAAGATCCGACATGCGGCTGAACCGTCGGCTTACCCTATGCGTGATAGTAGACAGTGGCGGGTGCGCCGCTGGCTGTCCGTGTGCGGGAGTGCGGGATGCGACGATTCGGTGAGCTGGAAGCAGTGATCATGGACCGGTTGTGGGAACGGCGCCGTCCGGCGCTGGTCCGTGAGATCCTTGACGACTTGCGCGGCGACCGTGCCCTTGCCTACACCACCGTGATGACAGTGATGGACAATCTGTACCGCAAGGGATGGCTGCGGCGGGAACGGGACGGCCGTGCATGGCGCTACGAGCCCACCGGGTCCAGGTCCGGGTACACGGCGGCGCTGATGAACGAGGCCCTGGAAACCAGCGCGGACCGGCGCAGGGCACTCGCGCATTTCGCTCTCCAGATGAGCCCGCACGACGCCGCGGTCCTGCGGGACGCGCTCGACCAGGCGCTTCGTGAGCCTGAGGCGGGCGGGGCCCAGTGACCATCGCGGCCGTCCTGATTGCGTATGCGGTCTGCGTGGGCACGCTAGGCAGCAGGATGCTTGGCCAGGCCCGGTGGACGGCCCGGGCGCCGCTGCTGGGAATCGTCACCTACCTGACCGCCGGATGGTCTGTCGTCGCCGCGCTCGGGCTGGCCGGATTCACGCTGGCGGTCCATGTACCTGCCCTCAGTGGCGGGCTGAGCCACCTGATCGGGGCATGCGTGCTGCGGCTGCGCGAGACTTACGGCACGCCAGGCGGTGCCACCGTCGCCGGGCTCGGGCTCACGCTCGCCGGGGCCGTGGCCGCCCGCACCGTGCTCATCGCCATGACTCACCTTCGCGCTGCCGGGCTGCAGGCGCTGAGGCACGCGCAAACCGCGCGGCTGGTCGGCCATCCCGAGCCAGCCCTGGGCGCCGTGCTGGTGGAGCACCCGGAGCCGGTTGCCTACTGCGTTGCGGGCCGGCATCCAACGGTGATCCTGAGCACCGGCGCGCTGCAGGCGCTCGATCCAGCGCAGCTGGCGGCGGTATTGGCACATGAGCGAGCTCACCTCACCGGCCGCCATCACCAGCTGCTGGCCCTAGCGCGGATCGGCAGCCTGGTGCTTCCGTTCCTGCCCTTGATGCGCGATGCAGATGCGCAGGTAGCGCGGCTGGTCGAAATGCATGCCGACGACGCGGCAGCACGGGCCAGCGATCCTCGCTCGCTCGCCACGGCCCTGGTGGTCCTCGCCACGGGCGCCAGCCCCGCTCCGGGTCTCGCAGCCGCTGCCACCGACTCGGTGCAGCGCATCCGCCGGCTTCTTCGACCTGCCGAACCACTAGGTCCTGCGCGGCGCCAGCTGCTCCGGGCCACCGCAGCCTCGCTCGCGCTGACCCCGGTCCTGCTGGCAATCGCCCCGGCAATGCTGGCCCTCGCGCTAGGACGTGTCGCCTAGCCGACCAGGTGCAGCCGCATCGGCGGTGCAACTGGTCCGTCCTGCGAGGCGCGCCGGCAGCGTCAGCCATTGGCCGACGGTGAACAGCCCCCACGCCAGGCTCGTGTTGCCAGGCATGCGCGCCAGCAGGCGGGACAGCTGTCCCGCTGGAGCGGAACCGGGGGAGACATGAAGAACCCACCAGGCGGCCGGCTCCGCGGCTGGCGGCCAGGTCGATGCAAGAACCCCGGGACTGCCACTCTCCGGGACCAGGCACCGCCCATGGCCAGACCGCGCCGGGAATGACCGTAGCCGACGAGACTGCGGCTGGCGAGACTGCGGCAAGCCGGGCCGCGGCCGGCCAAACTATGGCCGCTGCCATGCAGCTGGCAATCGGGCTTCTCACTGCGAGCCTGGATTCACTTGAGCTGGAGGCACGGGCGCTGGCAACCCTCATGCCGCGCGACGCCGACGGCCTGGGTGATTTCACGGCGGGCTTGCACGTGGTATCCGAGCTGCTGATCCACGAGCTCCATGAGGCGACTGGAGAGCCGCCAGAATCCGTCCTGCTAAGGCTTGCCATCCTGGCGGAACACCGGCGCGGAACGCCCTCCGCCGGCTCGAGCGCCCGTCCCAGCTTCCGGCTCTGCCTCCCGCCAGCGCCGCCGGCGTGGCCTGATCGTCCGCCGTCACCCTGAACGACTCCTCACTGCTATCCGTGTTAGTAGACGAGCTGGTCGAGGATCCCGGCCAAGTTGGCAGGCCCGGAGATGCTCAGGCGGACAGTGGCGACGATGACCGAATCGCCGTGAACCTGAGGAGCTGGATGGTTTGGCCGCAGCCGTCACGAAGCACCCACGCGATCGTCGACCATCTCGCCGTCTTTTACGACACCTCCGCGAGGCAGTGCCGCTGACCATCGCCAGCGACTACGCCTCGTCAGTGGTGCTCCGCTTCTTCGACGTGCGCAGCCCGGTCGCTCAGTACATCAGCATCCCGCAGTCCTATGTGATCTTCCAGCGCATCAACCTGGGCCTGTTCGCGGTACTCGGCGACCTGACCGCCACGGCGAACTGGCGCGCCATCTCCGATGAGATCTGGCCTTCGCGGCGGGATCGGCTTTCACTCCCATGGGAGAGGCCGAGGCCGCATGGCGGGCCAGACGGCGGCCGATCGCGGCGTGACTGGCCTCTGGCGTCGGCCTAGGCATCTGGCGAGCGCTGGCCTGCCTGGCAGGAACGATCTCCTGAACGCGAGAGAACTACTAGTCGTGTTAGTAAGCGTCCGACAGCTTAGCGAAGGAGATACCGTGACCACCACGCCCGACATGCAGCTCAAGCCTGGCGAGCAACCGCGACTGGCC
>WNFI01003597.1_pt1 | contig 14120 bp, 11 predicted proteins | sample 5400471 | NCBI WGS metagenome assembly WNFI01 (sample SAMN13153348, study PRJNA577476) | soil metagenome | isolation source: 100 cm saprolite on Douglas fir-dominated hillslope | place: USA:California | collected 2013-09-17 | reverse complement strand
GCGATCTCGTGCTGGAGGTCTCCGGCGCCCCCAGTGGCGAGCTGGTCGTCGGCGTGCGGCCGGAGGCCCTGCGCGTCATGACGGGCGCCACCGAAGAGCAGGCCATGCAGGTGCGCGTGGAAGTCGTGGAGCTACTCGGCCATGAGACGATCGTCTACGGGAGTATTCGCGGTCAACGCGTCGCGACCGCCTCCACCAGCGCCGGGATCCCATCGCTGCCCTCCGAGCGGGCGATCGTCATCGCCCGGCTCGACGCACGTCGTCAACCCGCGGTAGGCGAGACGATCACTCTTGGGATCTCACTGGAAGACGTGCACCTCTTCGACGCCAAGTCGGGCGAGGCGGTGGCCCTGCCCGAGCCTCTGCCCTCCCAGTATCTGGCCGGATCCTGAGGACCGGTTCCGGTGCGACAAGCGGAGCGGCTGGAGACGATCCTGGAGTGGCTATCCGGGACTGGCAGCGTGAATGTCACCGACATCTCGGACGAGCTGGGCGTGTCGGCCGCAACAGTCCGTCGTGACCTCGATCTTCTCGAGCGCCAGCGCCTGCTGGCGCGAACACACGGAGGCGCGGTCGCGCAGGGGGTCCTCTTTGAGCTCCCGCTTCGCTACAAGAGCGGTCGGAACAGGGAAGAGAAGCTCCGGATAGCCCGCGAGGCCGCGACGCGCGTCGCCGCAGGTCACGCGGTCGGGCTCACCGGCGGAACCACCACGACGGAAGTAGCGCGGGCCTTGGTCGACCATGAGCGCCTCACGCTGGTCACGAACGCTCTGAACATCGCGTCCGAGATGGCAGTGCGCCCGAGTCTAAAGCTCGTGGTGACGGGCGGAGTGGCCAGGTCCGAGTCCTACGAGCTGGTCGGACCCATTGCCGAGGCAAGCCTGGCAGGGCTTAACCTCGACATCGTGTTCGTGGGCGCGGATGGGGTCTCCCTCGAAGCCGGCCTGACGACGCATCACGAGGTTGAGGCCCATACGAACCGGGCACTGATCGAGCGCTCCCGCTCGGTGGTCGTCGTCGCCGACAGCTCCAAGATCGGGCTCGTGGCATTCGCCCGGATCTGCGAGGTCGGATCGGTCGGCGAGCTGATCACCGACCGTGCCGCCGATCCCGGGATCCTGGCTGGGCTCGTCGAGGCAGGCGTGAGGGTCACAACCGTCTGATCGCCGTGCCGGGGAGGGCACCCGCAACTTCCTATGCGCCAGATTCGCTCCAGGTGCACGACGGCGTCGATCATGGCGAAGCCGATGGCTGCGAACTCGTTCTCTCTCAGGAAGTGCTCGGCCTTGCTCATTTGAGGCAGACATGGAACACTCTCGCTCATGATCCGAATTGCGATCATCGGTGCTGGCAGCGTGGAGTTCACGCGCAACGTGGTGGCCGACCTGTGCTCGTTCTCGGAGCTTGGAGGGCTGTTGACCATCGCCCTGTGCGACATCAACGCGGAGCGTCTCGCGTACGCGCAGCGCGCCGCCGCGTCGATCGTGCGGCGAACCGGCGCCGGATACCGGGTGGAGGCCAGCGCGGAGCGTCGGCCAGCCGTGGAGGGCGCGGACTACGTCATCAACGAGATCCAGGTCGGGGGCTACCGGGCAACCCTCAAGGACTTCGAGATCCCGAAGAAGTACGGGCTCCGCCAGACGATCGGCGACACGATCGGGATCGGCGGCATCTTCCGCGGGCTCCGCACCATCCCCGTGATGGTCGGCATCGGCAACGACCTCCACGAGCTGGCACCGAACGCCCTGCTGCTGAATTACGCCAACCCCATGGCCATGGTGCCGTGGGCCGTCTACGCAGGCACCCCGTTCGCGAACGTGGTCGGCGTGTGCCACTCAGTGCGGGATACCCATGCCTTTCTGGCCAGGACAGTTGGCGTGCCCGAGGAAGACGTTGCCTTCCGCACGGCCGGCTTCAATCATCAGTGTTTCGTACTGCGGTTCCGCCACCGTGGCACCGGCGAGGACCTCTACCCGCGGCTCCGGGAGGTGATTGAGTCCGATCCGGAGGGGCTGGGCAGACGGGTGCGTGTGGAGATCTTCCGGCGTTTCGGCTACTTCCCGACCGAGTCCAGCGAGCACTCGAGCGAGTACGTCCCATGGTTCCTCCACCACGACGACCAGGTCGAGCGATTCCGGTGCGAGGTAGACGAATACGTGCGCCGGAGCGAGCAGAACCTCGAGGAGTGGGAGCGGACGAAGGCGGCCCTGGACGCCGGCGAGGAACTCGAGGTCGAGCCCGCCTCCGAGCTCGCTTCCGAGATCATCCACTCGCTCGAGACTGGCACCGTTCGTGAGATCTACACGAACGTGCGGAACGGCGGGCTGATCGACGGGCTTCCCGACAACGCCTGCGTCGAGGTGCCGACCCTGGTCAACAAGAATGGTATCCAGCCCACGCGGATCGGCGCCCTCCCCCCGCAGTGCCTCGCCCTGAACCGGACCTTCCTGAACGTGGTGGAGCTCACGGTTCGCGCGGCGCTAGAGGAGCGGCGCAGCCTCGTCTACCAGGCCGCGCTGCTCGATCCGAACACGGCAGCTACGCTGACGACCCGGCAGATCGTATCGATGTGCGACGACCTGATCGAGGCCCACGGGGCGATGCTGCCCGAGGGCATCCGAGGACAAAGCTGAACCCAGCATGACCGCCCACGCTCCTGACCGGCTGGAGGAGCCCACACTCGGGCGGGTTCTGGGCGGCCCTATGCTCCGCAGCGAGGATCGCGCGCTGCTCACCGGAGCAGCTCGGTACCTGGACGATGTCCCCTGCGCCGGGGCGCTTCACGGGGTGTTCGTCCGGTCTCCTATAGCACACGCGCTCGTCCGGTCGGTCGATGTGGATGAGGCCTGTGCGATGCCTGGTGTCGTCGGCGTCTTCGTGGCCGAGGACTTGGGCGGGCTGCGCATGCCCCCAGTTGAAGATAGTCCCGAGGTATTCGCCAGGCCGCTGCTCGCCACCGACCGAGTCCGTTTCGTCGGTGAGCCGGTTGCCGTGGTGGTCGCGCAGACGAGGGCGCAGGCCATGGACGCTGCGGACGCCGTCAGCGTCGATTACGAGCCCCTCGCCCCGGTGATCGATCCCGAGAAAGCGCTGGAACCTGACGCGCCAATCCTGTTCCAGGACCACGGCTCCAACCTCGCGATTCGCGTCGACGATGTGGCCGACGATCCAGACGCGCTCGAGGGTGCCGAGGTCATCGTGCGGGCACGGTTCGTCAACCAGCGGGTGGCGCCGGTGCCGATGGAGCCAAACGGAGCTCTCGCCATCGCGGGCGTCGCTCCCGATCAACCATCGGTCACGCTGTGGGCCTCGGTGCAGGCACCCCACGACACGCGCCGCATCGTCGCCCAGGTTCTGGGCCTGGACCTCACCCAGGTGCGCGTCCGCACTGCAGCGGTGGGCGGCGCATTCGGTGGGAAGATCCCGACGTACCCCGAACATGTCGTGATCGCCTGGCTCGCCCGGCATATGGGAAGCGCGGTTCGCTGGTCGGAGACGCGAAGCGAAAACATGGTCGCGATGACGCACGGCCGTGGACAGGTGCAACACGTCGAGCTGGGCGCCACCCTCGACGGGCGGATGCTCGGGCTTCGCGTCTTCGTGATCCAGGACATCGGGGCGTACGCCAGCGAGGCCGCGACCCTGCCACCGCTCACCGGCCTCATGGCCTCGGGCCCGTACCGGATCCCCCGGATCGACTTCCATGCGGTCTCGGTCCTGACAACCACGACTCCGGTGGGCGCCTACCGGGGCGCGGGCCGGCCGGAGGCAACTTGGCTGTTGGAGCGCGCCCTGGACATGCTGGCGGCCGAGCTCGGGGTGGATCCCGCGGAGATCCGGCGACGCAACCTCATCCCCCCCGAGCTATTCCCTTACCGCACCCCGACCGGCGCCCACTACGACAGCGGGGATCCGGGCCGTGCCCTTGACATCGCGCTTCGTGCGGCCGGATACACCGAACTGCGTCAGGAACAGGCCGCACGCATCGATCGAGGGGAAACGTGGCAGCTCGGCATCGGCATCAGCAGCTACATCGAGATCACAGGCTGGGGAAGCGAGTTCGCGTCGGTGGAAGCCGACGAAAAAGGGACTTTCACCGTCCTGACCGGGACCAGCCCCCAGGGACAGGGGCACGAGACCGCATGGGCGCAGATCGTGTCCGGCACCCTGGGGGTCTCATTCGACGCCGTCACGGTCCGGCACTCTGACACGCTTCTCGTCCCGCGCGGCGAGGGGACGATGGGGTCGCGGTCTCTCCAGGTGGGCGGCTCGGCCGTACTCCGCGCCTCGGTAGCCCTGCTCGACAAGGCACGGCATCTTGCGGCCCATCTGCTGGAGGCGAGCGAGAGCGACGTGCGCTGCTTCGACGGCCGGGTCGGTGTTGGGGGCCCTCCGGAGTCGTCGCTCTCCTGGGGCGAGCTCGCGGCCGCCGCCGCAGACCCGTCATCTCTCCCGCCCGGCGTGGAGACGGGGTTGCGGACGCAGGCGGACTTCGAGATGGCGGATTCGACCTATCCGTCCGGTGCCCACGTCGCGGTAGTGGAGGTGGACACCGAGACGGGGAAGGTGAAGCTGATCCGTCATGTCGCGGTGGACGATTGCGGGCGCCGTATCAACCCGGTGCTCGTCGAGGGACAGATCCACGGTGGGATCGCGCAGGGTGCCGCCCAGGCGCTGTTCGAATCCTTCGTCTACGACGAGTTGGGCAATCCGTTGACGTCCAGCCTCGCCACATACGCGATGCCGAGCGCGGCGGAGTTCCCTGCGTTCGTCACCGTCCCGCTAGCGACCCCCACTGACCGGAACCCATTGGGGGCAAAGGGCGTCGGCGAGGGGGGAACTATCGGCGCGGGGCCTGCGGTCCAGAACGCGGTGATCGATGCGCTCTCCCACCTTGGTGTACGCCACATCGACATGCCGATGAGCCCGGATCGGGTCTGGAGGGCCATCACGGATGCGCTGCGCGATGTGCCGAGCGATCGCAAGAAAGAAGGAGGAGGGCATGGAGCGGCCGGACCTGAGCGGATTGATCGCGGCCATCGTGACGCCCATGCGGAGGGATCTGTCGATCAACGAGGACTCCCTCCGAAGGTACGTTGACTGGCTCGTTGGCCAGGGCATTCACGGGCTGGCCGTGAACGTCGACACGGGCGAGGGACCTCACCTGTATCCGGAGGAGCGCCTGCGGGTTCTGGAGATCGTGGTCGAGGAGGTCGGTGGCCGGGCTCTCGTGGTCGCCGGACTCGCGGCTTCGTTTACCGACCAGGCCCGTCGGATTGCCGCCGACACTGCCCGGGCCGGAGCAGAGGCCCTACTCGTCTTCCCTATCTCCGCGTTCCAAGGTGAGCCGCTGGATCCAGAGATTCCCGCCTCGTACCACCGTGCGATTGCTGAGGCCTCTGGTCTTCCCCTCATCGTCTTCCAGCTTCAGCCCGCGCTGGGCGGGGTGAACTTCTCGGCCGAGACCATCGAGCGCACCATGAGTATCGATGGTGTGGTGGCCATCAAGGAGGCGTCCTTTGACGCGAGGCGGTTCGTGGAGACCGCGAGGCTGGTGAAGTCCCTGCCCTCCCGCCCGACCGTCCTTAACGGCAATGACAACTTCCTCCTCGAGGCGTATCTCCTCGGGGCTGATGGCGCGCTTCTCGGCTTCGGCACGCTCGCCGCGCGCGAGCAAGTCCAGATGCACCGGGCCGCGCGCGACCACGATCTCCCCCGTGCGTTCGAGCTCCGCGACATGCTCCAGCCCTTGTGCGACGTGATCTTTGCTCGGCCCGTGCGCGACTATCGCGCTCGCATCAAGCACGCGCTCATGCGCCTAGGAGTCATCGACGAAGCCTATGTTCGCCCGCCACTGCGTCCGCTCGCCAAAGATGCCCGCGATCTCGTGGACAGCGGGCTCAAGGCAGCGGGGCTTCTCTAGTGGGTCTCCGGGGAGTGGGCGTGTTCTTGCCGACGTTCGTCGGGGCCAGCGGACGTACCGGACACGAGCTCGCAGCCTTCGCCCGACGCGCCGAGGACTTGGGGTTTGACTCCGTATGGGCGACTGATCACCTGCTGCACCAGAGCAGGTTCTATGCGGTCCCGTGGCTCGATCCGATCGTCTCGCTCACATACGTGGCAGCAACGACGTCGCGACTGCGACTGGGCACCTCGGTCCTCGTTCTGCCGACTCGCCAGCCCGTCGTTCTCGCGAAGCAGGTAGCCACACTCCAGGCCCTCGCCGATGAGCGCTACATCCTTGGCGTGGGAACGGGCTGGGATGATCGGGAGTTCCAAGCCGTCGGACAGCAACGAGCGGAGCGGGGCGGGCGGACCGATGAATCGATCGCGATCCTGCGGCGGCTGCTCGCGGGCGAGTCCGTGACGTACGACGGGCGGTTCTACCATCTGCGGGACGTGGCGGTTGGCCCAGCTATGCGCTCGCCGCTCTGCCTTTGGAGCGCTGGCGGCCGACAGCTCCCGCATGCAGCTTCCCCAGAGCGGCCCGTGCTGGCCCCGGCGGTTCTCCGGCGGATCGTCGCCTCCGACGGATGGATCGCGCGGCCCACGTCCCTTCCGTCACAGATCGAGGAAGACCTCGCCGAGATCCGGCCCGCGCTCGAGGCGGCGGGCCGCGATCTGGACACGTTCACGGTCGCACATGAGAACTTCCTCCATCTCGTTCCCACCGAGGACCGTGAGAAGGCCCTCACCGAGCAGCGGCGCATCTACTCGACGATCATGGGAGACAGCAGGCCCTTCGAATATTTCGAGCAGGTGTACCTGACGGGCACGCCCTCCGAGATCCTTGAGAAGCTCCGGGCGAGGATAGCCGTCGGCATCGAATACCTCATCCTCCACACCCTGCAGCCATCGACTGCGCAGCTGGAACTTTGGGCGGAGCATCTCTTGCCCCACCTGGAGGTCTGATGACGAAGATCGTGCTCAACGGAGCCGGCAGTGTCGAGTTCACGAAGGAGTTGCTGGCTGACATCCTCGGCTTCGAAGACCTCGCCGGGTCCACGATCGCGCTGTTCGACGTGAATAGTGAACGCCTCGAAACCGCGGAGGCCATCGCTCGCTGGACCGTGGGGGCACTTGATGTGCCAGCCACGATCGAGGCACATATGGACCGCCGGGCTGCGCTCGAAGGAGCGGATCACGTGATCAGCATGATTCGGGTCGGCGGGCATACAACTACACGAACCCGATGGCAGCGCTTGTGTGGGCGATCTACTCCGGGACCGCCCACCAGCGCGTCGTCGGCGTTTGCATGTCGCCGGAGAACACCGCACAGCAGCTCGCGGAACTCGTCGGTGTCCCCTTCGAGGAGATCGCGTACATCGCAGGTGGGATCAATCACCAGTCGTGGATCCTGCGGCTGGAGCACGACGGCCAGGATCTCTACCCACGGCTTCGGCAGATCATGGAGGACGACCCCGACGGGCTCGGACGGCGTGTCCGCGTGGAGATGTTCAAGCGGTTTGGCTACTTTCCGACGGAATCGAGCGAACACAGCGCGGACCTCGTGCCCTGGTTTCTTTCCCATCATGACCAGGTCCGCCGTTTCCGGATCCCCGTGAACGACTACCTGCATCGCAGTGAGCGGAACCTCGGCTCCTACGCGGAGACCCGGCGCAAGCTCAAGGCGGGCGAGCCACTCGAACTCGAACGCGGTCCCGAATACGCCCCGCAGATCATCCACTCCATTGAGACGGGGGCGCACCGGATGGTCTACGGCAATGTCCGCAACGGCGGCTCGATCGACAACCTGCCGGAGGATTGCTGCGTCGAAGTACCATGCCTCGTAGACCGGGCGGGGGTCCAGCCCACCCGCGTGGGGAGCCTGCCGCCGCAGCTCGCCGCGCTCAACCGCTTGTATGTGAACGTATGCGAGCTGACCGTGCGGGCGGCACTCGAGGAGCGACGGGACTTCGTGTACCAGGCGGCGCTCCTCGACCCCAACACGGCAGCCACGCTGTCCATCGACGAGATCGTCCGCGTGTGCGATGAGCTGATCGACGCACACGGCCATCTGATCCCGGATGGGATTCGCGGTAGCTAAGCCCACCTGGTCACGAGCCGGCGCCTGACCCGTGTAGAGCTACCGGATCGCTACCCGCTAGCCCGGAACGTTCAGGATCGTGTCCGCCTGTTGCGCCGCCTGATCAAGCGCGGCCTTCGGATTGGCCTTGCCGAGGAGCACCGACGCGATGGCATTGCCGAGGGCATTGACGACGCGCGGCCACTGCGGCAGCGCGGGCATCGCCTCCTTGGCGTTCGAAAGGTTTTCGGCCATCGGCCCGATCCCCGGATACTTCTGCAGGTATTGCTGGTAGCCCGGCAGTTTCAAGATGGACGGCCGGATCGGAAGCGAACCGGACCCCATCATCCATGTCAGCTCCTGCTGCGGCGCGGTCAGCCACTTCAGGAACGTGACCGCGGCGTTCACCCGTGCGGTGCCGTTATTAAAGACGACCCAGTTGTCAGGCCCGGACACCGTCTGGTGGTTGCCGTTCACGGCCGGCAGCTGCACATCCGCCCAGTCGACTTTCGCCTGGTTAAGCGTCGGGACCTCCCACGGCCCGCTGACGAACATCGCTAGATGCCCGCTGGTGAACAACGGTTCGGCCTTGCTTGCCGTCGGGTCCAGGTACACCGAATGGTCGACGGTCGCCATCTGCTGCCAGAGCGTCAGGTTCGCTACGCCTGCCTGCGAGTTGAACAGCGCCTGCTTGCCGTTCGACGAGAGGATTTGCCCGCCTCGCTGCCAGAGCCCTGGGAAGAACCTCCAGGATGTGTCGAGCAGGTCCCCGCCGATTGGGTAGTTCACGCCGTAGATGTGCTGGGCGGAATTGGTCAGCTTCTTCGCGGCGTTGCGGAAGTCGTCCCAGCTCCAGCTGGGGGACGGATCGGGGACGCCTGCTGCAGCGAACAGCTTCTTGTTGTAGATCACCGACAGGTTGTCGATGAGGGCGGGGAAGCCGATGACCTTGCCTCCGGGCGACACGATCTGCTTGGACGCTGGGTAGAAGTCGTTCCAGTTGAATCCCGGCTCGTTGATCCGGTTCGCCAGGTTCACGGTCTTACCGCTCTGGGCGATGTTTGCGGCGTAGGACCCGTAGATGTACGCGACGTCGGGAGCGGTCCCGGCCGCGGTCGCCGTCGTGACCTTCGGAAGAAGATCTCCTGTGGAAGTCCCTCCGGAGCTCGCCTGCACGACGATGTGCGGATGCGAGGAGTTGAAGGCATTGACGAGCTTTTCTATCACCTGCTGTGTGGGCGGGGTCTGTGCATGCCAGAACTGGATCGTCACCGTCCCCGTCGGGCTGGTCCCCGAGCTCGATCCCGATGATCCTGAGCATCCGGGCAGCGCCAGGGTCAACGCCGCGATCCCTGCCAGCGCTATTCGCTTCATATCGGCCTCCTTGTTTCGTCAGCCCTGGCCACTGTTGGTCATCCCTTGACGGCGCCGGTGATCGCCTGTACGAACCGGCGTTGACCGACAAGGAACACAAGCAACACCGGCGCCGTGGTCAATACGGTGCCGGCCATAACGGCCGACCACTCGGTTACGTGCTCTCCCTGGAAAGTGGTGAGGCCCACCTGCACAGTAAATGTATGACTCGACGTGATCGCGATCAGCGGCCAGAAGAGATCGTTCCACGCATAGATGAACGTGATGATTCCCAGGGCGGCCAGGGCCGGCCTCGCGAGCGGCAGCACGATCTTCCAGAAGACCTGAAGGCGGTTGCAGCCGTCGATACGTCCGGCCTCCTCGAGCTCTCTCGGGAACGACTGGAAGAACGAGTACATGAGATAGATGCCTAGCGCGGATGTCAGCTGCGGCACTATGAGCGCCCCGAGCGTGTTGATGAGCCCGAGGTCGTGGAAGATCAGGAAAGTGGGGATCACCGTGAGCTGGAAGGGAATGAGGGCCGTCGCGAGCAGCAGGATCAGCATCACGCTGGACCCCCGGAACTGTATGCGCGCGAATGCGTAGCCGGCGAGGCTGCACAGAACCAGCTGTGCGAGGACTGCTGCGCCGGAGACGATCAGGCTGTTAAGGAACCAGTAAGGGAAGTCTGAGCTGGCGAGGACGGTCGAATAGCCCCCTGTGTACAGATGATGAGGCAGGATCGTCGGGGGAATGCGATTGATCTCGCTGCTCGTCATGAACGACGTGAGGACCATCCAGACGAACGGCAGGACCATGATGATCGACAAGGGCATCAGAACCAGATGCCCTCTCTGCGGCAGGTGGCGCCGCCAGCCGCTCCGGCGCATCCGCCGCTCGGCCTCTTCGATCCGGGAACGATGCAACGCCATGTCAACCTCGGGCACGGCCCGCAGGGCCAGCTCGCCGGTCACAGCGCCACCCTGCGTCTGCGGCCGTAGACGAGCGCGACGATGATCACGATCAGGCTCGTGAAGAAGAGGACGTAGGCGACGGCTGCACCGTAGCCGGCCGTGAAGAAGTTGAACGCCAGTTCCCAGATGTAGTACACGAGCGTCAGCGTCGAGTTGAGGGGTCCTCCCTTCGTGGTCGTGTAGACGAGGTCGAAGAACTGAAACACGTCGATGAGGCTCCATACCAGGAGGAACACTGTAACCGGCCGGATGGTCGGCACGACGACGTTCCAGAACGTGGACCATTTGCTCGCGCCATCGATCGACGCTGCCTCGAGGACCTCTTGGGGTATGTCCTGGAGTGCCGCGAGGTAGATCACGATGTTGAAGCCGAATTGGGTCCAGAAGTACACGATCGCCAGCACAATCAGGGCCTGGGAGGGGTCCTGGAGAAAGCCCTGGCGTGGCAACCCCACCGCCTGCAATCCTGCATTCACGATCCCGAAGTCGGGATCGAAGATGAACCCGAAGAGCAGGCCCTCGGCCGCCGCCGAGGCGACGAATGGCACCAGGAAGCAGGTGCGGTAGAAGCCGATGAGCTTGATTTTCTGATTCAGCATGATCGCCACGCCAAGCCCTGCCGCGAGGCCGATCGGCAGGTACATAACGGCGAGGAGAAGCGTGTTGGTGAACGCCTGGCGAAGCATCGGATCCTTGCTAAGGGCGGCGTAGTTCGCGAGCCCGATGAAGTGGCCACCCGACACGAGATTTGAGTCCGTGAGCGACAGGTAGGCCGCCCAGATCATTGGGATGAAGGACAGACCGAGCACGATGAAGACGGACGGGCCTGCGAACGCCCAGCCTGCGATGTTGCCCGAGCGACGGATACGGCGATTGGCATCCCGGGCAATGATGGCCTCTTCGAGGGTGGTGGCCATCAGCCCTCCACTGGCTCAGATGCGTCTACAAGCGTGATGCGAACAGGTCCCGGACGGTGCCTCGGTCCGGGAGCCCTGGTCGTAGCTTCTGCTTTCGTTCTCGCTCGGATGTGCGGATATTAGAACACATTCGTGCGCTCTGCAAGGCCGCTTCTGGTCGTTAATGTTGCTGCCTAAGCGATCAGGACGGTAGATTCACGTGGATGCACGCCATTCCCCGGCCAGCCGCGTGACCTGGGTGGTTTGGTCATCTTCACCCTGGCATGAGCCGGGCAGATCACAGTGATCCTCGTCGTCGCCCTCAACCCGGCTCTCGATGTCACGCATCACGTGCCAGGCGTCGACTGGGCCGGCGTCAACAGGCCAGCCGTGATCCGGGCCCAAGCCGGTGGCAAGGGGCTGAACGTGGCCCGGACGTTGTGGGCGATCGGTGCCGAGGTCCAGGTGATCGGGTTCGCTGGCGGCGTTACCGGCGAACAGGTGACATCCGCGCTCGTGGAGCGGGGCGTGCCGACGGCATTCACGCGGATCGGCGGCGAGACCCGGCGAACCTTCGCCGTGGTCGACACCGTCCGCGGCGATGCCGCATTGTTCAATGAGCCGGGTCCGCCCGTCGGGCCGGATGAATACGCCACGTTTTGCGGTGTGTATGACAAGGCATTGGCCGGATGCACGGCCGTTGTCCTTTCCGGAAGCTTGCCGCAAGGCCTTTCGCCAGATACCTACGCTGAGCTGGGTGCCATGGCAGCGGCGGCCGGGGTGCCAGCCGTGCTGGACGCGCACGGGGAGGCACTGCTCCGGGGCGCGGCCGCCCGCCCGGCCATCGTTAAGCCGAACCTCGCTGAGCTGGAAGCTCTCGTCGGCCGCAGCCTGTCCACGGCGCGCGGCGCGGACAAGGATGCGGTGGCCCTCGCCGCGCGAGAGCTGAGGGCCACTGGCCCGCAGGCCGTCGTGGTCACACTCGGAGCCGACGGGCTGTGGGCCGTCACCGACGATGGCAGCTGGCAGGCGGAGCCGTCGGCCAAGGTGCGGGGGAATCCCACCGGCGCCGGGGATGCCGTGGCCGCGGGCCTGGTGCACGGGCTTGTCCTGGGGCGCCCGTGGGAGGAGCGGCTGCGGCACGCGGTCGCGCTCGGCGCCGCCTCGGCTGCCGCGCCAGTCGCGGGAGAGTTCAGCCATGCTGACTACGCCGAGGCGCTGGCCGGGGTCAGAGTGAACCGCGGTGAGGCCGACTGATGCCAGCGGCGCAGATGAAAGAGATCGTCGGGCCCGCTGCGGCGGCGGGCCGCGGCGTCGGCGCCTTCAACGTCATCGGCATTGAGCACGCTGAGGCGATCGTCGCCGGCGCTGAAGCCGCCGGCGCGCCGGTGGTCCTTCAGGTCAGCCAGAACTGTGTCGCCTACCATGGCGCGCTCGATCCGCTGGGCCGGGCCTGCGCCACCATCGCGGGCTCGGCTGCTGTGCCGGTGGCGCTGCACCTGGACCACGCCACCAGTATGGAACTGGTCCGGGAAGCCGCCGGTCTGGGCTTCGGGTCGGTCATGTATGACGCGTCGGCCCTGCCCTACGACCAGAATGTGCGTGCTACAGCCGCAGTCGCCCGATGGTGTCACGAGCGCGGGACGTGGGTCGAGGCTGAGCTCGGCGAGATCGGCGGGAAGGACGGCGTGCACTCACCCCATGCGCGCACGGATCCTGACGACGCGGCCCGCTACGTCGACGCCACGGGGGTGGATGCCCTGGCCGTAGCGGTGGGAACCTCCCACGCGATGTTGACCCGCGATGCGGTCCTGGACACCGGGCTCATCGCCAGGATCCACGGTGTGGTCAGCGTCCCGCTTGTCCTGCACGGCTCGTCGGGAGTCCCCGATGCGGCGCTGGCCGCAGCGATCGGCGCCGGGATGACCAAGATCAATGTGGCCACCCAGCTGAACAAGGCGTTCACTGCCGCCGTCCGCGACTGTCTCGCGGCCGATTCCTCCCTGGTCGATCCGCGGCGGTACGGTGCGGCGGGGCGTGATGCGATTGCCATCGAGGTAGCCCGCCTGCTGAGGGTGATCGGCGCCGGGATCGTCAGTCAGGATGAATCACCGCGCTTGCCGTGAAGGAAAGCGGCAGGCGCAGGTGAAAGGGTATCGACGTGTTGCCACCGGCGCGGCCTCTGCCAGCCGCCCTGCGCGGTAAGGCACGCAGCTCCGGCTAGCGAGTAACCGGGTGCCGGCCGGGCAGGTACTGATGCGTGCGCATTCTCGTCGGAACCTCTGGCTGGCAGTACCGGCACTGGCGCGGCGTGCTCTACCCGCCCGACGTGCCGCAGAAGCGCTGGCTCGAGCACTATGCGGCGTCGTATGGCACCGTGGAGAACGACGGCACCTTCTACCGGCTGCCCTCGCGCGAGACCTTCGCGGACTGGCGGGCCAGGACGCCAGATGACTTCGTCATGGCAATCAAGGCGAGCCGCTACCTGACCCATATCAGGCGGCTCCGTGATCCGGCCGAGCCCGTCGAGCGGCTGATGCAGGCCGCTGGTGGCCTCGGCAGCCGACTCGGCCCCGTGCTGCTCCAGCTTCCGCCCAACCTGACGGCCGATCCGCCCAGGCTCGACGCCTGCCTCGCCGAGTTCGCGAAGGCGACGGCCGACGGCGTCGAGGTCCCGGTCCGGGTTGCCGTCGAGCCGCGGCATCCGTCCTGGTGGACTAACCAGACGCGGGAGGTACTCACCGCCCGCGGCGCCGCGCTGTGCTGGGCAGACCGGCTGGGGCGTCCGGTTACGCCGCTGTGGCAGACGGCCGACTGGGGCTACGTCCGCTTCCACGAGGGTGCGGCCCAGCCCTGGCCGCGGTACGGCAC
>WNFI01353824.1_pt1 | contig 14122 bp, 13 predicted proteins | sample 5400471 | NCBI WGS metagenome assembly WNFI01 (sample SAMN13153348, study PRJNA577476) | soil metagenome | isolation source: 100 cm saprolite on Douglas fir-dominated hillslope | place: USA:California | collected 2013-09-17 | reverse complement strand
CTTCGGCAGATCGAATCTTCTTCGAACGAGCGCTACACGCAATCGCTGCGGCAGGCCCTGAGCGAGATTGAGCAGAAGATTGCCCAGTTGGACCCCGCCCATTAGCAGCCAAGACCCGGAAAAAGGTCAGGCTGGCGATTTGAGTTAAAAACGGAAGTTGACTAGAACAGAGATAAACAGACATGCGAATGAAACTCCAAAGAGCCGCTTGGCTTTTCATCGCGCTTGCAGCTTTATTGCTCGTTGCAGACTTTGCTGGGGCGCAAGAGGCTCCGCAAGAGTATATAAAGCGGTTGCGTAGTCCGGCGACAGTGAAGGGCTTCATCGGCGGCGAGTCACATGACAGTTATGTGGTTCGTGCTCGTAAAAGCCAAATCATGACTGTGCAAACCTCATGGCGGCTTCAGCATGAAGAAACTGACAATGAGGGTGACAATTTTGTTCAGTTCTGGGTAGGTGGATTGCCTCACTTCAACGGGGAGGCAGTTAAGTTTGGGAAGGAGTCTAACCAGGGTAAGCGCTGGAGCGGCAAAATTCCCAAGACGGGGAATTATTATATCTACGTTGTCGCGCATCCTTACGCGGATTACACCCTCAAGGTCACAGTCAAATAGAAACTAGTTAAGACGCCTTTGACTTCAGTTTCGTTTCTTCCTCAAGAGAATTGAAGAAGCGCGAGGCCAGCATATTCGCCGTGGCCTGAATCATGCGCTGGCCCACACTGGCCAGCAGTCCACCCACGTTGACTTCGCCTGTGTACTGGATGGAAGTCTTGCCGCCGTCGTCGGAGAGGTTGAGTTCCCCGGTCCCCTTCAGAAACCCGGGCTGGCCTTTGCCTTCTACCACCAGCTTGTAGTGGTCCGGCGCGGTTATGTCCTGGAGAGAGACTGTTGCCGTGAACACGCCCTTGATCACGCCTACTCCCGCCGTGAGCTTGGCGCTGTACTGGTTCTCGGCGGTCTTCTCCATGTGCTCGCATCCAGGAATGCATTTCTGCAGGACCGCAGGGTCCACCATCGCGGCGAAAACGCGTTCACGGGCAGCGTCGATTTTATGAGTGCCTTCGATTTTCATTGAAATCCGATCTGCTGGGACCCGAATCACACCTACCACGGAGACACAGAGACACTGAGAAAAACCAACGTGGCTCCGTGTCTCTGTGGTGGGTTTTCCCGTTATTTGGCTCGCGATGCCGCCGTTTCCAGCGCTCTGCGCGTGTAGACCTGCGCCAGATACTTGCGATACTCACCCGTCGCGAACAGCTCGGAGATCGGATCATCAATGCCGTCGGCTGCGTGGGCTGCTGCGGCCGCCAGAGTCTTGGCATCCAGAGTCTTGCCCTTGAGCGCGCCTTCCACTCCACTGGCGCGATACGCTTTGGGTGACACTCCGGTGACGCCCACTCCTGCGGACTGGCACTTACCCGCACCGGCGCCGTCCAGCGTAAGGTTTACCGCCACGCCGACAACCGCAAATCCTGAAGCAGGATGCCGGACCTTCATATAGCACTGTCCCACGCGGCCCTTGGGCGCAGCAAAGCGGATTTCCTTCAGCACTTCGCCCGCTTGCAGTGCAGTAGTAAGCAGATCGACAAAGAAATCGTCAACCTTGATGACGCGCTCGCCCTTAGCGCCGACGGCGACGATCTCCGCGCTCACGGCCAGCACCGCTGCGGGCCAGTCGGCTGCGGGGTCGGAGTGGGCCAGGCTGCCGCCGATGGTGCCTTTATTGCGCACCTGCATATCACCGAGGTGCGTTGCAGTTTCCGGCAACAGGGGACAGGCATGGCGGAGCAGGTCCGAGGTCTCGATCTGAAAATGCGTGGTCATGGCGCCGATGCGAATCTGTCCGCCTTCTTCGCGGATATATGAAAGGTCTTTGATACGGCCCAGATCGATCAGCACTTTGGGCTGGGCCAGCCGCAGCTTCATGGCGGGAAGCAGGCTGTGGCCGCCGGCCAGAATTTTGGCGTCATCCTTATACTTGGCCAGGAGAGAGACCGCTTCGTCCAGGCTTTTTGCGGTGATGTAATCAAACTGTGCTGGAATCATGATCTCCTCCTAAGCAGCCGGTTTCTTTTTCTTTTCGATGATGCGCCAGATGTTCTCCGGCTTGATGGGCATGTCGAGATGGCGCACGCCGAACGGCGCGAGCGCATCGACCACCGCCGCCACAATCGCCGGCGTTGCGCCAATGCTTCCGGCTTCGCCCACGCCTTTTACGCCTAGCGGGTTCACAGGCGAGGGCGTCACGGTGCTGTCGAGCTCGAACCAGGGAATCATCATGGCCTTGGGCACGGCGTAATCCATCAGCGTTCCAGTGACGAGCTGTCCCTGATCGTCGTAAACAACTTCTTCATACAGCGCTTGCCCCAGGGACTGCACAATGCCGCCGTGGATCTGTCCGTGCACCAGCAGCGGATTGATAACGTTGCCGCAATCGTCCACGGCGATGTAGCGCTGGAAGTGGATCTCGCCGGTTTCGCTGTCAATCTCGACGACGGCGATGTGCGTTCCGAAGGGGAAAGTGAAGTTCTTGGGCTCGAAGAACGAGGTTGCGGAAAGCCCCGGCTCCATGTCCGGGGGAATGTTCTTGGCCAGATGCGCGCTCAGAGCGACTTCCTGGATGGTCACGCTTTTGCCGTCCCTGGCGGTGAATTTGCCGTCAGCGAAGGTCACGGTGGAAGCATCCGCGCCCAGCAGATGCGCGGCAAAGCGTTTGGCTTTCTCTTTCAGCTTCTGCAAGGACATGTACACAGCCGTGCCACCAACAGCCGTACCTCGGCTCCCGAAGGTGCCGATGCCATATTGCACGATGGCAGTGTCGCCGTGGATCACAGTGCAATCATTTACCTGGACGCCAAGTTCGTCGGCGGCAATCTGCGCGAATGAAGTTTCTTGGCCCTGACCATGCGGGGAAGCGCCGGTCATGATGGTGACCTTGCAGGTCGGCTCGATGCGGACAGTAGCACTCTCCCATCCTCCAGCCGGCAGCGCGGGCGAGGGCCCCATGGCGCAAATCTCAACGTAAGTTGAGACGCCAATTCCCATGATCCGTCCCTCGGCGCGAGCTTTCTTCTGATCGTCGCGCAACTTGGTGTAGTCGGCCATCTTGATGGCTTTGTCGAGCGCCGCTTGGTAATTGCCACTGTCGTAGAAGAGCCCGGTGGCAGTCTTAAACATATTGTCTCCGCCAAAGGGGGCAGGGAAGTTCTTGCGGCGGACTTCGATCACGTCCATGCCCAGCTCCGCCGCTACCAGATCCATGGCGCGCTCGATGACGTAGGTTGCTTCCGGACGCCCGGCGCCGCGGTAAGCGTCCGTGGACATCTTGTTGGTGAAGCACGCGGTCACGTTCATCTGAATGGCCGGAATCTTGTAGCAGCCGGAGAGCATCAGCCCGGTCAACGTGGGGACGGCGGGGGTGAGCAGTTGGAAATACGAACCCATGTCGGCAAACACGTTGTAGCGGAAGCCGGTGATGGTGCCGTCTTTCTTGCAGCCGATTTCGATGTAGCCGGTCTGGCCGCGGCCATGAATGGTGCCCTGCATGTTCTCGCGCCGGCCCTCAATCCACTTCACCGGACGGCCTAGTTGCATGGAGGCGTATCCCAGCACCGCTTCTTCGGCGTAAACATTTAGCTTGGAGCCAAAGCCACCGCCCACTTCTGGCGCAATCAGCCGCAGCTTGTTTTCCGGGAAGCTCAGCATGATCGCCAACTGTGTGCGGGCCAGATGCGGGATCTGGGTGGATGTCCACAGCGTGAGTTCCTGCTCGCCGGGATAATAGCGGGCCAGCACGCCGCGTCCTTCCATGGCGATGGGCGCCAGCCGCTTGTTCAGGATTTTCTGCTTGATCACCTTGTCGGCTGACTTCAGCGCGGCTTCAATGTCGCCCTCACCGGCGGTGAGCTTGTACGCGACGTTGGTGCCAAACTTCTCATGGATGACCGGGCTGTTCTTGTCCGCGGCTTTTTCTTCGTCCATCACCACCGGCAATTCGTCGTAGTCCACCTCGATCAGGTCCACGGCGTCGCGGGCAATGTATTTATTCTCTGCGATGACCACGGCTACCGGGTGGCCGACCCAGTACACTTTGTCTGTTGCCAGCACGCGATGATCGGGGACCTTCATGTCCGGAATAGCCGCACCGCAAGGCACTGGGCCAATCTTTTGCGAGATGGCCTTGCCGGTATAGACGGCCACCACTCCGGGAAGCTTCTCTGCCGCGGCGGTGTCGATCTTCTTAATGCGCGCGTGCGCGTAAATGGAGCGCAGGAACACGGCATGCAGCGTGTCCGGCAGCTTGATGTCGTCAACGTAATGGGCCAGCCCCTGAATCAGCCGGGGGTCTTCCGTGCGCTTTACGCTAGTGCCTACAAACTTCGCCATAAGGGCCTCCACTTGAGGAGTAATCGTGCTTTTATCTGGGTGCGACCGATTTGGATTTCATTTTCTTAGCGGCGCATTGCACCGCTTGGACAATGTGCTGGTAGCCGGTGCAGCGGCAGAGGTTCCCCTCCAGCCCGTGCCGGATCTCTTCTGCGCTGGGGTCAGGATTGCGCTGCAGGATCTGGGTCGACGCCATGATCATGCCCGGCGTGCAGTAACCGCATTGCAGGCCGTGGTGCTCCCAGAATCCCTGCTGGACCGGGTGCAGCTCGCCGTTATGGGCCAGACCTTCAATGGTGGTCACATTCGAGCCGTCAGCCTGCACCGCCAGCATGGTGCAAGATTTCACCGCCATCCCGTCCACCAGCACCGTGCACGCCCCGCAGAGCGAGGTCTCACAGCCAATGTGCGTTCCGGTGAGGCTGAGAACGTCCCTTAAATAATGGACCAGCAGTGTGCGTGGCTCGATCTCGCCTTGATGCGTGGTCCCGTTCACTGTGACACTGATCTTCTTCATGGAGCTACCTCTTTTAACAGCAGCTTTGCAACAGCGGAGTGCAACATAATACAGCAGCTCGCAAGCGGGGCACGAGCAGCTTGGCAAAACTTAAGAATTGTATCGCGTTTCGCCGAAACTCCGCACAAAGGGATCAGCCGATCAACCGAATCAAACAAGTTTTAATTGACACGTGTTGATTTGCGGACTAGGATGCGTCCACCTGCACGTCCACAATCGGCTTCGCTTTGCGCCAACGCAGCCGTATTACCGCGGGGAGCAGAACTTCTTTTGGGGCGCCCCCACCATTCCTGGTGCGCTTTCGTGGGCAGAGCAATCGCGGTACTTTGGCCTCTTGATGCGTTTGCCTGTTTGCGTGCCCTGGAATAGGGACCGGAGAATTGCATGCGAGCAATCTTTATCAGCTATCGAAGGGATGATGCCGAGGGTGAGGCTGGCCGATTGTTCTCTGACCTTTCAAAGCACTTTGGCGAGGACCGTGTGTTCATGGACGTGGTCGCTATCGAGCCCGGCCGTGATTTTCGCAAGGTCATTGATCAGAACGTGGCTTCCTGTGGTGTCTTGCTGGCGATGATCGGTCCCCACTGGGTGGACGCGCGGACCGAGCGCCGCCTGAACGATCCTGCGGACTTCGTCCGTCTGGAGACGGCATCGGCTTTACGCCGCGATATCCCCGTAGTTCCAGTGTTGGTGCACGAAGCCAAGATGCCGGTCTCTGACCAACTGCCCGAGGATCTTAAGGAACTGTGTTACCGCAACGCCGTCGAGCTGACCCATGCCCGCTGGGACTCAGACGTACAGGTATTGATCAAGGCGCTGGAAAAATGCGTCGGAGCTGCCGTAGCAGCTCCTGAAAGTTCACCGCAGCCGGCGGCGCCTGCGATCCCGCCCGCTGCCCCACCGCCATGGGCCCCGACCCCGGTACAGGTCCCTGTATATCAGGCTCCGCCCGGTGCGAAACCTTGGCTCCCCCCAGCTCCGACTCCCGGGGCGGCGCCGGTCGTCTCGGGAGGGTTGAAGGCCGTCATTTGCCTCATCGGGTTCTTCGCCCCAATCGTACCGATCATCATGGGCATCATCTACATGATGGACGCCAACCTACAGAAGAAATCAGCAGGTAAGCTCTGGCTCTGGGTCGGCATCGGAGAATTCATTTTCGCTTGCCTGATCTGGAGCGCTCTCTCAATGAATAACTGACACAAAAAATGATGTAGAGCGGCGCGATCAACATGCTTGGTTTTGAATATCTATTCCGGGTTCTGTGCCACCAGTTACCGTCCCGTTCACCTCAATGGGAAGGCCTTATTTTCCCGCTGTGCTGGCGCTGTGCGGGAATGCATCTGGGCATGTTCTCTTGCTATGTGTCTCTGCTGATCGGAAGCTCCAGACGGCGAAGGCCGCTCTGGTTTCCTTACGCCGCCCTCCCGATCATGCTGCTACTTCCCCTGGCAGTGGATGGACTGGGGAATTTCTTCTCACTGTGGTCATCGCCAGGCTGGATTCGAGCTGTCACTGGATTGGGAGCCGGCGTTGCTTTGCCGCTCTTGCTGCAAATGCTGGTGCAGCCTTCCGGCCCGATCGTGCCCGCTAGCGGGTTGCCCGCGCCGTACGATTGGACTTTCCTGTCGGCCTTTCTCTGGCCGATCGCCATCGGGTCCGCGGGAATCTGGCTTCTTGTGCACCCGTTCTCTACGATGGTCTTCCGCATTTTGGCAATTGCTGCGGCGACGGGCACGGTCCTGTTCTTCGCCCAATTCTCGCGAGCCTGGTTCTGCTCTGTGCGGCGGGGCAGACCCATCGTATCAACGAAATAAATCGCGCCATGACCATGGCCTCAGGGTGCTCACACCGAGCGCGGCCCGGTTGTAGGCTTTGATGTTTTGGTTTCGCGGCCGCGATGCGAATCGTGCGGTGCTACTCTCCCGGGCTCTTTTGCTCTTGCTTTCCCGAAGACTCCCATTTGGCGTGTTCCTGCGACACAAGTGATTCGACCCTTTCGGCCAAAAGGGCGTGCGCATCTTGTGCGTTAGCGTAAGGGCCGGCGTGGGCCAAATACAAATACTTCTCGTGCTTCAGGGATTCGCAGGTGGAGCGATAGGTGACCCAGTTCTGCTGATACTGGTTCAAGTGAAGGAGCCCTTCAAACAGGGTCACGAGTATGCCCAGGACTCCCGTGATTGCCGTCGAATAGGTAAACTTAAAACCCGCCAGAAAGGGGATGAGAGCGGCAGCCACAATCTCCGTCACTTTCAGGCGCTTGAATGCTCGCTGATTTGCCAGACTCTTGCGGTCGTACCAGGCAATCTGGTCTTCGAGCCGATCCATGCTCGGATCTGATTCAGCCATGCTTGTCTCCCTCTCGCGTCACGGCTGGCGATTGTACCTCATTTTGGACGCAGAACACTTTCAGCGACAGATGCGGGTTGAACACTTGTAGTTAGACCTAAGGCTTCCACTTCCAGTCTTTGTATTTCGTCCGCAATTCCGTCTTCAGCAGCTTACCCGTCGAGGTATGCGGCAGCTCGGAGACGAACACAAAATCGTCCGGCAATTGCCATTTTGCGAACTTCGCGCTCAGGAATAAGCGCAGTTCGTTGGCCGTGACCAAAGCGCCCTCTTTCAGAACCACAACCGCCAGCGGGCGTTCCTCCCACTTAGGATGGCGCACCCCGACGACTCCGGCTTCGCGCACCGCAGGATGGCTCATCAGCGTGTTTTCCAGGTCTACGGAGCTGATCCACTCGCCGCCGGATTTCACCAGGTCTTTGCTGCGGTCCACCAGCTTGATGCAGCCAACGGGATCGATGGTGGCGACGTCACCGGTGCGGAACCATCCGTCGGCGGTCCAGCGGTCTTTAGTTTCAGGAGCGTTGTAGTAGCTGCCGGCCACCCACGGGCCGCGGACTTCGAGTTCGCCCATGGTCTGCCCGTCCCAGGGCGCGGGGCCGTTTTCGGCGGCGACGCGGACCTCAACAAAAGGAAGCGGCCAGCCCTGCTTGGTGCGCTGAGCATATTGCTTATCTTCCGGCCAGCCCAGCATGGTGGGTTGCAATCGTGAAACCGTGGCCATAGGCGAAGTCTCGGTCATGCCCCAGGAATGAATCAGGCGAAAGCCGTGGCGGTCCAGCCCGCGGATCAGGCTCTCCGGGGCCGCAGTCCCGCCGCAGAGAATGCGGACATCGCGTGCGAACCGGAAATCCGCGCCGCGCTTGTCTAATGCCGCCACCACGCCGAGCCACACCGTGGGCACAGCGCAGGTCATGGTGACGCCTTCCTGTTCAATCAATTCCAGCAAGCTGTCAGCATCCAAATGCGGGCCCGGCAAAACAAACTTGGCGCCGACCATGGCCGCGGTGAAGGCATGGCCCCATCCGTTAGCGTGAAACATGGATGAAGCCAGCAGCATTGCGTCATGCTGCGAGGCAGCGCAAGAGTCGGCCATGGTTTGGGCCATGCTGTGCAGCACCAGCGCGCGGTGCGAATAGAGCACGCCTTTGGGATTGCCGGTGGTGCCGGAGGTGAAGCAAATACTGGCGCCGTCTAGCTCGCTGATTTCGGGATATCGAAATTTTCCGCCGGCCTGCTTCAGCCAGCCTTCGTAATCTTCATACTGGTGTTGCGATGGCGGGCCAGGATGCCGCACAACAAAAATCCGCTCAAACTTTACATGCGGCATGAACTTTTCCAGCACCGGCAGCAGAACGTCATCCACGATGAGAAAACGGTCCTGGGCGTGGTTTACGGTGTAGGCAATCTCGTTGGGATGCAGCCTCAGGTTCAGGGAATGGAGGACTCCGCCGGCGGCGGGAATGCCGAAGTAGGCTTCCAGGTGCGCGTAGTGGTTCCACATGAGCGTGGCCACGCGGTCACCTTGGTTCAGGCCGGCGGACCCGAGGCATTCCGCCAGCCGTCGCGCGCGATCATGGATCCGGCCCCATGTGGTGCGATGAATCGACCGGTCAGGCAGGCGCGAGACGATCTCAACGCCGCCAAAGTACTTGCCTGCGCGCTCCAGAATCGCGGTGAGCGTCAGCGGGTAATCCATCATGGTGTGCATGGGTGTAACCATCTGCGGTGGCATTTTACATCGTGAAGCTAAGGGCAGAGATCCTATGTTTGTCCTAGTAGCTGCACATCCTGGTTTGATGTACTCTATTCTGGCCAATCTGGCGCCCGGCGTTTTCGAATAGGCAGACAGAAAGGGGAACTAAACGAAGATGCCCGCACCGTATCGCGCCGACCATGTAGGGAGTCTTCTTCGATCGCCGGACCTGCTGGAAGCACGGCACAATGTTACCCTGCACCCTGCCCGTTTGCGGGAGCTTGAAGATAGCCAAATTCTGCGCGTCCTTGCCAAACAAAAAGAACTGGGATTTGAAATTTTTACGGACGGCGAGCTGCGCCGCCGGAACTTCATGAGCGATTTTACCGACGCGGTGGAGGGATTCGACCTGGGCGACGCCGTGACCCGTACATGGCAGGTCAGCCAGCCCGGTGGCAGTCCGGTCAGCAGCGTGACCGGCATTGTCAACGCTAAGCTTCGCCAGAAAGGAAGGCTGACCGGGCACGAGCTGCCATTTCTCCAGGTGCATTGTCCGGGCGACATCAAGATGACTCTGCCCAGTGCCACCCAGTTTCCCGCAATCTCCTTCAAACCGGGCGTGACCGACAAGGTTTACCCGGACCATTCCGCCCTGCTGTGGGCCATCGTCGAGATCATGAAGGCTGAAATCGCCAGTCTCTCCGCCGAGGGAGTCAAGTACATCCAGATTGATGCGCCTCGTTACAGTTACTTCATGGACCCGAAGTGGCGCGAGTGGATTCGCACTGAGATGAAAGCTGATCCGGAGGCGCTGCTGGAAGAATCGATTCGGGCGGACAATGCATGCTTTGCTGCGGCCCGGCGCCCGGGAGTTACGCTGGGCATCCACCTCTGCCGCGGCAACAATCGCAGCCATTGGTACGCCGAAGGCGGCTACGATGCCATCGCCGAGAAGCTGTTTGGGACCATGCAAGTGGACCGTTTCTTGCTGGAATATGACGACCAGCGCTCCGGGACCTTTGCGCCGCTGCGATTCATTCCCCGTGGCAAGACCGCGGTACTCGGTTTGGTCAGCAGCAAACGGCCCCAGCTCGAAAGCGCGGATGCCTTGGTCCGCCAGATTGAGGATGCGTCCCGCTACGTTCCCCTCGAAAATTTGGCGTTGAGTCCACAGTGCGGTTTTGCTTCTACCATGGAAGGGAATCTGCTCTCCGAAGACGAGCAGTGGGCCAAGTTGCGGTTGGTGACAGAGACCGCCCGCCGCGTGTGGAGCTGAACCCAAAGTCCTGGCGAACGAGGTTCCAGCCGCCGCAGAAATAGGCCGGTCTTCACTATCTTATGCGGACGCCCTCCCACGCCTTAATTGTCTTGACATTTTCTTCCCGCTATAGAGAATTGTGCGGCGTAACGCATGTCACATCAGGTTTGTGACATCAACGTAATCGAACGAATGTTCGTTCGAGAATTGTTGGGCCATCCCAGAGATTTGCCAGCCAAAGGCTGCTATAAGGAGTTGGCTATGGAGACGAACGTAAAAACACAGTGGACAGTCCGTTGGATTGCCGTCCTCATGTTTTCCCTGGTCTGGCTCGGCGCCTACAGCCAGACCACCACGGCCACACTTTCCGGCGTGGTGCACGACTCAACCGGCGCCGTGGACGGTGGGCGGCTCCTCCCAGACCGATCTCACGCTGAAGATCGGGCAGGTGAGTGAGGTCATCACGGTCACGGACCAGGCTCCGCTCATCGAGACTTCCAAGGCGGAAGTGAGCAACGTGATCAACGAGATGGCCATCCAGTCTCTTCCCAACATCGGCCGCAACTTTGTCGATTTCGTCAAGCTTTCCAGCGGCGTGGCCCCAGGCCGGGAAAACACCGGCGGCGGCGCGTTCAAAGAGCCGGATGCTGGAGTGGGCTCAGCTGCGGCGCCTCGGCTCACCTTCGGCGGCCAATCTGAACTCAATACCAAAGTTCTGGTAGATGGGGTGGACAACGTCCAGACCTTCACTGGGCTCCCGCGCGTTACTCCTTCCCAGGAGGCGGCCCAGGAGTTCCGGGTGGTCAACAATACATTTGCCGCCGAATACGGCGGGGCCATGGGCGGGTTCGTAAATATCGTGACCAAGTCCGGTGGCAACGATGTCCACGGATCGCTCTATTACTACGGAATGAACAATGCTTTCAGCGCCCAGCCCATTCTTACCGGGCCTAATCCGGTGTTGCGGCAGAACCAGTACGGCGCGACCTTGAGCGGCCCTATCCGCAAAGACCGCACCTTCTGGTTCGCCAACTATGAGGGCCAGCGCCGCGCGGAATCTAACAAGTTTTCCTCCATCATCCTGAATAACCTGGCCGCCATCAACGCGACCAAGGCTTTCTACGGCTTGACTCAGGAAACCAGCAATTCTTTGCGCACCAACGACTACGACGGCTTCCTGATTAAGCTGGACCACAAGCTGACGGAAAACAACAATCTGGCTTTCCGTTACAACCTCCTGAATTCCGAGACTCTGGGCTTTCTCGGAGGAGGCGGACGCGCCTCACCAGCTTCCACCACTGCCAGGAACAACCGCACTTTTGACCAGTCTTTCGTGGCCAGTGATACTGCCATGTGGCATAGCCGTTTCGTGAATGAGGCGCGCTTTCAATGGGCCCGGCGCAGCTTTGATTTTCTTTCTGTGCTCAAGCAGCCCGATTTGGAAGTATCCAATTTGCTGCTCACGGGAAAGAGCACTTCCGACCCCGATTTCTATGAGGAAACCCGGATGCAATTCTCAGACAGCTTGAGTGTTACGACGGGGCGGCATCAATGGAAGATGGGCGCGGACTTCAACCATATCAATGACGATTCCAAGTGGGACCTTTTCTTTCCTGCGCGCGTCATTTTCCCCACTCTGACCGCGTTCTTCAATCACACTCCAGCGGTCTTTTGGTTTCCCTTCCTGATCGGCGCGCCTTCGCATCCGGGATTCACCGTGCCCTTCATAACCGCTACTCAGGATGTCCCCACTGCCTGGCAGCCCTTTACCACCACCAGCGTGGCCCACAACGCCGTTGGCTTTTTCGCCCAGGATGAGTGGAAAGCCACACAAAAGCTGACCGTGACCATGGGTCTGCGCTATGACGTTGAAACCTATCCCTCGCGCTTCCTCCTCAATAATGACCGGAACAACTTCCAGCCGCGTCTGGGCCTTGCTTATGCCTACAGCAGCCGGGGCGTGGTGCGCGCTGGATTCGGCATATTTAACGACCGCCTGGTTTCCAGCATCGGCCAGGTATTCAACACCGCTGAATGGCTGAGTGCGGGCTACCAGCCCAACGCCCAAGTCGTATTCCCCGGCATTTCTACCCTCAAGGGACGGTTCATACAACCTACTGTCGGCGGCCCGGGAGCAACCACGGCTCTCAACAATTTTCTAGCTACTGGAATGCCGCCGAACCTGGCCGTTCTGCCGGTAGGCTTCACCGACAATCTGGATTCGAACCTGCGCACACCCTATAGCGAGCAGGGTAGTTTGCAGATATCCCACGAGATAGGCGGCGGTGTGGCGCTTTCAGCGAGCTACTTGTATGTGCATGGGCTGAAGATCGGAGCTCACACGCCCATTCTAGATGCCGTGCCGACTCCTGGAGCGGTGATTGCCGGAGAACCGGGCAAACCCGTCATGGGTGATGGAACACCCCTGGGTGCCGGCAAAAGATTGTTCCCCGAACTTGGCGATTTCTTCGTCAAGGTCAGCCGCGGAGCTTCTATCTATCACGGCGGGACCTTTGAAGTGAAAAAGCGCTTCGCGCATGGGTTCAGCTTCCACAGTAGCTATAGCTTCTCCAAGACCATCTCTAATGTTGACTCAGTTGCTAACCTAGCTGATATTCCTGAAACTAGCCTGGCCCTGGAGCGCGCGCGTTCCCGCCAGAATGTCCCCCAGCGCTACACGTTGTCTTTCATCAGCGAGGTCCCGCATAGCGTGCGCCTGCTGCACGACTTCAAGTTCAGCTCGCTGCTTTCGCTGGAGAGCGGCCAGCCTTTTAACATCTTTGCCGGGTCTGACGCCAACCGCGACGGCAACCCGCTTTCCGACCGTCCCAGCAACCTGGGCCGCAACTCGCTAACCGGGCCTGGATATGCCAGCTTTGACATGCGCGTGGCGCGGGCCATCCACATTCGCGAGAACCTGCGCGTGGAATTGAGCGGCGACATGTTCAACATGTTCAACCGCACCAACATTAAAGACCTGAACACGCTCTATGGCGGCACGGACATCACCCTGCCTCCTAACCCGCTTCTAGGATTCAATACCCCCCGGGACGCCTACAATCCTAACAAAACAAAATTATTTGAGTATCGATTCCAGTCTCAATTCGTGGCACACTAGGAATGACAGTTTACCCGGCGCAACGGCGGATGCAGCCTTTGCGCCGTTTTGCTTTTTTGGGGGCCTAAACGGCCCGCAATTGGCAGATGGCAAATGGCAATGGAGCGAACCGGAAAGAAAGGGCGAGCCCCGGCGTCCCCGACGCGCGCCGGTTTTGCGCGTGGTGGGGTGGGAGCCCGACTTGCGTGGCCGAGCCCGCTGCAACTGGCCGCATGCGCAGAGTTGAACTGGAGCTGCTACTAGGGCGGTTTGGAGCGCAGCGACAGGAACAAACGATCTTTGAAAACTGAATGCTTTTTAAGCCGCTGGCGGGCCTTAGAAGAATTGACCGCGATTGGAGGGGCGAAACGGAGCAAGAATGGCCTTCGACAGTCCTGTCACAGTACTGTCGAATGCGATATTCCTTTTGTTTGCAACAAACGTGCCCTAGGGGGTGGGGGGCATCTAAGGTCCCCGGAATGTCGCCGCAGATTTTCGCAGAAAAGCGCAGATGAAACAGAAGTCTAAATGCGCGTAATCAGCATGGATCAGATCAGCGCAAACCTGTCCCGGCGCCTGCCCCGGCTTGCCGTGGGTGCCGTGGATCAGCGGCAAAAATGATCTGGTCCGACGATCACTAGCCGCCGGGGTTGTGGTCGCCGGCTTGCAAGGTTTGGGAGACCGTCTTGGCGTAGTCTTTGAGCTTTTCCAGCGATACCTGGAGGGCGGCGGCCTTGTCGGAGAGGCCGCGGGTTCGGGCCACGGCCATCAACTGCTCGGATTCTATGTTCAGCCGGTTCAGGGTGGTGAGCAGGTA
>WNFI01132267.1_pt1 | contig 14125 bp, 18 predicted proteins | sample 5400471 | NCBI WGS metagenome assembly WNFI01 (sample SAMN13153348, study PRJNA577476) | soil metagenome | isolation source: 100 cm saprolite on Douglas fir-dominated hillslope | place: USA:California | collected 2013-09-17 | reverse complement strand
GGTTCCGCCCCAGGTGCGGAAGTCCTTCGCCGTGATGGCGCGGCCGGAGATTTCGCGAAGATAGGCGTTGACGTCGTCCGAAGTGACGGATTGGCGCCGATCGAAGGCATCCATGTACTGGAACATCTCCTGGCCGGGCAGGTCCTGGCAACGCTGCACGATGTGCGCGAGGCGCAGATCGCTGACCGCCACCGAATGCTCGACGCCGCTCTTGCCGCGAAACGTGAAGCGCAGGATCGAGCCGGCAACGTGGACGTGCCGCCGGCGCAGCGTGGTCAGGCCGAACGAGCGGTTCTCGCGCGCGTACTCGTCGTTGCCGACGCGGATCAGCGTCTTGTCGAGCAGGCGCACCACCGTGGCGAGCAGTTGGTGACGGCCGAGATTTGCCGAGCGCAGGTCGCGCTCGATGCGCCCGCGCAGGGCAGGCAGCGCCTCGCTGAACTCGAACATGCGCCGGAACTTCGATTGGTCGCGCGCTTCGCGGTACGAAGGGTGGTAGCGATACTGCTTGCGGCCGCGCGCGTCACGCGCCGTGGCCTGGATATGTCCGGCAGGATCCGGGCAGATCCACACGTCGGTCCAGGCCGGAGGTATGGCGAGCGAGGCGAGACGCCGGCGGACCCGCGCATCGCGGATTCGCGCGCCGCTCGGCGCGTAGTAGGTCCAACCCGCTCCCGAGCGTCGGCGGCTGATCCCGGCGATCCCGTCGGTGACGTACACCAGTCCCGCCCGGGTCGCCGCCTTGCGGTGCTCGCGGTTGCGCAACGAGCTCATCGGCTCTCCCGGGGGGATTAAAGCACGTGCCCGAAAAAACGGCCTGTTGCGGTAAAATCTCTTTCCGAATCAGGCCCCTCGGGGCCTTTTTGTTTTGATCATGGCAGATATAAGCATCGCGCTATCCAAGGGGCGGATCTTCGACGAGACGGTGCCGCTGCTCGCGCGCGCCGGTATCAGGCCCAAGGGCGACCCCGAGCGCTCGCGCAAGCTGATCCTCGGCACCAACCGCCGCGACCTGCGGTTGATCATCGTGCGCGCCTCGGACACACCGACCTACGTGCAGCATGGCGGCGCTGATCTCGGCATCGCCGGACGCGATGTGCTCGCCGAGCACGGCGGCGAAGGGCTGTACCAGCCGGTGGATCTCGGCATCGCCCGCTGCCGCATGGTGGTCGCGGTCAGAAAAGGGTTCGACTACGCCGGCGCGGTGCGCCAGGGGGCGCGCCTTCGCGTCGCCACCAAGTACGTCAAAACCACGCGCGAGCATTTTGCCGCCAAGGGCGTGCACGTCGATCTCATCCGGCTGTACGGCTCCATGGAGCTCGCGCCGCTGACCGGCCTCGCCGATGCGATCGTCGATCTGGTCGCGACCGGGAAGACGCTGCGCGCCAACGATCTCGTCGCCGTGGAGGACATCATGCCTGTGTCGGCGCGGCTGATCGTCAACCAGGCGGCGCTCAAGACCAAGCGCGGCGAGATGCAGCCGCTCATCGACGCCTTCGCCAAAGCGGCGCGCAAATGAAGCTGCGGCGTCTTTCCACGCGCGCCGCCGGCTTCGATGCGAAACTCGCGGCGCTCACTCGCTACGAAGCAGCACGGGACCCGGCGGTGCAGAAGACGGTGCGCCGCATCCTTGCGGAGGTGCGCGCTCGCGGCGACGCTGCGGTGCGGAAGTACGCAAAGAAGTTCGATGGTGTGGCGCTCAGGCAGTTCGAAATTCCCAGGACGGAAATTCAAAAGGCGATTCAATCCGTCCCCCGGGCGCAGGCGGATGCGTTGCAGTCGGCATTCCAAAGAATCAAATCCTTTCACGAACGGCAGTTGCAGAAATCGTGGGATTACACCGACGAAGACGGCACGCGCCTTGGCCAGCGGGTCACCGCGTTGGAGCGCGTCGGGCTGTATGTGCCGGGCGGGAAGGCCGCCTATCCCTCCACGGTGCTGATGAACGCGGTGCCCGCCAAGGTGGCTGGCGTGCGCGAGCTGCTGATGGCGAGCCCCAACCCGAATCCGCTGGTCCTTGCGGCGGCGGCGCTCGCCGGCGTCGACCGGGTGTTCGGCATCGGAGGCGCGCAGGCGGTGGCCGCGCTCGCCTACGGCACCAAGTCGGTTCCGCGGGTCGACAAGATCGTCGGTCCCGGGAACGCGTACGTCGCCGAGGCGAAGCGCCAGGTGTTCGGCGAGGTCGGGATCGACATGCTCGCCGGCCCTTCCGAGATCCTCGTCATCTCGGACGGCAAGACGCCCGCGGATTGGGTCGCCATGGACCTCTTCTCGCAGGCCGAGCACGACGAGGACGCGCAGGCGATGCTGCTTTCCCCTGATGAGAATTATTTGGAAGCGGTGGCACGCTCGATGCAGCGCCTGATCGGGGAGATGTCCAGAAAAAGCGTCATTTCCGCTTCGCTGAAGGCGCGCGGCGCGCTGATCCTTACGCGCGATCTCGACGAGGCGTGCGCGCTCGCGAGCCGCATCGCGCCGGAACACCTGGAGCTGTCGGTGGAGAACCCCGAAGCCTGGCTGCCCAAGCTCGGCAGTGCCGGGGCGATTTTCCTAGGGCGCTGGAGCTCGGAGGCGGTCGGCGACTACTGCGCCGGGCCGAATCACGTCTTGCCCACCTCGGGCACGGCGCGTTTTTCCTCGCCGCTCGGGGTCTACGATTTTCAGAAGCGCTCCAGTCTGATTTCGGTTTCTCAAAAGAGCGCTTCCATATTGGGGCAGGTCGCCGCGACCCTGGCGGAGGGCGAGGGTCTGACCGCGCACGCCAGATCGGCCGAGATGCGATTCAAATGAGACCCGAAGAGCTTATCCGGCCCGAGATCCTGGCGCTGAAGGCTTATCCCGTGCCGAGCGCGGAGGGCATGGTGAAGCTCGACGCGATGGAGAATCCATACACGCTGCCGGAGCCCTTGCGGCGCGAGCTCGCGCAGATTTTGTCGCAGGTGGATCTGAACCGCTATCCGGATCCGAGCGGCGACAAGCTTCGCGAGCTGCTCGCCAGAAAAATGAATGTGCCTGCAGGGATGGAGCTCCTGCTCGGCAATGGCTCCGACGAGCTCATCCAGATGATCACGCTTGCGCTCGCGCGGCCCGGAACGTCGATGATGTATCCGAGCCCGACATTCGTCATGTACGGCATGAATTGCGCGTTCAGCGGCATGAAGGCCGTGCCGGTGCCGGTACGCGACGACTTCTCGTTCGATTCCGCCGCCTTCGTCGCGCGCGTGCGCGCCGAGAAGCCCGCGCTCGTATTCATCGCCTACCCGAACAATCCCACCGGCGCGCTTTATCCTGAAGAAGATATTGTTCAAGTAATAAAGGCGTGCGATGGCCTCGTCGTGGTGGACGAGGCCTACCACGCGTTTGCCGGGAAGACGTTCATGGGGCGGCTCACCGACTTTCCGAACATGGTCGTGCTGCGCACGGTGTCGAAGCTGGGGCTCGCCGGCATTCGTCTCGGCTATCTCGCCGGGCGACCGGACTGGATCCAGCAGTTCAACAAAGTGCGCTCGCCTTACAACGTTAACGTGCTGACGCAGGCGGCCGCTCTGTTTCTCCTTGAGCGGGTGGAAATTCTGGAAGAACAGGCAGCGCGCATCCGCGCCGAGCGCGCGACGATGGGCAAGGCGATCGCGGCGCTTCCGGGTGTTACGGTATTTCCTTCGCAGGCGAACTTCTACCTCGTGCGGGTGCCCGACGCCGAGCGCACGTACGGGGGCTTGCTGAGGCAGGGGGTGCTGGTGAAGAACCTGAACGGCCCTGCGATGAAGAACTGCCTGCGCATCACCGTCGGTACCCCCGAGGAAAACCGTATACTCCTCACTGCATTGCACGAAGCTTTGTAAATGAGAACCGCCGAAGTCGTCCGTAATACCAAAGAAACGCGAATCCGGGTGAAGCTCAACCTCGACGGGAAGGGCTCGGCCCGGCTTTCGACCGGGCTGCCGTTCCTCGAGCACATGCTCGACCAGGTGGCACGCCACGGCATGCTCGACCTCGACATCGACGCGAAGGGCGACCTGCACATCGACGCGCACCACACCGTCGAGGACGTCGGCATCACGCTCGGCCAGGCCTTCGCCAAGGCGATCGGCGACAAAGCGGGTGTGCGGCGCTTCGGGCATGCCTATGTGCCCCTTGATGAGGCATTGTCGCGCGTGGTGGTCGATTTTTCCGGCCGGCCGGGGCTCGAATATCACGTCAAGTTCACGCGTCCCCTGATCGGCGAGTTCGATGTCGACCTGGTGCATGAGTTCTTCCAGGGCTTCGCCAATCACGCCCAGGTGACCCTGCACATCGACAACCTGCGCGGCGACAACTCGCACCACCAGTGCGAGACCATGTTCAAGGCGTTCGCGCGCGCCGTGCGCATGGCCGTCGAGCCCGATCCGCGGGCCGCCGGCGCGGTGCCGTCCACGAAAGGCTCCCTTTAATTGAAGATTGCCGTAGTGGATTACGGCATGGGGAACCTGCGCTCGGTGTCGAAAGCGCTCGAGCACGTCGCTCCCCAGGCAGAGGTCCGCGTCACCGCCGACCCGGAAGAGATTCTTTCTTGTGAAAGAATCGTCGTTCCCGGTCAGGGCGCGATGCCGGATTGCATGCGCCAGCTCGAGGCCAGCGGTGCCCGCGAGGCGGTCGTCGAAGCTGCCCGCGACAAGCCCTTTCTCGGCATCTGCATCGGCCTGCAGATGCTCTTCGAGCGGGCCGACGAGGGCGATACGCCCGGACTGGGCCTGCTGGCCGGGAGCGTGCCGCGGTTCGCGGTCTCGGGCCTGAAGATCCCGCACATGGGGTGGAACGAGGTCATGCAGGCCCGGCCGCACCCGCTCTGGGAAGGCGTTTCCAGCGGCAGCCGCTTCTATTTCGTGCACAGCTACTACCCCGCGCCCCGCGATCCGGCGCTGACGGCGGCGACTTGCGTGTACGGCGCGCCCTTTACCTGCGCGGTTGCCCGGGATAACATCTTTGCCGTACAGTTCCATCCTGAAAAAAGCCAGTCCGCGGGCCTGCAACTCCTCTCCAACTTCGTGCGCTGGCGTCCCTGATTTTCATCGAGCACTAGGTGCTCATCATCCCGGCAATTGATTTGAAGGACGGCCGTTGCGTGCGCCTCAAGCAGGGCGACATGAGCAGCGCCACCGTGTTTTCCGACGACCCGGTGGCGATGGCGCGCCACTGGGCGGCCGAGGGCGCGAAGCGGCTGCACGTCGTCGACCTGAACGGCGCGGTGGCCGGCAAGCCGAAAAACGAGAAGGTGATCCGGCAGATGATCGCGGCGGTCGGCGAGCAGATGGAGGTCCAGCTCGGCGGCGGCATCCGCGATCTCGACACCATCGAGAGCTATCTCGACGCCGGAGTGAGCTTCGTGGTGATCGGCACCGCCGCGGTGAAGAATCCAGGCTTCCTGTCCGACGCCTGCTACGCGTTTCCAGGGCATATCATCGCCGGCCTCGACGCGAAGGAGGGCAAGGTCGCGGTCGAAGGCTGGTCGAAGCTGACCGGCCACGATGTCGTGGACCTGGCGAAAAAATTCGAGGAGTACGGCGTCGAAGCGCTGATCTACACCGACATCGGCCGCGACGGCATGATGACCGGCGTGAACATCGAAGCCACTTTCAAGCTGGCGCAGGCGATCAAGACTCCGATCATCGCCTCCGGGGGCCTCAGCAACCTGAAGGACGTGCAGACGATCTGCGAGAAGCTGGTGCCCGAAGGCATCATCGGCACGATCGCCGGGCGCGCGCTCTACGAAGGCAAGCTCGATCTGAAGAAAGCCCAGGCCGCCGCCGACAAGGCGCTCGGCAAGGCGGCGTAAGGGGGCCGCGATGCCGCTTGCCAAGCGCGTCATTCCCTGCCTCGACGTCACCGCCGGCCGGGTCGTCAAGGGAGTCAATTTCGTCAAGCTGCGCGACGCGGGCGATCCGGTGGAGATCGCGGCGCGCTACGACGAGCAGGGCGCCGACGAGGTCTGTTTTCTCGACATCACGGCGAGCTCCGACGAGCGCGATATCCTGCTGCATGTGATCGAGGCGGTCGCGGCGCGCGTATTCATCCCGCTCACGGTGGGCGGCGGCGTGCGCAAGATCGAAGACGTGAGGCGGCTGCTCAACGCCGGCGCCGATAAGGTTTCCATCAACACGGCGGCGGTACAGAACCCGGAGTTCGTGCGTCAGGCGTCCAGTATCGTGGGAAACCAGTGCATCGTCGTCGCCATCGATGCGAAGAAAAATGGCGCAGGCTGGGAGGTTTACACGCACGGCGGGCGCAAGGCGACCGGAATCGATGCCGTTCAGTGGGCCAAGAAGATGCAGGACGCGGGTGCCGGCGAGATTCTCCTTACCAGCATGGATCGCGATGGCACCCGCGACGGCTTCGACGTCGGGCTCACGCGCGCCGTAAGCGATGCGGTCGGCGTGCCGGTGATCGCTTCCGGAGGCGTCGGCACCATGCAGCATTTCGCAGACGGCGTGCTGCAGGGAGGCGCCGATGCGGTGCTTGCTGCCAGCGTTTTTCATTTTGGGGATCTGACCGTCAGGCAAGTAAAGGAACATATGCGTTCCCGCGGGATCGAGGTCAGGTTATGAGTTTTCTGGATGAAGTGCCGTGGAATGAGCACGACCTTGTTGCGGTCGTGGCCCAGGACGCCTCGTCAGGCAAGGTTCTCACCGTGGCGTGGATGAACCGCGAGGCGCTCGCCGAGACCGTACGGAGCGGCGAGGCGGTATATTGGTCGCGCTCGCGCAAGCGGCTGTGGCGCAAGGGCGAGGAGTCCGGGCATGTGCAGAAGCTGCGCGAGGTGCGGCTCGACTGCGACGCCGACGCAATCCTGCTCAAGGTGGAGCAGGTCGGCGGCATCGCCTGCCACACGGGGCGCGAGAGCTGCTTTTTCAGAAAACTCGAGAACGGGAAGTGGGTGACGATCGATCCGGTGTTGAAGGATCCGTCGCTCATCTACGGAAAATGCGACAAAAAATGAAAGCCGGCCTCTACGAGACCTTGGAGCGCATCGCGGCAACCATCGAGGAGCGGAAGAAGTCCAGCCCCGAGAAATCCTACGTCGCGCGGCTGCTCGCGGAAGGCGAAGATTCGGTCCTCAAGAAAATCGGCGAGGAGGCCACCGAGACGGTGCTCGCGGCGAAGAGCGGCGACCGGCTGCATCTGTTGCGCGAGACCGCCGACCTCTGGTTCCACTGCATGATCCTGCTCGCGCGCCATGGGCTCGGGCCGGGTGACGTCCTCGCCGAGATGCATCGCCGCGAAGGAATCTCCGGCCTTGATGAGAAGGCGGCGCGGAAGAAATAGATGCGCAAGGGCAAGAGATGAGCGATCCGGACTGCATTTTCTGCAAGATCGCGCGCGGCGAAATTCCCGCGAAGAAGATTTATGACGATGCCGAGGTGATGGCTTTCCACGACATCCGGCCGGTTGCGCCAGTGCACTTCCTGATCATCCCGAAAGCGCATGTCCCCACGCTCTACGAGGCCGATGCAAGCCACGCCCCGGCGCTGGGCAAGATGCTCGCGATCGCGGGCAAGCTCGCGCGCGAGGCGGGCGCCGCCGACGGCTTCCGCGCCATCATCAACAACGGGCGCGTCGGACATCAGGAGGTGTATCATGTACATATGCACGTCATCGGAGGGCCGGACCCGCTCGGCCCCATGATCGCGAGGAAGAGGTAGGAGGCACTATGGGTACTTGGGGCATAACGCATTGGGTGATCCTGCTGATCATCGTCCTGGTGATTTTCGGCACCAAGAAGCTGCGCAACATGGGCGCCGACCTGGGTGGCGCGGTCCGCGGATTCAAGGACGGAATGCGCGAGAACACGGAGAAGGCTGCCGACGCGGGCGCTGCGCCGCAGGTCACGGGCAAGACCGTCGAAGGCGAAATCAAGGGCAAGACGGAATCGAAGGCCTGAGCGCCCTTCGCCGGCACGACGAAGGCGCCTTCGGGCGCCTTTTTGTTCTCTGAGACATGTTCGATATCGGATTCTCTGAGCTGATGCTCATCGCGGTGATCGCGCTGGTCGTCATCGGACCGGAGCGGCTGCCGCGCGTGGCGCGCACCCTCGGCCACCTCGCCGGGCGGCTGCAGCGCTATGTCTCCGACGTAAAGGCCGACATCAACCGCGAGATCGAGCTCGACGAGCTGCGCAAGATGCGCGACTCGATGCAGCAGGCGGCTTCGAGCCTCGAGGGCTCGGTGCGCGAGGGGCTGAATTCGGCCGAGAACGAGATCAACAAAGTTACCGAGGATGCGGCGGAAGCGCTGAAGGTCCCGGCGGAAGAGTCGAAGCCGGCCCCGGATGCGCCAAAATCGGTTTCGGCGGCGGAAAACAAATGAGCTCGCAGGAAACCTTCGTTTCGCACCTGATCGAGCTGCGCACGCGCCTGATTCACGCGCTGGTCGCGGTGCTGATCGCGATGGTCGTCCTTCTGATATGGCCTGGGGCGGGCGCGATTTACGACTTCCTTGCGCTGCCGCTGATGGACGCCTTGCCGCAGGGCACGCGGATGATCGCGACCGGCGTCATCACGCCGTTCCTGATTCCTCTCAAGGTCACGGCGCTCGCCGCATTCATGCTGGCGCTGCCGTACGTCCTGTATCAGGCCTGGGCGTTCGTCGCCCCAGGCCTCTACGAGCACGAGAAGAAGCTGGCGCTGCCGATCGTGGTGGCCTCGACCGCGCTGTTCCTGATCGGCGTCGCCTTCTGCTACTACTTCGTGTTCGGCCGCGTGTTCACGTTCATCAACGAGTTCGCGCCCAAGAGCATCACCCCGGCGCCCGACATCGAGGCGTATTTCAGCTTCGTGATCACCATGTTCATCGCCTTCGGCGTCGCGTTCGAGATTCCCATCGTGGTTATCGTATTGGTACGCGCCGGGATCGTGGATGTGCAGAAGCTGGTGGAGGTGCGCCCCTACGTAATCCTGGGTAGCGCTGTCGTTGCCGCAGTGGTGACGCCGCCCGACGCCGTGTCGATGCTCGCGCTGTTGATCCCGATGTGCGTGCTCTATGAAGTAGGGATCTTCTTTTCGCGCTTCATTACGGCGCGCTCGAAGGTGCCGCAGGATTCGACCGACCCGGTGCTTTAGGCGCCCGCTTTTTCCGCAACTGCCCGACGATGCCGAAAGGGAAGTAGTAGACGGAGAGCACGAAGAGCACGCCGAGCCACAGCAGCCAGCGGTCGGGATGAAATAAATCGGGCAACAGCGGCATTCCCTTCGCTGCCTCGGAGATCATCTTCATCGCGTCCTGCAGGTAGTTTTGCGCGATGACGAAAAGCGTCGCTCCGATCACCGCGCCATACATGGTGCCCATGCCGCCGATCACCACCATCAGCAGGATGTCGATCATGATGCTGAAATCGAGCGTGGTGTTCGGTCCGGTGTAGCGCAGCCACAGCGCGTAGAGCGCCCCTGCCAGCGTCGCGACGACGGCGCCCAGGCAGTTGGCGATAGTGCGGTAGATGACGGTCCGGTAACCGAGCGCCTCGGCGCGAAAGTCGTTTTCCCGGATGGCGAGCAGCACGCGGCCGAACGGCGAGTTGACGGTGCGAAGCAGCACGAGGAACAGCGCCAGCGAGCAGGCGAACACCAGATAGTAGGTAATCAGCCTGCCGCCGATCACCACGCCGAGCACCGGCGCCTCGAGCAGCCTGAACCCCGGGCGCAGCAGCTCGGGCACCTTGAAGGTTATGCCGTCCTCACCGCCGGTGATATTCGACAGCTGGGAGGCGAGGATCGCGAAGAACGAGGCCACCGCAAGCGTGATCATGGCAAAGAAGATCGCCTTGACGCGTAGCGAGAACAGGCCGATCAGGAAGGACAGCGCCAGGGACGCCAGAATGGCGAGGAATGCTCCCAGCGCGATCGAGGCCCAGCTAGGATCGAGGCGCGCCATGGCGATGCCGATGCCGTAGCCGCCGATGCCGAAGAACATCGTATGCGCGAAGGAGACGATGCCGGTGTACCCCAGCAGCAGGTCGTAGCTCGCGACCAGCAGCACGAACACGCAGATCCTGGCCGCGACGTCGAGCGAGCGCGTGCCTGGGAAGAGAAAAGGCGCCAGCGCCAAAGAGAAAAATATTACGGTTAAAAAGAAAACAAGAATCCGGCTGCGCGGCGGGTCGCCCGAGAGGAAGCGGTCGATCATTGCTTGCTCACCGGATACAGTCCGCGCGGCCGCCACAGTAGGACGATCACCATCAGCAGGATGTTGGAGCCGAGCGCGATCTTGGGGGAGAGGTAGCCCACATAGTTCGCCATCAGGCCGACGAGGACCGCGCCGACGAAACAGCCGGTCACCGAGCCGAGGCCGCCGATGATGATGACGATGAAGATGAGCACCATCATCTGCGCGCCGATCGACACCGTAACCGACTCCTGGTACATGCCCCAGAGCGCGCCGCCGAGGCCGGCGAGCGCCGACCCCGCGACGAAGACGCCGACGAACAGGCGCCGGATGCGGTAGCCCATCGCCTCGACCATCTCGCTGTTCTCGACGCCGGCGCGGATCAGCAGGCCGATCTTGGTGCGGTTGAGGACCAGAACCATTGCCGCAAACACCGCAAGCCCGACCACGACTGCGAGCAGCCGGTACTTCTCCAGGGCGATGTCGCCGAACAGGAAGGAGCCGCGCAGCGTCTCGGGCCGGGGCAGGGGCAGCAGGTCGGGGCCCCAGATTACGTGAATGAGCTGCTCGGCGACGATCATGCCGCCGGTCGTGATCAGGATCTGCTTCAGGTGCTGGCCATAAACCGGCTTGATGATCACCCGCTCGAAGGCGAGGCCCAGCAATCCGGCGGCGACGATCGCGGCGAGCAGCGCGGGCGCCAGAGCGGCGAGGTTCGCGGCGAAACTGTCCGAGCCCGCCGACGAGGCGAGCACCTTGATCACCGAGGCCGCGACATAGGCGCCGAGGGCGATGAAAAGCCCGTGCGCGAAATTCATTACGTCCATCAGGCCGAACACCAGGGTGAGGCCCGACGACATGATGAAGATCAGCAGGCCCATCGCGAGACCCGCCACGGTGAGCGTGACCCAGGTCGAGGGGCTGCCGATGAGCGCGAGCCCGGCGAGCGCGATGGCCGCCAGCAGGGCGATCGGGATGAAGTCAAAGCGGGCGGAGCTCACTGGTGCGCCTCCAGCGAGAGTCCCAGCAGCCGGTTCTGCAGCGCCTCGTCCCCCGCGAGAGCCGCCATGCGGCCGGTGTGAACGATGCGGCCCGCGTCCATCACCGCCACCGAGTCGCCGAGCGAGCGCGCCGCGTGGAAATTCTGCTCGACCATTAGGATCGTGGTGTCGGTCTTCTTCAGCTCGGCGAAGGCGGCGATCAGGTTGTTGATGATGGAGGGCGCAAGACCCTTGGTCGGCTCGTCCACCAGGACCAGCTTGCGCGGCTCGACGATCGCGCGAGAGATCGCGAGCATCTGCTTCTGGCCCCCCGAGAGCAGCCCGGCGGGCAGGTGCCAGAATTTCTTCAGCGCGTCGAAGAAGCGGAAGATCCATTCGAGGCGCGCTTCGTCGAGCGGGCCGCCGCGCGCGGCGAGCGTGAGGTTCTCTTTTACCGTCAGGCCGGCGAAGATTCCCATCGACTCGGGAACGTAGGCGATGCCGAGGTTCGCGATGGACGGAGTATCGAGCCGCGCGATGTCGGCGCCGTCGAAATGAATGCTGCCGGCGGACGCGCGCCACAGGCCCATGATCGTTCGCAGGCATGTGGTCTTGCCTGCGCCGTTGCGGCCCAGAAGCATCGTCAATTCATTCCTCTTAACGGCGAGATCGACGCCCTGCAGGATGTGGTAGTGCCCGATGTGCGTATGGACGCCCGACAGAGTCAAAAGATTTTCAGGCACTGGAAACACCAAGATAGGCTTCCTGCACGATCGGCGAGGCGATGACCTCGGCGGGGAGGCCGTCGGCGACCAGCGCCCCCTGGTGCAGCACGATGATCCGGTCGGCGAGGGAGCGCACCACGTCCCTCTTGTGCTCGACCAGCAGGATGGTCTTGTCCTTCTGCGCCTTGATCTCGTGGATGAGATCCAGGATCACCGGCACTTCATCGACGCTCATCCCCGCGGTCGGCTCGTCGAACATGAAGATCTCGGGCTCGAGCGCCAGCAGGATTGCCACCTCGAGCTTGCGCTGGTCGCCGTGGGACAGCTCCGAGGCGAGGGTGGCGCGCCGCTCGACGAGCGCGACGCGGGACAGAAAATGCTCGGCTTTTTCGATCAGCTCGACATGCCGGCTCCACATCGAGATCAGGTTCAGCCCCATGCCGGCCCGCGCCTGCACCGCGAGACGCACGTTCTCCAGCAGCGTCAGGCTGGGGAACAGGTTGGTCAGCTGGAACGCCCGGCCCATGCCCTTGCGGGTGCGCACCGGCGCCGGGGCCTTCGTGACGTCTTCGCCGAAGAGCAGGACCTGCCCGGCGCTCGCGGGGAGCTGCCCCGAGACCAGGTTGAAGTAAGTGGTCTTGCCGGCGCCGTTCGGGCCGACGATCGCCGTGAGCGTCCCCGGCTCGAACCGGCAGCTCACGGCGTTCACGGCAACGTGCCCGCCGAAGCGGATCGTCAGGTCACGCGTTTCGAGGACCGGCCCTTCCACCGCCGCCCCCCAATCGGTTATTTCTTATTGCGAACGGGAAGCGGAATTTCCTTGGCCGGGATTTCCCGCACCAGCTCGAGCAGGTCCCACTCGTCCTTCTGGTCCTTCTTGATCTTGAAGTGATACATCGGCTGCAGCGCCTGGTGGTCTTCCTTGCGAAAACTCATCGCGCCCTTGGGCGAGTCGAAGCTCAGGCCCTCCATGGCGGCGATCAGCTTCTCGGTGTCGGTGCCGCCGGCTTTCTTGATCGCCTCGACCAGCGCGATGCCCGCCGCCATGCCTCCGGCGACGAAGAAATCGGGGGGCGTGCCGCCGTAGCGCTTCTTGTACTCGGCCACCAGCCAGTCGTTGGTCTTGTTCTTCGGGAAGCCGTAGTAGTAGTAGATCGCGCCTTCGACGCCGGCAAGGGCCTTCCAGGTCTTCATCACCGGCAGGATGTTGCCGCCCGGCGCGAGTTCGATGCCGAAACGCCCGGGCTGAAGGTCGGCGATCTTGGTCACCGGGTTCGGCCCGGCCCAGATGATGCCGATGATCTTGCGCCCCGGCTTGCCCTTCAGCGCGTCGAACATGCGCTGCGCCGGCGCGGTGAAGTCGGTCGTCGCCTGCGGCACATATTCCTCGTGCACGATCTGCGCCTTGCTGCCGATGGCGGCGAGCGCGTCCTTCAGGGCCTTCACGCCGTCGCGACCGAATGCGTAGTCCTGCGCCAACATGGCAATCTGCGCGTTCTGCGGCGTGGCGACCGCGGCGGCGATCGCGTCCTGCGAAGAGGAGCGGCCGGTGCGGAAGATGTACCGGTTCCACTTATCGCCCGTGATCGAGTCCGCGACTGCCGGCTCGACCAGCAGGATCTTCTTGTACTCCTCGGCGACCGGTAGCATGGCGAGCGCGGAAGCGGACGACGTCGGGCCGATGGCGATGTCGGCCTTGTCGTCGCCGAAGGCGGCAGCGAGCGCGGACTTCGCGATGTCGGGCTTGATCTGATCGTCTTTCTCGATAAGCACGATCTTCCGGCCGAGCACTTCCATCTTGCCGCCGGTGGCGTACTCCAGCCCGAGCAGGAGCCCGGCCTGGGTTTGCTTCGCGTAGGCCTCCAGCGCGCCGGTCTTGCCGTAAACGTGCGCGATACGGATTTCTTTCGCCTGGCCGAATGCCAGTCCTGCAGCCACGCTCAACGCGGCCGCGACGATCCCCTTGGAAAATCTCATGACTCCTCCTGATTATGAATGATGGAATGCAATCTATTCGGCGCGCGCCTGCGGCTTCGGCCGCCGGCCCACGGTGACGCTGGTGTCGATGTCGCGGCCCTGGCGCATGAGCTTCACCTTGGCGGGCGCTCCCGGCGCGAGCGCGGCGACCAGGTTCAGCATGGCGGAGGGATCGGACACCGGCTTGCCCTCGATCTCGACCAGCACGTCGCCCGGCTTGACCCCCGCCTTGTCGGCGGGGCCGCCGCGCAGCACGCCGGCGATCAGCGCGCCGCGCGTGCTGCCGAGCTTGAACGACTCGGCCACCGGCGG
>WNFI01695686.1_pt1 | contig 14129 bp, 17 predicted proteins | sample 5400471 | NCBI WGS metagenome assembly WNFI01 (sample SAMN13153348, study PRJNA577476) | soil metagenome | isolation source: 100 cm saprolite on Douglas fir-dominated hillslope | place: USA:California | collected 2013-09-17 | reverse complement strand
GGATTTAGCGGCGTTCCAGTATTACGCGAGCCCGCTCATCGCGCGGCTCGACCTGCTCGCCGACAGTAACCTCGCCCGGCTGGAGTAGGAAAACCCTAGACGGAGAACGACGACCCGCAACCACAGGTGCTCTGCGCGTTGGGGTTCTTGATGACGAACTGAGCGCCTTCCAGCCCTTCCTGGTAATCGATCTCCGCGCCCACCAGGTACTGGTAGCTCATCGGGTCGATGAGCAGCATGACGCCGTTCTTTTCCATCACGGCGTCATCCTCGTTCTTCACCTCGTCGAAGGTGAACCCGTACTGGAAGCCCGAGCAGCCGCCACCGGTGACGAACACGCGCAGCTTGAGCTCGGGATTGCCTTCCTCGTCGATCAGTTGCTTGACCTTGTTCGCGGCGCTGTCGCTGAACACCAGCGGCGAAGGCATCTCGGTGACTGCGTTCATTTCATCACTCCTGGATCCGTTTCAGTTCATCCGCCCGAGGCGAGCTTCAACTCGACTCCTTTTGCATCGGCGACGTGGTGCACCAGCCTCCCCTCGACCACCGCACCCTGGTGGATTTCGATGCTCTTGTAGTACACATCGCCTTTGACCTTCGACCCCGCCTGGAGTTCGAGCGTCTCGGTGGCATGCACGGGCCCGTTGATCGTGCCGTTGACCACGATGTGCGCGGCCTGCACTTCGCCGTCAATGCGCGCATCGGAAGACACCACCAGCGTGCCGGGCTGGTCAGCGAGAGCGGCGACATTGCCGCGGACCATGCCGTCAACCCGCAGGCCGCCGCTGAAAATCACGTTGCCTTCGATGCGCGTCGTCGCACCGATCAGGCTGTCGATCCGGTTCTGCGGCTTGCTTGTCTTGTTGAACATCTCTACTCCCTTCGGCCCCGTCAGAGGCTCACGCTGAGTGTCGCGCGGGGCTGGCTGGACCCTAGCTCGTACACGCGTACCTGGACGCTCTCCACCTTCGCCTTCGGGCTCACCCTGAAGGTCCCCTCGACCCTCCGGAAGTACTTGAATGCCAACCGAAAGGCGGCCGCGCCGGCGTCCCCCGGCTCGGGAAAGCTCATGATAGCACTCTGCCCCCCTTCCGTCAGGTTTACCAGCAGCTCCAGTCGGCCGTTGAAATCACGGCCTTGCCGGGTGGTCGGCGTCAGGAGCAGCAGCCGGTAGCGGTACTCCCCCGGCAGTACATCGGGCTCCACCTTGAACCGGTAGATCGACAACGTGTTGGTGCTGCGCGCCTCTGACGACAGCATGCTTTCGAAAGTCGCCAGCTCTTCCCGCACGCGGGCGTTTTCCTGCTCCAGCGTACGGATCTGCTGGGCAAGTTTCTGCTGGGCGGTGCGCTCGATGGCAAGGCGATTGTCGGCGGCATTCGTGATAGCGCGAAGGCGGTCCAGCTCGGCACGCGCGTCCTCGAGCGCGCTGCGCGTTGCGCGCAGCTCCTCCTGCACTTCGCTGCGGTCGAAGCCGGCAAAGCGCCGCCCGGCGTCGTAGATCCATGCCGCCGAGGCTGCCGAGATGCCGAGCAGCACCGCGATGCCGATCCAGCGCCAGTACCAGGGAATCTGGCTGTGAATCGCGACGCGGGGCGCGGCGATCCCGAAGCGCTGGCGAAGCTTCCACACTCGAAGGACCAGATTGCGTATCACGCCGGCCTCAGGGCACCACCGGCACGTGGTCGAGGCCTTCAGCCTCGGGCAAGCCGAACATCAGGTTCATGTTCTGCACCGCCTGGCCCGAAGCGCCCTTGACGAGGTTGTCGATCACTGAAAGCACCACCAAAGTATCGGCGCGGCGCCCGCCTTCCGGCGGACGGTGTATGGCGATGCGGCACATGTTGGCGGCGCGCACCGAGCGCGTATCAGGATGGCTGCCGGCCGGCATGACATCGACAAAGGGCTCGCCGGCGTAGCGCTTCTCGAACAGCGACTGGAAATCGACCTCGCGCGTGATCCGCCCATACAGGGTCGCGTGGATGCCGCGAATGAGCGGAGTGAGATGCGCCGTGAACACCAGCCCTACTTCACGCTTCGCTGCCTGGGCCAGCCCCTGACGGATTTCAGGCCAGTGCCGATGACCCGGCACGTTGTACGCCATGAAATTGTCCGCGGCCTCCGAAAAGCTGAGGTGCAAGTCGGCCTTGCGCCCGGCGCCGCTCACGCCGGACTTGGCGTCGGCAATGAGGTGATCCAGATCGACGACTCCCGCCTCGACCAGCGGCAGGAAGCCGAGCTGCGTCGCGGTGGGGTAGCAGCCGGGATTGGCGACCAGGCGCGCGCCGCGAACGCGCTCGCGGTTGAGCTCGCATAAGCCGTACACCGCATCGCGCAGAAGCTCGGGCGCCGCGTGCTTCATCTTGTACCAGTTCTCCCACTCGGCAACGTCCTTCAGCCGAAAATCGGCCGACAGATCCACCAGGCGCGCGCCAGAATCGAGCACCGCGCGCGCCTCGTTCATGGCTACCCCGTTCGGGGTGGCGAAAAACACCACGTCGCAACCGCGTAGCGCCTGCATGTTGGGTTCGGTGAAAGCGAGCTCCACGCGGCGCCGCAGGCTGGGGAACAGCGCCGCAACGGGAGTCCCGGCTTCCTTGCGCGAGGTGATGGCTTTCAGCTCCACGCGCGGATGCTGCGCGAGCAGTCTTAGGAGCTCGATGCCCGTGTAGCCCGTGCCGCCGACGATGCCTGCCTTAACCATCGCTTTCCAGCTCCAGAAACAAGAAAGCCGCCCTGAGGCGGCTTTCGATTCGCAGCAGCGCGACGTTCAACGTTTCGAGAACTGCTTGCGCCGCCTTGCCTTGTGCAAGCCAACCTTCTTTCGCTCTACCTCGCGCGCGTCGCGCGTCACCAGCCCGGCCGCGCTCAATGCCGGCTTCAGCCCGGCATCATACTCGATCAACGCGCGCGAGATGCCGTGGCGCACCGCGCCCGCCTGGCCGCTTTCGCCGCCACCATATACGTTGACCATGATGTCGAAGCTCGCCTGGCTCTTGGTGAGCTCGAGCGGCTGGCGCACGACCATGCGGCCGGTCTCGCGCCCGAAGAAATCGTCCACCGGCTTGCCGTTGACGACGAACTGGCCCTTGCCGGGCTTCAGAAAAACGCGGGCCACAGCGCTCTTGCGCCGCCCGGTGCCGTAGTAATAGTCGCCGACCATTCTGGTTCCTAGATCTCGAGGGTTTTCGGCTGCTGGGCCGAATGGGGATGCGTGGCGCCTGCGTAGACCTTGAGTTTCCTCAGCATGGCGTAGCCGAGCGGACCCTTCGGCAGCATGCCTTTCACCGCCTTCTGCAGCACGCGCTCCGGCTTGGCCGCATGCAGCTTCGCGAAATTGGTCTGCCGGATGCCGCCCGGGTATTCGGTATGGCGGTAGTAGGTCTTCCTCTCGGCCTTCTTGCCGGTGACGCGCAGCTTCGCGACGTTGACGACGACGACATAATCGCCGGTGTCGACGTGCGGCGTGTACTCCGGCTTATGCTTGCCGCGCAGCCGCGAGGCAATCTGCACCGCCAGCCGCCCCAGGACTTTGCCCTGAGCGTCGATCACGTACCAGCCGTGCTGGATCTCGCCCGCTTTTGCCGTGTAGGTCTTCATGCGCCGAATCGCGAAAAGGTGCGGATTTTACCGAAAAAAATGGCGCAACTCGCGAGAGTTGCGCCGAATCCACCAAAGGAGGAGGGTGGAGGAGACGAACTGCATTCCGCGCGTATTATCCAGCGCACGGATGCTGCAATGCAATACCCACCGATGTTGCGAAGCACAAATCATTGAAGAATAAGGAACTCTGATGGAATGCACGGTCCGATGGACGGGTGACGGCATGACGTTTCTTGCCGAGACCGGAAGCAATCATGTCGTGGCGATGGACGGAGCTGCGGACGGCGGCGGGAGAAATCTCGCGCCGCGGCCGATGGAGATGATGCTCGTGAGCACGGGCGGCTGCACCGCCTACGACGTAGTGGTGATCCTCAAGAAGAGCGGGCAGAACGTGACCGGGTGCGAAGTGGAACTGAATTCCGAGAGAGCCGAGACCGATCCCAAGGTGTTCACCAGGATCCACATGCACTTCGTGGTGCGCGGAAAAGGGCTGAAGCGCAACCTCGTCGAGCACGCGATTCGGCTCTCGCACGAGAAGTACTGCTCCGCCTCGATCATGCTTGGCAAAACGGCCGAGATCACCGAGGATTTCGAGGTCATCGAGGACTGATCATGGGAGTGGAGTCATGAGATCCACCGTCCGCCGATCGTCGTACAGGGCCAAACGGCGAGACCGTTCGCTACTATTCACGCCTGCCGTTCGGGCGCGTGATTTTCGCCGCGCGATTCGGTCCGGATGGCAAGCTGAAGGGGCTCGAGCAGCGGCTCACTGAAGACAATTTCGAGCGTCTCAAAGCCGGCACTTCGCGCGCGGACGACGTGCGGGAGCTACTCGGCCCACCTTACCGCGTTGATCAATTTCCGCGCATGCAGCGCGAAATCTGGACCTACCCATGGCAGGGCCTGACCTCGGACAGGCTCCTGCTCGTCCAGTTTTCGGCCGACGGAATCGTGCGGGAGGTCTACAAGATCGAGGATCCCGACGCCATCGGATACGAAGGTGGCGGCGTTTGACGGGTCAGCGTTTCGCAACGGAACGCATCGACTCCAATTCGGCGAACCATTCGTCGGCGTAGTCGCAATTGCGGTAGTCATCAAAGTACGGGCCGCCGATCGTATAGTGCACGATCTTTGCGGCCGGGTTGTAGTTGTATTCGCCGACCAGCCAGTTCCACTCAAGCGGCAGCCCGCCAATCGCGCTGTCATCGATCCATTCAAATCGGTGAAGAGCGAGCCCGGACGCCGAGTTGACATATTCCGACGTCAGCGCTCGACAGCGCTCGTTGTTGAAGATCATCAGGCTGGACCAGTTCTTTCGCGCGTACCTGGACTGAACCTGGTTTAGAAACTTGCGCTCGGTTTTCGGCGTGTAGTCGTGCTTGCAGACAAGCACCGCCTTGTCCGCCTGAAGCCCGATTTGCCGTGCCAGTTCCGCTATATCGGCACGGCACAGCATGTCGCAGTCCATGAAGATCGACCATCCCTGGAACCCCGCCAGCGAGGGGACGAGGAAGCGCGTCACGCTGAACTCGGTGGATTCCGTGTGCCCCCGCTCGCGCGTATAGATGCCTTTCAACTGGCTTTGCATGAGCGGCGCGATTGATACCGGAACCGACGCCCGCCGAAGAATGGAGTGCGCGAGCGTATGGAAGGCAACCGACTCCCTCGGGTCGTACCCGATATAGATGCTCAGCACGGCTATATCCGGTAGGCGACGGTCGTCATCACCTTCGACGCGAGTCGCATCGCGAGCTTGACCGGCAAAGGCAGCTCGGCCGCTCCCAGCTGAACGGCCGTCATGCGGTGCTTCATTTCATCGCTGCGCATCGCCTCGACTACCAGGCGAGTGCGGCGGTCGTGCGCTGGCAGCGCTTTCAGGTGACCTGAAAGATGGTCCTCCACCTGCCTTTCCGTTTCGGCGAGAAAGGCGAGATTCCACTTGTCCCCCAGCGCGCCAGCAGCAGCGCCTATGGCAAACGATCCGGCGTACCAGATCGGGTTCAGCAGGCTGAGACGACCTCCCAGCTCGCGAACCCGGTCCGCGCTCCACGCGAGGTGGTCTTCCTCTTCGTTTGCCGCTTTCAGCAGAGCGCTCTTCGCCTCCTCGTTCCGCGCCGTCAGCGACTGCCCCTGGTAAAGCGCCTGGGCGCATACTTCCCCGACATGATTCACGCGCATAAGCGCCGCCGCTTGCGCGCGCTCCTCGGTGTCCAGTTCCGCTTCCGGCACGCCCTCGCCCGGAGAAGGACGGGATGATCTAGCAACGCCGGCCACGGCGCGCAACGCACGATCAAACTCGGCAACGAGCCGGTCCACGGAGAGCATGGCGAAAGCGTAGCAGAATAAAAACGGGCGCCCGAAGGCGCCCGTTTCGAATGCCAGCCGTCCAGTTAGAACGAGTGGCGCATCGATACGAAGATGTTTCTGACGTTCGTACCATTAGGCAGCGGCGACAACTCCGTCGGGCCGCTCGGACCTGCAGTCTCCGACGTCCAGGTAAATCCCTGGTTGGCCTTGTTTTTGATCTCCGCGACGCCGAAGCCGAGGGCGGTGCGCTTAGAAAGCGCCCACTCGTAGCCGAGGTTCCACATCTTGGCCCCAGTATCGCTGTACGGAAGCCCGTCGAGGTCCTTGGCTCGCGCATAGCTTGCGCCAATCTTGCCGGGACCCATCGGGACTGCCACGCCGACCGCCCACTGCTTCGCCTTGACGTCGCCGAATCCGACTTGCTGACCGGCGATGGCAGTGCTCCCGGTCTTGTATGTGTAGCTCTCGTAGGTGGCGCCGACGTTTGCGACTCCGAAGTCGTAGCCGCCGCCCGCCGTCCAGCCCCCGTCGGTGTTGCCGACCGAAGACCAGTCCTTCGCCTGCATGTTGGCCACGAAGGCCCGCGCCCTGCCACCCAAGCCGGTCCAAGAGAGCGAGGCTGACCAGGCGTATGGATTTTCCGTGACCTTGGGGGCGCCGGCGGCCTTGTTCTGGTTCGGCAGGTAAGCAAGCTTGAACTGCACGTCGGCAAAGAGCGGCGACTCGTAGAAGACCGACTTCTGGAAACGCCGCCACAGTGAATAGCCAAGGTTGTTTGTGGTGGCACCTGCCGCGAATGTCGGCGGACCCTGTACAGTCATAGACCCTGTTGGCCCATTGCGGGTGGTGCCGCTGTTGGTCGACTCACGACGTCCGATGATCGAAGTCACCGGACCCCAGCCGCCGATCGTGCCGACGTCCCACAGGCGGAAGGTCTGCGCCCAAGGCGACTCCCAGGTGCCGATGTACACGTTACCGAACCCGCCGCGCAAGCCGAGTCCGGAGTTGCGGAACGAACCCTCGCCGTTCTGGTCGATCGCAGTGCCGGAGGTCCGACGCTCCATTTGCGCGTTGAACTCCATCTGCAACCATGCCGTCATCCCGCTGCCGAGTGTTTCGGTGGAACGCAGGCCCCAGTTCGAAGCGTGGCTGTTGACGCCCACCTTGCTGACGTCGCTACCTGCGGCCGCTGGGACGTTGCTGAATCTCGTCTGGTTGAGCGACAGGTGCACCGTGCCGTAGACCTGGACGGCCGATTGCGCGAGCGCAACCGCCGGCGCGGCCAATGCCGCCGCGACTGCCATCCCTAAAAGTTTCTTTTGCATCAGGTTCTCCTTTGTTTGGTACCTGCTGAAACCTGGCCCCCGCTAGTGAATGCAACGAGGCCCACTCCTCTCGAGAGAAGCTGGACGGAGTGTGCCAAACCCGTCGCCAGTGCCCAACAAGAAACAGGCTTTGGTGACGCAAACGACGGTCATGTGTTGTGGCTCTGCAACAGCACCGGCATCCAAAGGAATGCACCGAACCTGAATATCGGCATCGAGGAGGCGCCAGCAAGGCGGTTAAGTGCTTGATCGGGAAACAATGGCGGTCACACATGCTGCGGGAACGGCGCTACTCAATTCGGAAGTGATTTGTGCACCGCGGCAATTTCCACGCGCGGCGTCTGTAGTGCGGGAAGGAACCAGAAAATTGGTAACGTATGGCTCCTGGGCCGGCTAGGGAGTCGGCCTCTCTTCAGAGGGGAGAAGAAAATGAAACGCAATGCGATCGCGGGCGCAGTCGTGTCCGCGCTCGGCCTACTGGCCGGTTCTGAAGCACACGCCGCCGCTTTTGCTCTGTATGAGCAAGGCGTGAGCGGGTTAGGGAATGCCTACGCCGGTGCCGCTGCCGTTGCCGAAGATGCGACCACTGTCTGGTGGAACCCCGCCGGCATGGCTCGACTTGGTCCTGGCAAACACGCTGCAATTGCAGGCTCGATCATCGCGCCATCGACCAAGTTTTCCGACAGCGCGAGCAGGGCCAGCCCGCCGACCAATACGACGTTGGGTGGAACAGGCGGAGATGCCGGAAACACGGCCCTCGTGCCGAGCTTTTTCTATGTGATGGACGTGAATCCCCGCATGCATTTCGGTCTTGGAGTCAGCGTCCCGTTCGGTCTAAAGACCGAGTACGACGCGACCTGGATTGGTCGGTTCCAAGGCATCTCCTCCGAAGTCAAAACGCTCAATATCAACCCCTCGCTTTCGTACCAGCTAAGCGAGACCGCGAGCGTCGGCGGCGGGATTAGCTATCAGCGCGGAAAGATCGACTTGCTGTCCGCCGTCAACTATTCGGCTGCTGCCGCGGCAGGAGGAGCGTTTCCCGTACCCGTCGGGCCGAATGTCGAAGGCCAGAACAAGACGTCCGTCGATGGTGATGCATGGGGGTTCAATCTCGGTACGCTATTCAATGTAACGCCGGCCACGCGGGTCGGAATCGCATACCGCTCGTCGCTCAGCTACAAGCTGGACGGGAGTACGAGCTTCTCAGGCGTGCCCGCCGCGCTCGCGGCATCCCCGCGCCTGGCCGCCGGCAACGTGAAGCTTGAGCTCAAGACGCCGGACAATCTTTCGTTCAGCGCCGCCCACAGGATGAATGATCGCCTGGAGTTGCTTGGCGATCTGACTTGGTGGCACTGGAGCAAGATCAAGCAATTGCCGCTTGTTCGCACTGACGGTGCGCTGAGCGGCTCAACGCTCAACACCCTCACTTTTAACTTCGACGATGCGTGGCGCGCGTCCATTGGCGCCAATTACAAGTTGAGCGGTCCATGGACGCTCAAGCTTGGAGCCGCATACGACCAGACGCCGGTGCCCAATGCCGAGAGCCGCAGCGTACGCCTGCCCGACAACGACCGCTATTGGCTAGCTGCCGGCGCGGCGTATCAGGTCTCGCGCAATGGCAAGCTCGACTTCGGCTATACCTTTGTCGATGTGAAAAACGCCGACATCAACAATGACCAGCGGGCAACAGGCGCCGGCCTGGTCAACGGCAGTTACAAAGCGCACATCCACGTCTTCGGCGTGCAGTACCAGCACAGCTTCTAGCCGCTAGGCAGCTTCGAACAGCGCGCGCAGGGCTGCGCCGGGGTCCGGCGCGCGCATGAACGCTTCGCCGACGAGGAAGGCGTTCACGCCGCTCGAGCGCATGCGCGCCACATCGGCTGGCGCGAGGATGCCGCTCTCCGTGATGACGATCCGGTCTTTGGGCACGCGATCGAGCAAGTCCAGCGTGGTTTCGAGCCGGGTCTCGAAGCTGCGCAGGTCGCGGTTGTTGATGCCGAGGAGTGGTGTCTTCAGCTTGAGCGCGGAGCCCAGATCCTTCGCGTCGTGCACCTCGACGAGCACTGCCATGCCGAGCCCATTTGCGAGCGACTCGAGCTCCGCCATTTCTTTCCCTGTCAGAGAAACCGCAATGAGGAGGATGCAGTCGGCGCCGATGGCGCGCGCTTCGTATACCTGGTAGGGCTCGACGATGAAGTCCTTGCGCAGCACGGGCAGCGAGCAGGCGGAGCGGGCGGCCTGCAGATGCTCGATCGAGCCCTGGAAGAACTCGCGGTCGGTCAGTACCGACAGGCAGGCGGCGCCCGCCGTTTCGTAGCTCTTCGCGATCGCAGCCGGGTCGAAGTTTTCGCGCAGCACGCCCCGCGAGGGACTCGCGCGCTTGATTTCGCCGATCACCGCCGGCCGGCCCGCGGCCAGCTTCGCCCTGAGCGCGCCGGTGAAATCGCGCGGCGGTGATTGGGCGCGCGCGCGCGCCGCGACGGCGGTTTCGCCGAGCATCTCCTTTGCGGCCGCGACCTCGGCGCGCTTGGCTTCCAGGATGCGATCGAGGATGTTCACGTGCCTTTCAGTTTCTGCGTGAACTGCACGAATTCGTCGAGCTTGCGCTTCGCCTCCCCGCTCTCGATGACATGGCGCGCCCGGTCGATGCCGTCCTTGAAGGTCTTGGCCAGGCCGCAGACGTAGATCGCGGCGCCGGCGTTCATGGCGGCGATGTTATGCGCCGGTCCCGGCTGGTTGCCGAGCACGGCGAGGATCATCTCCTTCGACTCCTCCACGGTATTCACCTGGATCGCGCGGCGGTCGTACAGCTCGAGCCCGAAGTGGGACGGATGGATGATGTACTCGTTGATCTCCCCCTTCACCAGCTCGCCGACCATGGTTTCGGCCGAAATCGAAATTTCGTCCAGGCCGTCCAAGCCGTACACCGTCATCACGTGCCTGGATCCCAGGCGCTGCAGCACGCGGACCTGGATGCCCACCAGGTCCGGATGGAAAACGCCCATCACCTGGTTCTTCGCGCCCGCCGGGTTGGTGAGCGGACCGAGGATGTTGAAGAGAGTGCGTACGCCGAGCTCTTTCCTCACCGGCGCGGCGTACTTCATCGCCGAGTGGTGCGCAGGCGCGAACATGAAGCCGAGGCCGAGCTTGTCGATCGCCTGCCCGGTCTGCTGCGGCGTGAGCGCAATGCTGGCGCCGAGCGCTTCCAGCACTTCGGCGCTACCCGAGGACGACGACACCGAGCGCCCCATGTGCTTGGCCACCCTGGCGCCCGCCGCGGCGGCGATGAAGGCCGCGCAGGTCGAGACGTTGAAGGTATGCGCCGCGTCGCCGCCGGTGCCGCAGGTATCGACGAGATGGGCGTCGTCCTTCACTTCGACGTGGGTCGCCAGCTCGCGCATCACCTGCGCCGCGGCGGCGATCTCCCCGATCGATTCCTTCTTCACGCGCAGCCCGACGATGAACCCCGCGATCTGCGCCGGCGTGAGCTCGCCGCGCATGATCTGGCGCATCACGTGCAGCATCTCGTCGTGGAACACCTCGCGGTGCTCGACCGTGCGCTGGATCGCCTCGGCGACCGTGATCTGCTTCATCGTTGCGTCCCCTCGAGAAAATTTCGAAGCATCTTATGGCCATGCTCGGTGAGCAGCGCTTCCGGATGAAACTGCACCCCTTCGACCGGCAATTCCCGATGGCGCAATCCCATGATCTCGCCGTCCTCCGACTCGGCGCTCACCGCCAGGCAGCCGGGCAGCGATTGCCGCTCCACCACCAGCGAGTGGTAACGCGTAGCAATGAATTCATTCGGAACTTGAAAATAAACCCCGTTGCCGTCGTGCCGGATGTGCGACACCTTGCCATGCATCACCCGCTTAGCGCGTACCACCTTTCCGCCAAACGCCTGCCCGATCGCCTGATGCCCGAGGCACACGCCAAGGAGAGGCACGTGGCCGGCGAAGCGCTGGATCAGTTCCAGCGTGATGCCGGCTTCATTCGGCGTGCATGGCCCGGGAGAAATCACGATATGCGAGGGCGTAAGGTTTTCGATCTCCTCAATCGGAATTTCGTCGTTTCGGAAAACCCGAACCTTGGCCCCTAGCTCGCCCAAGTACTGCACGAGGTTGTAGGTGAAGGAGTCGTAGTTATCGATCATCACGATCATGAGTTCCAGCTCCTAGCGTGCGAGCAACCGTTCCACCGTGCCGATCAGGAATTCCATCTCGGGCTCACCGACGATGTAGGGCGGCATCCAGTACACCGTATTTCCGAGCGGCCGCAGCAGGACCCCGGCTTCAACTGCCATTCGATGGAACGCCGCTCCGAAATCCATGCCGGCGTCGGCGACGTCGAAAGCCCAGATCATTCCCGTGTTGCGGAAATTGCGGATCCGCGGATGCGATCGCAAGGATTCGGCGCGACGGTTGACCCACGCGGCGGTCTTGCGGTTACGTTCCAGCACGCTGTCTCGCTCCAGGACGTCGAGAACCGCGAGGGCGGCTCGGCAAGCGAGCGCGTTGCCGGCGTAGGAGTGAGAATGGAGGAAGCCGCGCGCGACCTCGTCGTCATAGAACGCCTGGTACACGCGATCGGTCGTCAGGACTACCGAAAGCGGCAAGTAGCCGCCGGTGATGCCTTTGGACAGGCACAGGAAATCAGGTGTGACGCCGGCCTGCTCGCAGGCGAAAAAGCTTCCTGTGCGGCCGCAGCCGACGGCAATTTCGTCGGCGATGAGATGGATTCCAAAACGGTCGCAGGAGTCGCGCGCACGACGCAAATATTCGGGGTCGTGCATCGCCATGCCGCCGGCACACTGTACCAGGGGTTCCACGATCAGCGCTGCCGTTTCCCCGGCGTGCGCCTCCAGGTGAGCGTCGAGCGCTCGCGCGCAGCGCACGGCGTATTCGCGCGCCGATTCGCGGTCTCCCGCTCGCCTCCAGTCCGGCGAGGGCACCTGGTCGCCTCGCCTCATCAGCGGCGCATAGAGCTTGCTGAACAGCGGGACGTCGGTGACGGAAAGTGCGCCGAGCGTTTCGCCGTGATAGCTGTTTTTCAGCGTGATGAAGCGCGTCTTTCCAGGCTCCCCGCAGTTGAGCCAGTAATGAAAGCTCATCTTCAGCGCGATTTCGACTGCCGAGGCGCCGTCCGAGCCGTAGAAGCAGTGCCCGAGGCTGCCAGGCGCGAGCTCCGCGAGCCGCTCTGAAAGCTGTACTACAGGCTCGTGCGTGAACCCGGCCAGCATCACGTGCTCGAATGCCTGAAGTTGCTCTCGCAGCGCGGCATTGATGTCGGCATTGCCGTGGCCAAGCAGATTTACCCACCACGAACTGATCGCGTCGAGTAAACGCCGTCCTTCGTAGTCATAGAGCCATGCGCCCTCCGCGCGGCGAATCGGCACTAGCGGCATCCTCTCGTGCTGCTTCATCTGAGTGCAGGGGTGCCATACCGCCTTCAGACTGCGCGCGGGAAGCTGGTCTTTGCTATCCATGCCGTTCCACGAGCGGTTTCAAATCCAGAAACGGCGTGGCGTCGCGCACCGCTATGCCGGCGCGATGCGGTATGGTGCCCAAGCGCGGGCAATCAAGCCGATCCTCCAGAGCGAGAACGTTCCGCTCCAGTTGCTGCATCGCGGGCAGGATGCAATTCGCCACCCAGCCCGCGCAAACAAGGCGGTAGTCGCTTATGGCGCGACGCGTCAGCAGTGCGTGGTTCAGGCAACCGAGCCGCATGCCCACCACCAGAATCACCGGGAGCTGCAGCATTCGCGCCAGGTCTGCACCGGTCTCCCGCCGGTTGAGCGGAATCATGAAGCCTCCGGCTCCTTCGACGATCACTATGTCGGCAATGCCGGCGAGGCGGGCATACGCGGTAGCGACGGTTTCGGTGTCGATTTCAACGCCTGCGAGTTCGGCTGCGATATGCGGCGCAATCGGCGGGTCGAATGCATAGGGGTTGACGAACGCCCTGGGAGCGCGCACGGTGCTCATGCGTGCCAGCGCTTCAACGTCTTCCCAGGCATCGCACTCCCGCCCTGCGGCCACGGGCTTCATGCCTACGGTGGATTTGCCGGCCGCCGATAAACCCTGCAGGAGCGCGCAGGCGACAAGCGTTTTGCCTACGCCGGTGTCGGTCCCGGTCACGAAGAATCCTTGTGCCATTTAATTGGCCGCCGTCACTAGTCCCGCAAGGCGACAACAAGTCCCTCGACATCCGCCTCGTCGTGGGCCGAGGAGAGCGAGATGCGCAGCCGGGCGGTACCCTCCGGCACGGTCGGCGGCCGAATCGCGGGCACGATTATTCCGCGTTCACGCAACGCCTGGCTGGCCCTCACCGCGTCGGCGTTGCCGCCGATAATCAAGGGCTGGATCGGCGTCTCGGAAGGCGACAATCGTGCGCGCGAGCCGCGCAGACCTCGCTTAAGCAGATCGATCAAGGCACAGAGCCTGCGCCGTCGCCAGGTCTCTTCCCGAATGATCGTCAGGCTTGCCTCGACTGCGGCGGCAAGAAACGCCGGGCTGGCTGTTGTGTAGATATAGCTGCGCGCGCGCTGCAGCACGGTTTCCACCATGGTGGCCGCGCCCGCAACGAACGCCCCCGACACGCCTGCCGCCTTACCCAGGGTCCCGACATAGATGATCCGCGGCGAGGCCATGCCGAAGTGCTCTAGTACTCCGCGACCCTCGGCGCCGAGCACGCCGAAACCATGAGCGTCGTCCACCAGCAGCCAGGCCTCGAAGCGCTCACACAGTTCGAGGATCGCAGGCAGCGGAGCTATGTCGCCGTCCATGCTGAACACCCCTTCCGTTACCACGAACCTCGAGCGCGCCTGCGATTGCTCGAGCGCGCGGCCGAGCGCGTTCACATCGCAATGCGCGAAACGGACTACCTGCGCATGCG
>WNFI01460055.1_pt1 | contig 14130 bp, 13 predicted proteins | sample 5400471 | NCBI WGS metagenome assembly WNFI01 (sample SAMN13153348, study PRJNA577476) | soil metagenome | isolation source: 100 cm saprolite on Douglas fir-dominated hillslope | place: USA:California | collected 2013-09-17 | reverse complement strand
CTATGCGGTTCTACCGTGACCGTTGACCTCAAAATGAACAGCGGCGAGGTCACGGACTTCGCCCACGATGTGAAAGCCTGCGCGCTCGGGCAGGCGTCCTCCTCGATCATGGCGCGCCATGTCATTGGGGCAAAGCCGTCGGAGCTGCGCGAGCTGCGTGAGACTGTGCGCAAAATGCTCAAGGAGAATGGCCCAGTTCCCACAGGCAAATGGGCGGAAATCGCCGTGCTTGAACCGGTGCGCGACTACAAAGCGCGCCACGCGTCGACCCTGCTCACGTTTGATGCGGTGGTCTCAGCGCTCGATCAGATCGAAGCCAAATCAGGCGGCAACCGCGCGCAGGCAGCCGAATAATCTATTTCGCCGCCGCGAGGCCGCCTGTCTTCGTTCTTGGCAAATCGGCGCGATCACCGATCGGCTTGTTGCAGCCGGCCGTCAGCCGCGGCAAATTCTGCGACGCGCCGGTGTTGCCGATACGGATGCCGGTGACCTGATGCGCGCTCTCTGTCTTTATCAACATCGAGTGGCTGCCGACGGCGCCGAAAGCGCCGATAAGCGCGGCGGGCACCCGGCCCGCGGCATACGTCACAAGTTCGTCCGGAGAACTGTTGCGTTCGGAGGAAACAACTTTGAGCGGCGCGGAGTTGCCACCCACCCGTAAAGTTATCGCGCCGAGTGAATCGGGCAGCGCAGTTTGGTCGGCGTTGTGGCGGCGCTCCATATAGCTCACCTCGTAGCCGTCTCCGCCGGCGACGCAAGCCACCACCAGATCGAAGCTTCCGATTTCTTCGCCTTCGACCGTGAGCGGGTGGCGGCGAGCGAGCGTGGCAACGCCCGAACGATCGACCAGTGCCCATCGCTGTTCGCTGATTGCAGTCGAGCGCAGGCCGTCGGTCATGCGCGATGCGGGTTGCGCCACTGGCGCGTTCGACGATGTTGCTACGGTTGCAGGCGCCGACGGTACATCGAATTCCTCAGTCGTCAGCCGCGTGCGCTGGAGCTCGTCACGCGTCATCGCATGCATTGGCTCCCATGGCGGAATGCGCAGCGCCAAATCGAGCAGATCAACGGAGGCGCCCATTTCGGCCGTATACTGAGCCAGACGCCCAATGTCGCGCTGAACCAGCACGAGACCCTCCGCCGAATACCTTGCAGCGGTCGGGTCTTCTCGGCGGTCGCCGAGCCATATCTGATGCACCATCACACGAGCGTCCGTCGGCACCGAGCGGTGTACGCCGCCAAGGAGCACGAAGGCACACATGGATTCGCATTCGGCATCCGGCGATAGCGCGCCGCGCGGCTCGTCTTGTCCGTCGGCGAAAAGATCGTCGATGCGGCCGACCGTGGTAGCAAGTTTGAGTTTCCGAACTTGGCGTCCCAACGCGATAGCGCCGAGCACCGAACCGCCGTCGGAATCAATCGCCATGGTGGCGCCGGTGAGATCGTGGCCTTGTGCGAAAAGATTGAAATGGCGCGGCGTATCAGCCGTAATCGCGCCCGACGCGGAGATAAACGTCTTGCAGTTTGTGCCGCAGGCTGTCGCGGGCCCTTGTGTGCGCAATTCAAAGTGCATCGGCAGGGTGCGGTCGGAGGCGTGCACCGATGCCGGCAACAACGAGGCTGACGCCGCCGAAGCGAGCGCAATAGCCAACGAAAGGGTACGGCTCATTCTTCCCCTGTCTCGCTGCCGAGCCCTTCTTCTTGCGTGGTGGACCACGTCTGGCTGGGCTTGGGCAGCGCCTGAATACCCCCGGCAGAGACAGTCTTAGTGCAGTTGCGAGATTCGGGTCTAGTGTAAAAAGGTCGCTATCACCGTCCGAATTCCAAATATCCGAGCAGTTCCATCGACTTGGAACTTTTCGGACCCTAATCTTTCACTGGAACTTGAATTCGTCCATGCCAAAACGCAGTGATTGGCGCTGTTTACCGGCTCGCCTGCCTCGCCTCGCGGGCCGCGGGCTCGTTGCGCTTTATCGCGTCACGCTTTCACCGCTGCTCGGTCCCCGCTGCCGGCATTTGCCGACCTGCTCGGACTATGCGGACGAAGCGATCGGGCGCTTCGGACTTTGGGCCGGCGGCTGGATGGCACTTGCGCGCTTTCTTCGCTGCCATCCTTGGGGAACGTCGGGGCTGGATTTCGTCCCCACTGATCTCCCCGTCGGCGCGCACTGGTTTCTTCCCTGGCGTTACGGCCGCTGGAAAGGTGCAAATGACCTGCCGCCACAGTCTTGAGCAAACGCATTACCGATTGCATCGGCTAAGGCGGCTGCTATATCCCTCGTAAATTACGCTTACCTGCATTCGTAGGCAGCGAGTGAGCAAGGAGACCCTGATGGTCGCGCTGACCTTTCCCGACGGCGCACGCCGCGAATACCCTTCAAGCACAACCGGCCTAGACATCGCCAAAGGCATTTCGCCCTCCTTGGCCAAACGCACGGTTGCAATGGCGCTCGATGGTACGCTTGCCGACCTCGCCGACCCGATCGACCGCGATGCAAAGATCGAATTCATCTCTCGCGAAGATCCGCGCGCACTCGAGCTGATCCGGCACGATGCCGCCCATGTCCTGGCGGAGGCGGTGCAGTCGTTATGGCCCGGCACACAGGTCACCATAGGCCCGGTCATCGAGAACGGTTTCTACTACGACTTCGCCCGCAACCAGCCGTTCACGCTGGAAGACCTGCCGGTGATCGAAAAGAAAATGAAAGAGATCATCGCGCGCGACAAGCCTTTCACGAAGGAAGTGTGGTCGCGCGAACAGGCGAAGAAAACTTTCCGGGATATGGGCGAAGCCTTCAAGGTCGAACTTATCGACGCCATCCCGGCCGATCAGCAGATCAAGATCTACAAACAGGGCGACTGGTTCGACCTCTGCCGCGGGCCGCATATGACGTCGGTCGGCAAGGTCGGCAACGCATTCAAGCTGATGAAAGTCGCCGGCGCCTATTGGCGCGGCGACTCCAAAAATCCGATGCTCACCCGCATCTACGGGACGGCCTTTGCGAAGCAGGAAGAGCTCGACGCCTACCTCAAGCAGATCGAGGAGGCCGAGAAGCGCGACCACCGTCGCGTCGGGCGCGAGATGGACCTCTTCCATTTCCAGGAGGAAGCGCCCGGTTCGGTATTCTGGCACGCCAACGGCTGGACGCTGTTTCTGGCGCTCGAGAATTACATCCGCCGCCAGCAAGCCGCTGCCGGCTATGTCGAAGTCAATTCGCCGCAGCTCATGGACAAGACGCTGTGGGAGATCACCGGCCATATTCCGACCTATTCGGACATGATCTTCTTGACGCAGAAACGTGAGGAGGATGAGCGGGTTTACGCGGTCAAGCCGATGAATTGCCCCGGCCATATTCAAATCTTCAAGAACGGGCTGCGCAGTTACCGGGAACTGCCGGTCAAGATCGCGGAATTCGGCAAGGTGCACCGTTTCGAGCCGTCGGGCGCCCTGCATGGCCTCTTGCGCGTACGTGCGTTCACCCAAGATGACGCGCACGTCTTCATCAGCGAAGGTCAGATTGCTGAAGAATCACTCAAAATGAACGACCTAATCCTTTCAATCTACGAGGATTTCGGGTTTTCGGATGTGCGGATCAAGTTCTCCGACCGTCCGCACAAACGCATAGGTGCCGACGCCGTCTGGGACAAGGCCGAAGCCGCGTTGATGGCTGCCCTCAAAGCATCGGGCAGGCCCTGGGCCCTCAATAAGGGCGAAGGCGCTTTCTACGGTCCGAAGCTCGAATATGTCTTGCGCGATGCGATCGGTCGCGACTGGCAATGCGGCACCGTCCAGGTCGACCTCAATCTTCCGGGGCGCCTCGGTGCTTTTTATATCGACGAGCACTCAAACAAGATCACACCGGTCATGCTCCATCGCGCGATGTTCGGCTCGCTCGAGCGCTTCACCGGCATCTTGATCGAGCACTATGCCGGGCACTTGCCGCTTTGGCTGTCGCCGGTGCAAGCGGTGGTCGCCACCATTACTTCGGATGCCGACGGTTTTGCGCATGAGGCAATCGAGGCCGCACGCAGGGTCAGGCTGCGGGTCGAGGCCGACCTGCGCAACGAGAAGATCAACTACAAAGTGCGCGAGCACTCTCTCGCCAAGGTCCCTGCCCTGCTCGTCGTCGGCAAAAAGGAGGCGGCCGAGCGTACGGTTTCGATCCGACGTCTCGGCAAGGAGGACCAACAAGTTATGTCTCTCGACGTCGCACTCAAAGCGCTTGCCGATGAGGCGATCCCGCCGGACTTGAAGCGCGCGAAGGCGACTGCTTAGCGAAGAATGGACGAGCCTCACCGGTTATTGCTGAATCATCATATACGGCGGCGCGCCTTCCGTCCGCCTTGACTCTGGGCTGCCGGGCGGCTGCTCGAGCGTGCGCAGAAAACGCTCCGACCAATGGCTGACATCGTTGCGCACCAACACCTTAAAATTGGCCGCGTGACGCTCGCGCCTCTCATCCAACGGCATTGATAGAGCGCGATTGATGGCGGTGCCGACGCCCTCCGAATCGTAAGGATTGACCAGCAATGCGGCGGTGCATTCATGCGCAGCGCCAGCAAAGCGCGAGAGGATCAGCACGCCCGGATCGTCCGCGTTCTGCGCCGCGACGAATTCCTTGGCCACCAGGTTCATGCCATCGCGCAAAGGGGTAACCAGTCCGGCGCGCGCAGCGCGATAAAGGCCGGCAAGCGCCGTGCGGCTGTGCGCCTTGTTGATGTAGCGCACCGGCGTCCATGAGGCTTCGCAATACGTGCCGTTGATGCGCCCAACCGCCTCGCCAACGGCACGGCCCATATCCGCATATTCGGGAATGCCGGTGCGGCTGCGCGGCGATATCTGAAGGTAAGTGACTTTGCCACGCATATCGGGGAAGTTGGACAGAAAGCGTTCGAATGCGTTCATGCGCTCCGGGATGCCTTTGCTGTAGTCAAGCCGGTCGACGCCGATGATCATGGCTCGGCCCGAGAGACTTTCCAGCACCCCACGTACAAAGTCGGTTTCGATGGCGCGGCGCGCTAAGCGCGAGAAAGCCTCCGTCTCCACTCCGACCGGGAACGTTCCGATTTGCACGACGCGGTTGGCGAAGTGGAAGCTGTTACCATTCGCCCACGGCAACCCGCATTCGTTGGCGATGTAGCGGGCAAAATTGGCGGAGTCGACCTCGGTTTGAAATCCGACCAGATCGTAGTGGCAGAGCGCCGGGATCAGTTGATCGTGGTTGGGCAAGGCGGTGAGGATTTCCGGCGGCGGGAACGGGATGTGGATGAAGAAGCCGATCTTGTTGTTATGGCCACGATCACGCAGTGCTTTAGCCAGCGGAATTAAATGATAATCGTGGATCCACACGACGTCATCGGGCCGCAGCAACGCTTCAAGGTGAGTGGCGAAATACTGATTGACGCGGAAATAGCCGCCGAGATCGCGGCGAGTGAATTCCGCAAGATCGAGCCGATAGTGCAGGATTGGCCACAGCACACGGTTGGCGAAGCCATTGTAGAATTCCTGGTAGTCGTCCTTACCGAGATCGACAGTGGCGTAGGTCGTATTGTCGTGAATGACAGACTTGACCGACCGCGGAACGTCATCAGAAACGCGTCCGCTCCAGCCGAACCACAGGCCGCCGTGCCGCTTAAGCGGAGGCCGAATCGCTACCTCGAGCCCACCGGCCCGCGTGCTGCGATCGGGAATGCCGACCCTGTTTGATACTACGACGAGCCGCGCCAATACCGGTCTCCCCAGCTTCGCGACAGCTTGATTGCCGTCAAGGTCAATCCCGACATTGAATAGGTCTGCGGGAAATTTCCCCACAGTTTTCCGGTCACGGGGTGCACGTCTTCCGACAAAAGCCCGTAACGATTTCGCAACCGTAGCGCGTCGACGAACATGTCGTGCGCCTCATCTCGCCTTCCAATCTCCCACAATGCATCGATCAACCAAAACCGGCAAATCAAAAACGCGGATTCCGGCATGCCGAAGTCGTCGGCAGCGACATACCTCATAACGTGGGAGCCGCGTCGAAGTTCATGGCCGATCGCGTCGACGGTCGCTATAAAGCGCGGATCGTCGGGCTGCACCAACCCAAGTTCGGCCAACAGCAGCGCGCTGGCATCAAGATCGTCGCTCTCAAATGCGGCAGAAAACGCCTTGCGCTTTGGATTCCACGCGCGCTTGACCACCTGCTCGCCAATCTGGTTGGCGATGCTGCCCCAGTAAGCCGCACGTTCCGATAGATTGAGATGGCCCGCAATCGCCTCAAGCCGCTGGCAACCCGCCCAGCACATCGCAGCCGAATGAGTATGCACACGCGTTCGCCCGCGATACTCCCAGATGCCGGCATCGGGTTCGAGCGCAAGCTTTGCAGCCTGTTCACCGAGCGGTTCGATCGTACGGAATAGTGCTGCGTCGCCGGGGTGCGGCAGCCTGCGATCGAAGAACATCGGCGTCGCGGCCATGATGATACTGCCGTAGACGTCGTGCTGGTTCTGATTGACGGCCGCGTTACCGATGCGCACTGGACCGTCGCCACCGTAACCGGCAAGCAACGGCGCGGTTCGTTCCTCAAGCGAGTCTGTGTGTACTACTCCGTAAAGTGGCCGAACTTGACCAGCGCGGCCGGCCGCGACGCTCAGGATGTAGGAGATGAAGTCCTCCATCGTACGCGTCGCACCGATGCGATTTAACGCCCGCACAACGAAGAACGCGTCCCGCATCCAGCAGAAGCGATAATCCCAGTTGCGTCCCGATCCTGGCACTTCGGGGATCGATGTTGTCAGCGCCGCCACAATCGCGCCGGTCTCTTCGTAGTTACACAGCTTCAATGTGATGCCGGCGCGAATAATCTCGTCCTGCCAATCGTTCGAAAAAGCCAGCCGCCTCACCCACTCCAGCCAGTAGTCGCGGGTGCGTTCGCAGAACTCTCGGCAGGTTGTCTCGAGCGAGCCCTCAAACGGTTCGTCAGTGCCGAAGACCAGATACACCGGCCGCGTCAGAACGAAGGAAGCCTCGTTCTCGATATAGGAAAGCGGTGCGTCGGTCGTCAGCCTGACCGGCACCTCATCGCGCCAATAGCGGATGTGGTTGCTGCCGGTTGATCGCGAGCTCACCGGCTCGCCGTAACGGTGGGTCGTGCGGAAACGAATTGTGACCCGCGGCATGCCTCCGATCGGCTCAATGATCCGCATAATCTGAGGCGGACGGAAGGTACGGCCGAAATTCTGGAAGCGTGGTGCGAAGTCGGTAATCCGTACCGCGCCGCCATTGTCGTCGATCAGTTCGGTCGCAACAATTGCGGTATTGCGTATGTAGTCTGACCGGGTCTCGACTTGGCCGTCGAGCACCACATCAGTGAAGCCCTTTTCCTCGGTGCCGGCGAGCAGCCGGCAAAACACCGGGTCGCCGTCATAGCGCGGCAGGCACCACCACACGATGCGTGAGGACGGATCAAGAAGAGCCGCCGTGCGACCGTTGCCGATGACCGCAAGATCGAGTCCATAATCCGTCATGGACGAACCTGCCCATTCGCTGCCAGCGATTGAAGCGCGCTACGGACGTGAGCCGGACTTTTGAAGATTCCCGTCAGCCCCGGGAAGTAACGACTGACGCTAAAACCTTTGCCGCCGATCGCCGGCAAGACCTCGAAAACCGATTCATCTGTAACATCGTCGCCGATGAAGACAGGCATACGGCCGGCGAATGGCGGATGAGCCATCAGCCTGCGAATGCTCTCGCCTTTGTTGATGCCCGGACGTTTGACTTCGAACATTCCTTTACCCAGCAACAATTCTGTCGCCTCACCGGGAAACGCCGTTCGGCTTGCGGCTACATGCCGGCGGAGACGCTCTGCCTGCTGCGGCGCTTTTCGGTAGTGCAAAGCAAGTGAATAGTTCTTGTCTTCCACAACGATGTCCGGACCCATGCTTGCTGTATCTGCGAGACGCTGACGCAAATCCTGCGACAGTGGTTTGGCCCAATAAAACACCACATTGGTGTCCAGGCGCATTTCCGCACCGTGTCCGCCGATGACCGGCAAGTGCAGTGGCGAAAACAAGCGGTCGAGATCCGCGATCGGGCGGCCGCTCACAAGCGCAACAGCTCCGCCCGTCAGGGCGAGCAGCCGCTCGAGCGAGGCGACCAATGTGTCGGAAACGTGCACTTCGGTCGGTGACGGACCGATATCGATAATCGTACCGTCCACATCGAGCAAAAGCGCAACGGTTTTCAAATCAAGCTTTGCGAAAAGGTCCATAACCGGGTCGTTGGCAATCGTCTGCACTCTTATAATTCCGTACGGTACAAGAAAGTTCGGCAGAACGTTTCGCGTTTCAGCGCGCCATAACCTCGACATCGCCGTCAACGCCGGTAACGACTTTGAATTCGCGCTCGAAGACCTTTCCTTCATTGCGGGCGATAGCGCGATATTCGCCCTCAGCGAGAATCACGCGCGGAAAGGCGCCGATTGATTCCTTGATCACGTCACCACCGGGCGTGAGCACCGACCAGGCGGTGTTGGCAAGCGCCTCGCCGCCGCGGTCGCTCACCAGCTTGAGGGTAATCGCAGCGGCGCGATGCGTCACGGTAATATCTGTAAGTTTGCCGGCCTGTACGCGAATATCGGAGCGCACAACCGAATTGGCGTCGCCGTAGTTCGAAACAATGTAGTAGGTGCCTTCCGGCACCATCAAAACATCGCTCGTCATCACGCGTTCGGCAATCGGACGGCGGTCGCCGGCCTCGAATTGGCTGCCCTTGTAGACATCGAATGAAATTTGCCCGGCCGGAATACGCACGTCGCCGACCTTGCCCTCGATGCGGAGGCCACCAGCCGGCAGATCGAACTCTTCACGGACGCCCGAGCCGTGCAAGTCGACCGGCTTGACTGCAGTGGCGAGGCCAAAGCCAACGTGCACGATGTAGGCGCCGGCCGGAAGCACAAGAGTCGGTGTCGGTGATTTCTCTTCTTTCACCAATTTGAAATTTCCAGTCGCATCGGCTTTGGCACCGTAGATGCGCCACGTCAGGCCGCCGCTAATCGGCTGCGCGTCCTTGCCGAAGCGCGCGCTGAGCGCGAGCGCGACCTGGCCAGCGGGCACAGTTGGAATCGACGCAGTCGTCGTGGCCGAATTCGAAGGAGCTTGCGCCGGTGGCGGCGATGGCACGGGAAGATTGCTGGGCCCGAAGATGTCGCCGCGCGTGGCCGGTACCGGCGAGATAAGGCCGGCCGATGGTGTCGCCGAAAATAGCGAATTTTGGGCGCTAGCCCCCGGCGGATGGATGGCCGCGACGATCAGCACAAGAGCCGGCCATAGCCAGCCGCGCACGTCCGCGGTTGCAAGCGACCTATTCATGACGTCGTTCTTTTCGGCCCAAATCGCGGCGATTTCAAGCCAGGCGCCCGCATGTTTGTGACCACGTTAACGCTGTGCTAGGCGCAACCGCGCGTTCTTCACGAGGCCTCCAATGCCAGACGCTCTTGAGCTGCTAAAGACACGCCGGTCCGTCAAACCAATTGAGCTGGCGGGGCCTCCCCCCACTGCGTCCGAAATCGAGACGTTAATAAGAATCGCTTCGCGAGTGCCCGACCACGGCAAGCTCGCACCTTGGCGATTCATTCTCTTCGAGGGCGATAACCGCATCGCCGCCGGAGAAGCAATTGCGTCTGCGTACCGCGCGGGCCATCCCGAGGCCGCCTGGTCTGTGCCGCGCATGCAATGGGCTATGCAGCGAGCTGGATCACCGAATGGTACGCATATGACCGCCGTGTGCTCGATGCCTTCGGCCTCACCGCAAATGAGCGCGTCGCGGGGTTCGTGCACATCGGACGTCCGGCCAAGCCGCCGGAAGATCGCGACCGGCCAAAGCTCGAAGCGCTCGTCACACGGTTTGGCGGTTAGGGAACCAATCGCCGGGTTTCGACCTTTAACCTATACGTAATCGGCCAGGCGCACGCTTCCTGTCACGTTTCGGTCACAAGACTCCGCCAGCAATCCTTGTCTTGTTGGGGGTCACACGTCGTGCCGGGGGATTACCCATCCCCAACGACCGGAATTAGGGAGTAACCGTTCGTGGTTTTCGAGGGCTTATTTGCGCGAGCGCGCACGAACGATCGTGCAGCGGAAGCTACCACACAAGCACAACCAGCCAGCGTGCGCCCGACCATTGGCTTGGCACTCGGCGGTGGCGCCGCGCGCGGTTTTGCTCACATCGGTGTGGTTCGCGCTTTGGCAGCGCACGGGATCGTGCCCGACGTGATTGTAGGGACGTCCATCGGCGCGGTGGTCGGCGGCTGCTATGCTGCCGACCAAATGGACAATCTGGAAAGCTGGGCGCGCACTCTCACAGTGCGCGGCGTGCTCAGCTAGAGATCTGCCTCACGCACGGCCGGCTGAGTGAGGCATTGCGCGCATCTTATTCCCTGCCGGGAATCTTTCCGCCGGTACTAATCGGCGGGCGATGGCTCGTGGATGGGGCCCTAGTCAATCCGGTCCCCGTATCGGCGGCGCGTGCGCTTGGCGCGCGGCTGGTGATCGCGGTCAATCTTAATTCCGATCTATTTGGGCGTGGAACGATCATCGCCAGCCACGGCTCCGACGACAGCGATCTCACCAGCGCGCAAGCCAAACCCAACGGGCTGCGCAGCATGTTCAGCGGCGAACGCTCGCTTCGCCGGCAATTTTTCGGCCGGCGCGGCCGCCCCGGCTTGCCGACTGTCATGGTTGAAGCATTCAACGTCATGCAATACCGCATCACCCGCGCGCGCCTCGCCGGCGATCCCCCGGATGTACTGATTAGCCCGCGGCTTGGAGGAATCGGCTGGTTCGATTTCCATCGGGCCGCCGAAGCGATCAAGATAGGCACAGAGGCCACCGAAAAAGCGATCGACGCCGTCAGCGAGGCGACCGGCCAATTTGCCTTTAACGATCACGGGCATATGGCGGAATTTTCCCGCCGTCATGCGCTCCATGATTGTCGCGACTGTATCGTCTTCGCCGCAGGTCGCGACATTGCGGGTCATCACCTGCCCGACCGGCAAAGCGAGTGCGTTAGCACCGTGTTCGGAAAGCGCGCGCACGATATCGCGCTCCGACAATATGCCGGCGAGGTGCTCTCCAGCACCACGGATCACAACCGCGCCGATGCGATGCTTGGAGAGCAGTTTCGCCGCGGCAGCCAGATCCGCAGTTGGCTCGATACAAACAATGTCAATGTCGCCGCCCAAGTTACGAACCTTGGCGGCCAGGATCGCCTTCACGTTCATGGCAGCCTCCCTCGCGCATGATTTTTTCATGCGCAAACAGTTTGCGCCCCGACTCGCGGCAAGCCCGTGGTCCGAGCCATTAGAGGAACGATCCTGCCGACGTGGCAGTTCCGTCAAGTCGCAATTGCGCGAGGTCAGGCCTGCACCGCTTAATTGGCTAATGCGGCGTTGCAGCAGAATCGTCGAATTGCAGAAAATCAGGTTTCGGATCAAACCACGAAAACAGCAGCAGTCCTGCCAGAAAGCCGCCGATATGAGCCTGCCAGGCGACCGGTTGATCGCCTCCCGGCATCGAGAGCGACCCCATTCCGAACAGGATGTTGATACCGAACCAAACCGCAAGAAAAAGCAGAACCCGCGGATCGCGTACCATGCCGCGCAGCGGGATCGCCGGTACACGATAGGCGGTTTCGTCAGCGCGACCCAACAGTCCAAGTGGCCCGCCACGCTGGAATACAAAACGCATCGCAGCGGCCATGGTCCCAGAGATTGCTGCGGATGCGCCGATCATCGGAAATTGCTCGCCCGCATGCGTCGCCAAATGCAACGCTGCGCCGGCCGCTGCGGTCACCGCAAAGAACGCCAGAAAGCGGACGGTGCCGAAGCGGCGCGCGATGGCGCTCCCGAAGGGCAGTAACCAAATCACATTGACGCCGAGGTGAGTCCAGCTGGCATGGATCAGAGCGTATGTGACGAAGGTCCACGCATCGGCGCCTCCACCCGGCAATGAGCCGTCGAGCACATTTGCGCTGTCATAGCGCGCCGGGACAAAAGCGAAGTTCAGCAGGAATTCGATGTCTTGTTGTTCGCTGAGCAGCAGCGTGCGCACAGTATGAACAAGCGCCAGAACGGCCAGGACCGCGACGACGACAGGCGGGATATTGAAAAGCGGTTCGCGTTTCACGAGGGGAATCCAACGGAGGCCCTGAGTTACGCCGCTTCGCCATTCATCCGCAAGGCCACGCGCAAAAGGAAAAAGGGAGGGCTTTCGCCCTCCCTTGAGCCGCGTTGCGGGGTTATTGCCGCGCCTTTACGGCTTGGTCACATCCCCACGCCTCCCCGAGGCTCCCAACTCTTTGTGCTGGCGCATCAATTTTTGCGACGGGTTTGCCACATGTCGATGGCAACCCGACTCTCGTTTTAACACTAATCGCACTCCGACGGCCGCCAGCAGGCTGACGGCACGACGCCTGCTCCGTACGCGAGATCGCGGCAGAAAAGCCGGCGCGTCTGTGCCGAACAGGGACAGGCGCGACACGGTTTCGTCTCGCGACGACACAGGTGTTGCAATGAAACACGCCTCCACGCGAACGCTGTTTGACTATTGGAACTGGCGCCGAGGCCGACGCCGGGCGCCAGTGCGTTCCGAAATCGATCCGGCGGATATTCGCCATATCCTTGGCGATACCTTTATGTTGACCGCGGATTTCGTCGACGACATCAGATTTCGGCTTGCCGGTACCCGGGTCTGCGCACTCTTTGCCCGCGAGATTAAAGGTAACGCCTTCAAAGATCTATGGAGCGAGAGCAGTCACGAGCAGATCGCCCACCTGCTTACCGCCGTTATCGACGAAGGCGTTGGAGCAGTCGCAGGTGTTATTGGCCGCACCGAAGATGGCGCCGAAGTCGAACTGGAAATGTTGCTCCTGCCGCTTGCACACAGCCCAAGCCGCGTACGCGCGCTTGGTATTTTGACGCCGCCGCTACCGCCTTATTGGCTCGGCGAACGGCCTGTGATCGAACTTGATCTCAGGACGCTGCGTCATATCGGTGCCGAGCAGGCCGAAATGGGAAATCAGTGTTTTGCGCAAGAGCGCGATGGACGCCGCACACGGCACGGATTCCTTGTCTATAGCGGCGGGCGCGAGAGTCCGTCCAGTGAACAGACCGGCTAACGCAACGTTAACAATAGGCTCATAGGCTTGGTGACCGCGGAAAACACTTTCCGATCCCGACACCTATGGCACTGCCACTGACCAAACCAGTGATCCTGCCTCTGGCCGAAGACCGCCGGCGGCATCAGCGCGTGAAGGTTAACCTTCTCGGCCGTTACATGCTGGCTGACCGCAGAGAATATCCGTGTCAGGTGATCGACATGTCGCCTGGCGGCATGGCGCTCAATGCACCAATCGCGGGACAGCCGGGCGAACGCGTCATCGCTTACGTCGACCATTTGGGCCGGCTTGAGGGCAAAATCGCGCGAACCTTCGAAAACGGTTTTGCGATGAGCATCTCTGCGACGTTGCGAAAGCGCGACAAACTCGCGGCCCAACTTACCTGGCTCGCCAACCGGCAAATTCTCAATCTGGCGGAAGATCGGCGCCACGGCCGTTTTGCGCCTCGCAATGCATTGGCCCGGTTGGTCTTGCCAAACGGCACCAACGTCGCCTGCCGCGTTATCGATCTGTCCCAATCAGGTGCGGCTATCGGAATTTCGTCCGAGCTGCGGCCGCCGGTCGGCGCCATGGTCACCATCGGCAAGACTCAAGGCCGGGTGGTCCGGCACATCGAGGACGGCTTTGCTATCGAGTTCATGCGCCTGCAACACCCCGATTTCGTCGAAGATAACGTCACCGGCGAATAGCGTCACTGCGACGTAAACGTTGCGCGGCAAATTGCGCGCGATCGCAGCAGCGAAATAGTCAGCAAACCGCCCTGCGCTCGGACTGCCAGGGTCACCTCCGCAAGCCTCAAACTGTAAACGCGCGTGCGTGTGACCGCGCGCGTACGCATCGTTTCGCACGTCAAGTATTAATGTCGACAATTTTAGCTAAATTGTACTGTCTAAGATTTTAATCGAACTATATTCTAGCTTTAGAAGTATTAGATTCGACTTTTACTACAACTCTTCTCAAAATGACTTGCGCGACTT
>WNFI01074725.1_pt1 | contig 14132 bp, 10 predicted proteins | sample 5400471 | NCBI WGS metagenome assembly WNFI01 (sample SAMN13153348, study PRJNA577476) | soil metagenome | isolation source: 100 cm saprolite on Douglas fir-dominated hillslope | place: USA:California | collected 2013-09-17 | reverse complement strand
GGGGCCTGATCTCATCGATTCGCTCGCCGTCGGCCGACAGGGCAAGAGCGAGGCATGAGCGGCGCGTCTCCTCCTCGAAGACGCGCACGAGCAGGACGACGCGGCCGCTGGCGCGATCGATGGCCGCGCCGGGGTTGAAGGCGCCCGAGGCGCGAGTGAAGCCGACCTGCGCGGGAGTCACCAGCGGATTCGATGCCATCCGCTCGAGGGGCGCGATCTCGACGTGATTTGACCTCGAGCGTTCGGTCACTGCGCCAGCGGCGCGGGGGAGGACTGCGCCAGCCAGCTGGCATACAGGCGCTCGAAGTGGGCGGCGGGCATTCTATAGTATTCGTCCGGGCTCAGGTCGAGGACGTTGGCGACGCTTGGCGAGGGGAGCAAGCCCGCGTCGCGCCTTGCCCTGAACGCGCGGAACACATCGACGGCCGGTTTCTCGGTGCCATCGGCGCGCACGAGTCCAAACGTGCGCTCGCGAACGGCGGTCGCCAGAGGGGGCCGATCGAAGAGGCGCCGGTCGTAGTCTCCGTAACACCAGGCATACGCCCCGGCCGCGCCGGTTTCGACCAATCGCTGGAGCACCGCGTCGTAGTAGACGGCGCCCTCGTCCTCGGACGCCAGGTACTGCGACCGCGGATGTCCCAGAAAGTCGTCGGTGATCGTTTGCCCGGTCTCTCCGGGCGGAGCCGTGCAGAGCCCGAACTCCTGCATCAACGTTCGGCGCCCGCTACCGGACAATCCCGCGGTCAACGCGCAGGAGAAGGGAACCAGCTCCGGATCGAGAAGGGAGCGCGCCACATCGGAGTAGAGCGGATAGGCGTGCATGACGTCTTCATCGGCAATGCCTGCGAGGTCGTCGATGCGCATGTTGTTCGCCGCGGCGATCGAGGGCAGGTGCGTGCCGATCTGCACTGGCACCCCCGGCGCCGCGTGCCGGATCGCGCCCGCCATCGCTGTCGCCCAGCGGCGACCGGCCTCCCTCGTGCCTGGACGAAGCGCGTCGTCGACCTCGTTGGCGACATCGAAGGCGCGGATCGCGTCGTCACCGGCCAGTGCGCGCGCGCAGGTCTCGACGAGCATCACTTGCGCGTCCACGAGCGTCGCATCGGAAAAGAGATCGCGGGGCGCGCCGCGGGCGTCGAGCATCCAGTGCGGCCACCAGATACGGCCGCTCATGTTGAGAACGATCAAGGTTGGCACGACCCGCACGCCGGCGTATTTCGCCGCGCTGACGACGTCCACAAGCCTAGAGACCATGCGCGAGTCGACCGTCATCGGCCCAGGCAGGAAATCTTCGGTGAGGGTGAGGAGCCGCACCACGTCGAATCCCATCTCGGCGATGCGCTCCATGTCCTCACGGACTTCGCCGAGGTCGAAGTCGCGCCACATGTACATCGCACGCCTGCGGGGCCAGTAGTTGATCCCCAGCTCGAACGTCACGGGTCACCGAGACCGGAGAGGATCTCGCGAAGCGACAGGTCGGCAACGGCGATCACTCCGTCGGCGGCCCCGTAATAAATTCGCACGCGATCGCCATCCACGAGCGCGCCGCAGGTGAACACCACGCCGCCAAAAAAGCCGTGTCGCTCGTATGCCGCTTCGGGCTTGAGAATCGGGTCGCGCGAGCGGGCGACGACGCGTGCGGGGTCGTGCGCGTCGAGCAGCAGCGCGCCGAGCGAGTACGCGGTCGTCGACTTCGTCACGCCATGATAGATCGCGAGCCAGCCGTCGGTAGTCCCCATTCGCACGCGAAAGGGGACCGCGCCCCCTCCGATCTTGGCATCATCCCATTGGCCATGGCGCGCGCCGGCGACGAATCGATGGTCCCCCCACGCCTTGAGGTCGTTCGATGACGCGATCCAGATCGCCTGCTCACCGATGCCGGTCGGCATCGGGCGGTGGAGTGCGACGTAGCGGCCGGCGATACGTTCCGGAAAGATCGTCACGTCGCGGTTCGGTGGCGGGAAGATGATCCCGTGCCGCTCGAACGTCTTGAAATCCCGTGTCGATGCGAGCGCTGTCGCGATGCCGAGCCCCGATACGGCGGTGTAGTTGGTCCAATACGTACCGTCGATGAGAGTGATTCTTGGATCTTCGATGCCGAACGACTCGTAGGCGTTCGCGGGAAAGAGCGCGGGAGTCGGCTCGATCTCGAAGTGGATGCCGTCGGTGGATCGCGCCACGCGAAGATGCGAGATCGACGTCAGCCATGTTTGGCCTTCGACGACGATGACGCGCGGGTCGCTGAGGTCAACCGCTGGCGCATCGCGCCGCCACCGCCGCACCTCGAGGCGTCCCCCGCGGGCGTCGTAGATCGTGGCCGTGACCTCGCCTGCCACTGGTCGCTGGCCCTCGGCGACTCGCAGGAGAGCCACGACCGCATTTGCGTGACGCGTGATCGCCGGATTGAAGACGCCGACCACCTCCAGCTCCGGTCGCGACGGACGCACCATGGCCGGGGTCAAGATCGGGTTTTCGGCTGCCCGGCGAGCGAGCGCTGTCATTTGCGGCACGACCGAGCGTAGCGCCAAGAGGTCGTTCGAAGCAAGTTTGGGGACTTCTCACCTGAGGAAGCTGGATGGCGAAGCCGCGGCTGAATTTCTGGCAGATGTTCAACATGAGCTTCGGCTTCCTCGGCATTCAGTTCGGCTGGGGGTTGCAGCTCGCCAACATGTCGGCGGTGTACGAGCGCCTCGGCGCCAAGCCGGACGCGGTTCCGCTGCTCTGGCTGGCCGCGCCACTGACAGGGCTGCTCGTCCAACCGATTGTGGGAGCCCTGAGCGATCGCCACTGGGGACCGCTGGGACGCCGCCGCCCGTACTTTCTCACGGGCGCCATTCTCGCCTCGATCGCGCTGTTCTTCATGCCGACCTCCAGTACGCTCTGGATGGCGGCGGGTCTCCTCTGGATTCTCGACGCATCGATCAACATCTCGATGGAGCCCTTCCGCGCATTCGTCGCCGACAAGCTCGACGTCAGCCAGCGGACCGCCGGCTTCGTGATGCAGTCTTTCTTCATCGGCGTTGGCGCTAGCCTGGCCAACGCGCTGCCACTCGTCCTCAGCCGGTTGGGCGTACACGGCAGCACCGTGAGCGGAGTGCCGTTGTCGGTGAAGTACTCCTTTCAGGCCGGCCCCCGCGGCGTTCGAGCGGGCGCGCCGCGGCCAGCTTGGCCTCACGCCGCTCCTTCGCGAGATCATAGAATCGATCCGGGCAATGCCGACCACGATGCGCCAGCTTGCCGTGGTCCAGCTGTTCACCTGGCTGGGACTGTTCTGCATGTGGCTGTTCTTCGTGCCGGCGACCGCGCGCCATGTCTTTGGCGCAACCGATCCCCAATCTCCGGTATACACGCAAGGGATGGAATGGGGCGGATTCGCATTCTCCTTTTATTCCATCACCTGCTTCATCGTCGCGCTTCTCCTCCCGAAGCTAGTCGCGATGACGAGCCGCAAGACGGTCCACGCCGGCGCGCTCGTCTGCGGCGCGGCCGGACTGCTCTCGGTGTACCTGATCCACGATCAATACCTCCTCCTTCTCAGCATGGTTGGCGTCGGGATCGCGTGGGCGTCGATTCTCTCGATGCCGTACGCCATTCTTTCGACCGCGCTGCCCGCGAGCCGGATGGGCGTGTACATGGGTGTGTTCAACTTCTTCATCGTCCTGCCGGAGATCATCGCGTCGTTGACCTTCGGTCCGCTCATTCGAGTCGTGTTCGGCGCGGATAACCCCAACGCGCCGCTCTACGTCGTCATGTGCGGCGGTGTGTTCCTCCTCATCGCCGCGCTCTTGACTGGATTCGTCGAGGATGTCGGCGGAAGGGACATCCCCGAGCGAGCGGTGATCGACGCCGATGCGCGCGAGCCGCTCCTCATTCCGGAGTCGGCTCAACCGGTGCCGAGCAGCGGGACTCTTGGCTAAGACGACCGAGACAAACGGAGGTTCATCGACTTGGTCCTATCGTCCAACTGCGGGAACGCAGACCGCGCAGAAGACTCAGAGATCGCAGAAGAAACAAAAGAGAATTGTTGGTAACAGCTCCCGCATAGCATGAGTAGTCAAGGAATCAAATCTCTGGCCGGCACGGCGCTCCTGGCGCTCGTCGGCTGCCAAGCGGCAGCTCAGGCGACGGCCGTCAGCGACTCGACGAAGATCGTCATGCTCGGCACCGGCACGCCGAACGCCGACCCCGATCGCTCTGGGCCCGCGGTCGCGATCGTCGTCAACGGGCGAGCCTACATCGTCGATGCCGGAGCGGGTGTCGTGCGCCGCGCAGCCGCCGCGGCGAGGGCGGGGAACCGCGCGCTGGTCGCCGCGAATCTCGACATCGTCTTCCTCACTCACCTTCACTCCGACCACACACTCGGGCTGCCGGACCTCCTGCTGTCGGCGTGGGTGTTGGGTCGCGCCGGTCCGCTTCGCGTCTTCGGCCCAGTTGGCACGGCGGCGATGGTCGAGCACATCAGTGCCGCGTGGGCCGAAGACATCCACGTCCGGCTGACCGGCGGCCAACCGGGGAACCAGACCGGCTACCGGGCCGAAGTGCGCGAGATTGATTCAGGAGCAGTGTATCGCGATTCCAACGTCACGGTCACCGCCTTTCGAGTTCCGCATGGAACATGGGACGAATCGCTCGGCTACAGGTTCGTGACGAAAGATCGGGTGATCGTCATCTCCGGCGACACCCGACCGACCGAGGCGATCCCGGCGCAGTGCAACGCCTGCGATGTACTGATCCACGAGGTCTACGCCGACTCGACCGCTCGCATCGCGCCGCAGGGCGTGCGCGACTACTACCGGAACTTCCACACGTCAACACTGGAGCTTGCCGACCTTGCGACACGCGCGAAGCCGAAGCTGCTCCTCCTCTATCATCAGATCTACCGCGGGGGGACCGACGACGATCTGCTGCGCGAGATCAAGACGAGGTACGCGGGGCTCGTCATCTCGGCGCGTGATCTCGGAGTGTACTGACGGCTGCCAGTGTTCGGCGATCAGCAAGTCTTCCGCAGGTCAATCTGTTGGACATAGGGATCTAACCAGTCATTGGTGGCCGAGCCAAAGAGGAGCGGGGGGCCGTTCATCTCGTCCCGATTCAGTCGGCAATGTAGATTTTAGGGTCGACCCGCCTCTCCTCCCACGTCAAGTCAAAGGCCATGAAGCACCTCCTCCGGTCGCTCGCGCTCCCCGCCTCATTGGTCCTCGCGCTTCCCTCATCAGCTCCCGAAGGCGACTCGATTCGCGGCTTCACCGCCGCCTCGGCGAAAGTGGAGCGCGATTGGGAGGTCAAGTTTCGCGCGATTCCCGATCCGGCACGGCTACGAGAATCGATGCGCCGTTTGAGCGCGCGTCCACATCACGTCGGCTCGCCGTACGACAAGGACAATGCCGAGTGGCTGCGCGCGCAATACGCCTCGTATGGCTTCGATGCGACGATCGAGCGCTTCGACGTGCTCTTTCCGGTGCCGATCGAGCGGGTCCTCGAGCTCGTGTCCCCGACAAAGTTCACGGCCAAGCTGGAAGAGCCGGCTCTCAAGGAAGACCCGACCTCGAATCAGAAGAGCGAACAGCTTCCGACCTACAATGCCTACTCCGCCGACGGCGACGTCACGGCGCCACTGGTCTACGTGAACTACGGGATTCCCGACGACTACGATGCGCTGGCGCGGCGTGGCATCTCGGTCAAGGGTGCCATCGTCATAGCGCGCTACGGCGGCTCGTGGCGCGGCATCAAGCCCAAGGTCGCCTATGAGCACGGCGCGGTCGGGTGCCTCATCTACTCCGATCCGAAGGACGACGGCTTCGCCGAAGGCGAGACCTATCCAAACGGCCCATATCGGCCCAAGGACGGGGTCCAGCGCGGCAGCGTGATGGATATGCCGACGTATCCCGGCGATCCGCTGACTCCAGGAGTCGGGGCGACGCCGACCGCAAAGCGTCTCGATCGCAAGGACGCCGTCACCGTTATGAAGATCCCCGTGCAGCCGATCTCCTACGCCGACGCGCAGCCGTTCCTCGTCGCACTCGGCGGCCCGGTTGCTCCCCCGGCCTGGCGGGGCGGTTTGCCGATCACCTACCATCTGGGCGGCGGGCCCGCGATGGTGCATCTCAAGCTCACGTTCGATTGGACGCTCAAGCCGCTGTACGACGTTATCGCGAAACTGCCGGGCAGTGTGTATCCCGACGAGTGGGTCATTCGCGGCAATCACCACGACGCCTGGGTCAATGGCGCCGAAGATCCGCTCTCCGGACAGGTCGCTGAGATGGAGGAGGCACGCGCGCTGGGCGAGCTGGTGAAGCAGGGATGGAAACCCAAGCGCACGATCGTCTACGCCGCGTGGGACGGCGAAGAGCCGGCATTGCTCGGCTCCACGGAATGGGTCGAAACTCACCTGCCGGAGTTGCAGCAGAAAGCGGTGTTCTACCTGAACTCCGACGGCAACGGCCGGGGCGCCCTCGACCTTGCGGGCTCCTACTCGCTGATGCGCTTCGCGAACGAGGTCGCGCATGACATCGACGATCCGGAAGCGCATGTGCCGGTGTGGAAGCGCATGCGAGCCTATCGCATCGTCGACGGCGACCAGGAATCGCGCACGCGCAGCGATCTCAAGATCGGCGCGCTGGGGTCGGGTTCGGACTTCACGCCCTTTCTCCAGCATGCGGGAATCCCGACGCTCGACGTGGCGTACGGCGGTGAGGACGGCGGGGGCATCTATCACTCGATTTACGATAGCTTCTACTGGTACACGCACTTCAGCGATACGTCGTTCGTGTACGGCCGCGCGCTCGCCCAGACGGCTGGCACGATGATCATGCGCATGGCCGATGCCGACGTGTTGCCGCAGGAGTTCGGCAACCTGGCCGAAACGGTGCACGGATACGCGACCGACCTCAAGTCGCTTCGCGAGGGCGTCGCGAAGAAGATCACCGAGACGAATCTCTCGATCGCCGAGGGTGTATACGCGGCCGCCAACGACCCGCGTCGTCCCGAGCTGCCGCCGAAGGCGGATTCGGCCGCGCCCTTCCTCAATTTTGCGCCCCTCGATAACGCGTCCGAGGGATTGACCGGCGTCGCGGCGCGATTTGAGAAGGCGTACACGAGCTCGATGTCGATTGGCACGAGCAGCACGACGCTGAGCCAGGTCAACTCGTTGCTGCGGCAAACCGACAACGCGTTGTTGTTGCCTGAGGGACTTCCAAAGCGCCCCTGGTATCAACACTCACTCTACGCGCCGGGGTTGTACACCGGCTACGGCGTCAAGACCGTGCCCGGCGTGCGCGAGGCGATCGAGCAAAAGAACTGGGCGCAGGCCGATGCCGAAATCATGCGCGTCGCGGCAGCCTTGAACCGGGAGTCGGCGCTCATTGCCAAGGCCGCGCAGATGCTCGAGCGGCCGGATATTCGACCGACGCCATGATCAACATGCGGCGGACCACCGTGAGACATCTCGCGTTCTTCGCGCTGATCGCGGTGCCCGCACGGGGCATGCAGGGACAGGCGCAGCAAGCGCAGCCGCAGCCTACGCCGGCGATGGCAATGCCTCGCGACGACATCGTCGCGTTCGCAAAGGTGCAGATTGCGGTGGCGCAATTGCGTGACTCGGCTCAGGCACGGCTCGCGTTGCCGCGAAATAACAAACCCGAGAGTCAGCAGCAGCTTCGTGACGAGCTGGCGGCAAGAATCGGCGAGGTGCTGCACCACAGCGGCATGAGCGACGAGGAATTCCGGCGGAAGACGTTCATCGTCAGCACCGACGCCCCGTCGCGGAAGATGTTCGATTCAGTCGTCGCCAAGCTGACCGGCGTCCCGACACCGGGGCAGCTACCGGCCGTCGCACCGCTCGCTCCCGCGGTCAAAGTTCCCGCCGGCGCCGTCGGGATCCACATCGGGCACGTCATGAACAGTTTTGGCGACACGCCGAACGCGCAGGGGCTGCTGCCCGTCGCCCTCGCCGAAGCCCGCACTGCGATTCAGCACGCCACACTCGGCGCGAGAACTTCAACAAATCTCGACGCGATGAAGCTCCATGCCGGACACGTCATCAACGCCGTCGATCCGACGATCGTCGCGACGGGCCCGGGCCTCGGGTACGGAGTGAAGCGCGCGGCGCTTGGCGTAGCCACGCACATCGAATTGGCGGCGAAAGCAGAGGGCGCGTCGCCGAACGTCATTGCGCATGCCACGCATGTCGCGACCTCGGCGCGGAATACGGTGCAGCGCTGCGATCAGGTGATCGCGTTGGCGCAGAAGATCCAGGCCGCGTCGACAGCCGAGGAGGCCGCGGCGCTGTATAACCAGCTCATCCCCCTGACCCAACAACTGGTGGCTGGCTACGACGCCAATAGTGATGGCCGGATCACATGGGAGGCGGGTGAGGGCGGGCTGCAGCAGGCGCAGGAGCATGTCAACCTGCTTCTCGCGGGCGAGCATCTTCCGCCGAGCTGAAATCGACAGAATCCCGCAGCCCCAAAAGACGGAGCCAACTCAGTCGTCGTGGTTCGCCTCATACTGTCGCTGCGTGTACTCCCGCTCAGTCGCCTGCTTGGCGTCGCGCTTCTTTGAACTACTGAGCATTCGCTGCTTGGTGCCGTCGCCTCGAACCACCGGCATCGACAGGAGCCGCTCGAGGTCTGTCCCATGACAGTTCGGACAAGTCGGTATCTCCTTCCGGACGAGCGCTTCGAACTGGTGCGCGCACGTCCGGCAGGAGAAGTCGAAGATCGGCATCAGGGCTCAATCACGACGCGCTCAACACGACACGCATCGGTGGCTGTTCTTCGCCCCGAGCTTTTCCAGGAGCGCGATCGTTTCCGGGAACGGCCTGAGGCGTTGCACCGGGCCATTGGCCATGTCGACTGTCGTCTGGCCGCGCAGCGACACGGCTCGCACATCGGCGCCCTTGCTCACGAGGTAGAGGATCATCTCGTTGTCGCCGCGCGCGGCCGCATGGTGCAGGGGCGTGAAGCCGTTGACGTCGCGGGCGTTGACGTCGGCGTGGAGCTCGTCGACGAGGTAGCGCATCGCCGGCATCCACGCATCGGGGGCGTGGCGGTGCGAGTTGCCTGCAAAGCCCCGCCACGGCCGCCTCGACCGGCGGGCTGCGGCGGGCGGAACGATGGGAGGGTCACGTCTGCGCCGTGCGCGGCGAGCACTCGCATCGCATCGACGTCAAGCGCGTACGCTGCCCGCCAAAACGCGGTCGTTCCCTCGAGGTTTTCCAGACCACAGTTGGCGTTTCCGCAATTGTTGAAGGCGAAGTACCACGGCTGTTGCGTCACGCGGGCGTTCGGTTTGGCGCCGGCCCCGAGCAGCGCCTGCACCACGTCGAGGTAGGAGGCTTTCTGGATCTGGGCGTCCTGAGGTTGCGGATACCGAGACTTGGGGAGCCACTGCGTGTTGATCGTCGCGTAGAGCGGCGTTATGCCGGCGGTGGTCGCAATGTTGGGATTCGCGCCGTGCTCGATCAACTTCATCATCACGTCGAACTGGCCGTTGATCGCGGCCATCACGAGCGGCGTGGAATGATCGACGACGCTCGTGTCATTGATGTTCGCCCCGCCTTCGACCAGCGCGACCGCCGCTTCGATGTTCCCCTGGCGCACGGCGTGATGCAGCGCGGTCAATCCGCCCACGCCGCCGACCGACTTCTCAAAACCGGCCACGCCACCATTGATGGTGTCGACGAACTCCGTGACCGGCCCGGTGGCTGCTGCCCGCGTCGTCATGACCCGACGGCCGGAGTCGATGGCCTGCTGAATCTGCTCGGGCGTGAAGGGACCCTTGGGCTGTGGGCCCGAGGGGCCGCGACCGCCAGCACCTCCAGCACCGCCCCCGCGGAATCCTACGGCGGCGTTGTTGCTGACGAAATACCCGCTTGCCGCCGCCGCCGCTGCCGATGTATCCGACGCGGGATTTGCCGCCGCGGCAGCCTTGACGGTGTCGTTCTTGTGCTTTTCAGGCTCAAAGGAGATCAGGACTTCATTGCGCTTCTTGGTCGCGGCTTGCTCCCGGGCCGCTTCTTCGGTGAGGTTGATCACCGACGTGTGGATCGACGGGTCGGCGCCGCGCCGGAGGAGCACGCGAATCGTGGCCGGCCGGTCGTATTCCGCCGCGAAGATGAGCGGGGTTTGTCCCCACTCCGACTCGCGGGCGTTGGCATCGGCGCGATGGTCGAGGAGAACCGCGACGGCGTCGGCGTTGCCGCCGGCGGCCGCAAAGTGAAGCGGCGTCGCGCCGCTCGCCGTCGGCGCGCTCACATGTGCCCCAAACTCGATCAGCTCGCGCACGACCGCTGCGCTGCCCCGCTTGCTGGCGATATGCAGCGGCGTGTACGCGCCGATCCGCGTCGTCGCCTCGACGTTGGCGTGTGTGCGAAGGAGCAGGGCGGCGAGCGCGGAATCGCCGTGCTCGGCGGCCCAGTGCAGCGCCGTCATACCGTCGCCCTGAGGAATGTTGACATCGGCATGCTCGACGACGAGCCTGCGCACCGCCGCGAGATCGCCGCGCATCGCGGCGTCGGCCACGGCTGGCGCGCGCGCCGGTGGCACCGGCAGAGTGACTTTCGCGCGCGCATCCTTCCCCTGCGCCTGGGTCTCAGCGCCGGCTGCGACGAGCAGCAGCGACGCACCGAGAAGGCTGATTCGTCTCATGCTGTCGTCTCCTTAGGCGCGGAGCGCGAACTCGCCCGTGCTGTCTCCGAAACTGTGGACATCCGTCACGCCCAGGCTGTGCATCAGGCTGAGCATGGTGTTCGCCATCGGCGTGCCGTCCGGCGCCTTGAGGTGCAGGTTGCCGGCAAGCGCGCCATTGCCGTGGCCGAGAAAGAGCAGCGGGCAGCGGCGGTGATTGTGAATGTTGCCGTCGGCCATCGGCGAGCCGTAGATGATCGCCGTTTGCTCGAGCAGATCCTTGTCGCCGTCCATCGTGCTCTTGAGGCGATCGAGGAAGTACGGCAGCATGTTCACGTGGTAGCGGTTGATCAGGTTGAAGTCGAGGATCGCCGACTCGCGGCCACCGTGATGCGATGCCGGGTGGAAACCCTTGTTCGTCCCGCTCTCCGGGTAGGCGCGGCTCGACGCGTCGCGCCCGGTCTTGAACGAGAAGACGCGCGTCATGTCGGACTGGAAGGCGAGCACCTGGAAGTCGAACATCAGCTTCATGTGCTCCTCGAACGAATCCGGCACGCCGATCGGCGCTTCGGGCAGCTCGCGTTCGGCGCCGCTCGAGTTGCGCGCTTCGACTTTCTGAATGCGGCGCTCCAGCTCGCGGATGTCCTCGAGATACTTGTCGACGCGCTGCTGGTCCGCCGCGCCCAGTTGCCGCTTGAGACCTGCCGTCTCGGTCATGATCCAGTCGAGAATGCTCGCATTCGCCTGGCGTCGGACCACTCGGTCAGCGTTGTCCTTGCCCGCGCCGAAGAGCAGGTCGAACGCGGTGCGCGGGTTGCGGATCATTGGTAGCGGCTCGCTCGGGCTCGCCCAGCTGATCGTATCGGTGTAGGCGCAGGCGTAGTTGTAGTAGCAGCCGCCCGCCTGGTCGAGATTCTCGATGCAGAGTTGCATCGACGGGATCGCCGCGTCGCTGCCGATACGTCTCGCGACGATCTGATCGAGCGAGGTGCCGACGTAGAGGTCGGACCCCTGTGTCTGCTTCGGATGCGACTGAGTGAGGAAGACCGCGCTCGACCGAAAGTGATCGCCGCCAATCTCCGGTGCCTCGAACGCCTCGGCCATCCGCGTGTCGGTGTTGCTGACGATAGTCAGATACTTCCGCCACGGCTCGAGCGCCGGCAGCGCGCCTTCGGCGATCAGCTCGAAGTCCTTTCCGACGCCCGCCGGCGCCCACAGGTTCTTGGTGGCGCCCCAGTTGTTGGAGCCTGCCGCACCATGCACGGACTCGATGCACACCAGCCGCGTCCGGCCTGACGCCGCGGCGCCGCCACCCTTCCGCAGTCCGCGAAACGCGGGCTCCATCGCATCGAGGTAGGGAAGGGCGATGGCCGCGCCGACTCCCTTGAGGAACGTGCGCCGTGGAAGTGCCTTGCCCGTGAAGATGTGCATGTGTGTCAGTCTCCCGACTGTCGGTTACCGCTGCCCGTTGCTACCGGCCGCCGCGATCGCGTCGGCTCGTTTGCTGCGGAACGCGCTGCTGTTCACCACTCCGAGAATGAACGACGAGACCTTATAACCGTCGGCTTCGGCGTCGCGCGTGATCGCGCGGATCGTCGGCTGATCGAAATCCTCGACGCGGCGGCCAATGGCGTACGCCATCAGGTTCTCGGCGAACGAGCGGACCAGCGGGATCGGCCGCTTGAGCAGGGCTCGCGTCAGGTCCGAGGGGTTCGCCACCGGCGTCCCGTCGTACATTTTGCCTCGCGTATCCAGCTCGACGCCGGACTCGCGATACCGCCAGCGACCCGTAACGTCGAAGTTGTCGAGCGAGAGTCCGATCGGATCCATGTACTGGTGGCATGCGTTGCACGTCGGATTTTTGCGGTGGATTTCCATCCGCTCGCGCGTCGTCAACGGCCGCCCGTCCTTTCCGTCCGACGTTTCGTCGAGCGTCGGCACATTCGGCGGTGGCGGCGGCGGGGGCATCCCGATCAGGACTTCCATCACCCACTTGCCACGGAGCACGGGCGAGGTGCGATTCGCCAGCGACGTTTGGACGAGCATGCTGCCCTGGCCAAGCAGCCCGCGGCGCGTGCTATCAGGATAGGTCACCTTGCGGAACTCGTCACCGGTGACGTTCGGAATGCCGTAGTGCCGAGCGAGTCGCTCGTTCACGAAGGTATAGTCGGCCGTGAACAGCTCCAGAATGCTCCGATTGCCACGCACGATGTCGCCGAAGAAGAGCTCCGTCTCCTGTCGCATCGCGTCGGCAAGCTGCTGGTTGTAATCGGGGAACCAGAACGCGTCGGGCCGTACCTTGTCGATGTCCTGAAGACGCAACCATTGACTCGCGAAACGCGTCGAAAGGGCCTGCGCCCGCGGATCGGCAAGCATCCGCTTGACCTGACGGTCGAGCGTCGGCAGCTCCGACAATCGGTGCGCTTTGGCCAGTGCCAACAACGAATCGTCGGGGATGCTGCCCCAGATGAAGAAGGACAGCCGCGACGCGAGGTCGTAGTCGCCGATCTGGTAGTCCTGCCCCGGCGCGACGTTCGCCGGCGGCGTCTCGAAGCGGAATACGAAGTAGGGACTTGCGAGCATCGCCTGAAGGGCTGAGCGAATCCCCTCTTCAAAGCCGTTGGTCGCCGCGGCTTTCGTATAAAACGCCATCAGGGCGTTTTGATCATGGGGCGTGAGCGGACGGCGATACGCTTTCGCGCCGAGGCGCGTGATGATCTGTTCGGCGCACGGCTTCTCCAGCGCGGGCGCCGAAGGACGGCAGCTGAAAATGATCCTCCGGCTTGGAGTCTCCGAGATGCCCACCACTTTCTCCGGTCCGATGACCGCGAGCTCCATGATGTGGGGCGGCTCAGTCGTGCCGGCGCTGGCGTTGCCGTTCGACGCCTTCGACCAATCGTGGGGCTTGATGAGGTCCTCGTACGGACCGTCGGAGCGCTTGACGAACGCCGCGGACACCTGCTGTTGGCCGGCATGGACAAAGATCGGGATCGTCCGGACATAATCGGCGCCGACCGGCGCGTCAGCCGACGCCAGGTTGCGGTCGGTGCCGCGCTCGTAGTGCAGCAGCGCCACACGCGCGCCATTCACCGAGATGTCGATGTCCTCGAGCTTGGTCCCGATTCCGCCGGACACGTTCATCCGGAACGCGTAGTTACCGTCGGCGGGAAAGTCGTGCGGCACCACGATGCCGCCACGGGTGCCATATGGCGTGCCCTCGACGTGGTCCCAGGGATGTTGTGAGACAAACGGAGAGACGCCGTAGGTTGCCATCTCGGCGCCGGCCTTTCGGTCGCCCACCGCCATCCGCGCCACGGCGGCCGCGGCGTTGAGATATGAGTTGAGCAGCGTCGGCGACAGCGACTGCGCGTCGGCGATGTTGTCGAAGTTGGCGCTCTTCGTGTCGAGCGGCAGGTAGTCGCCGGCGTTCATGTCGATCCCGAGCAGGTCGCGAACGACGGCCTCGTACTCGGGGCGGTTCAGGCGCTGGAAGCTCCGCGTCCCTGG
>WNFI01117093.1_pt1 | contig 14133 bp, 12 predicted proteins | sample 5400471 | NCBI WGS metagenome assembly WNFI01 (sample SAMN13153348, study PRJNA577476) | soil metagenome | isolation source: 100 cm saprolite on Douglas fir-dominated hillslope | place: USA:California | collected 2013-09-17 | reverse complement strand
GTGCCAGGGCGGGAAAGAACAATGTTGTAGAACTGCGAGTCGCCGCTGGCCAGCTTGATGTCCGCGCGCAGCAGGCGGAAAGGCTCGCCATAGAGAGTCACTTGCGTAACCTGGACGCTGCCGCTGCCTCGCATGTCCTTCATGGTCCCTGTGGCGTGAATATTCCCGTTCACGATGCCCGTAGCGGGATAATCCAGACCTGCAAGCGATTGTATGTCCGCCAGACTTGCGTTTTGTGCGCGAACGTCACCGGCAATCTGGCTGCTGTTGGGATCGAAGCGACCCCGATCCAATGTGATGCTTCCGGAAAAACCAATCTGCGCCGTCCCGCGTTTGAAAACGCCGTTCTGCGCGGTCAGTTGCGCAGGCGTATAGACAATGTCAGCCGTCCCTGTATCCCAATGCATGCGGTGCACACTTTTTTGGGGCGGAGTGCCGGATGGCAACAGTCGCGGAGGTGTGGTTGTCGCTACCGTGTCGAAGTTTGCAACGTCGATGTGTCCACGCACTGACGGCTGGTGCAGTTTGCCGAAAATTGTCCCATTGAACGCCGCGCGGCCATGTATAGAGAACGCAACTGCCGCGTCGGCGTTCAACGCGTCGAGTGTGGGCTGAAGCTCATTCAGATTATTGGCGCTGAACAAAACTTTTAGCTGCGTGTTCTGCGAACCCAGATTTCCCGTAGCATTCAGCCGCGTATCGCGTGTGGCCGCATTCAAACTCGCAACGTCAATGTAATCTCCCTGGCCGTGATACGTCGCCTGAAGATTCGCGGTCAGCGGGACCTGCTGTGGAGTTGGGTTGGCAGGAGGATTCACTCCGAGCATGAGCCGGGCCACGAGATTGGAAGGCGCGCCCGTCCACGTAAGATTGACGTCGCCGGACATAGCGCCCGCAAGATTTGTCTTGTCCACCGGCATCTTTGCGGTAGAAACGGCAAGCGCCAGTTGATGGACCTGCATGCCCGCGACCTTCAGGATCGCACTTCCCTGCTCCGGCGCTGTCTTGTTCTGTGGTCCTGACAAACTCCAGTGCAGCACCTGGGCCTGACCTTGCGCGTAGCCGCCTAAGGCGTGCGCCACCAGTCGTGACAAGGCAAACTTTTCCGGTGTGACGGAAAATGGCGAACTCAACTCGACTCCGGACAAATGGATGGAAGAATCACGCCAGCCCAGATCATGGACGGCCAGGTTGCCATCTGACGTGTAGCGCCCATGCTGATAAGTCACCGCGCCGTTCAAATCAAGACGTCCAGCCTGCACTTCCGGCGACTTGGTTGCCCGGGCAATCTGCACCAAGTCGAGGGAGCCGCCGTATTGCAGTCGCACATCCAGGTTTCTGTAATCTTCCACGCTGCCGGTGGCTTGCAGCGAGGACTTCCCTATTCGAACATTCAACGACTTGATCTCAGACCGTGTAGGCTGCAGCAGGAAATGCAGTTCCAGACCGCCATCCAGCGGCTTCGCATCCTTATTAGGGGCCACACTCAAGCCCAGGGACACATGGCCATCGTAGATCTTGTCTGCCTTGGAATACTTCATGGTTGCGGACACGTGATCGGCACCAAATTGAAACGGCAGTTTCTTTTCGTTGAGCAACAGTTCTCCGTTGCGGATGTCAAAACGGTCCACGGCCAGATCAAAGAGCTGCGCGGCGGGGCTGATCTGGCTGACAAATTTGGGTTCCGGCTGGTTGGTGGTGCCGTCGGGATTCACGATCAGATGAATGACCGGATGGTCCACTGCAACATATTGCAACCGGATTCCGCTGGAAAACAGCGACCTGAATTTCACTTTCAAGAACAGATGATCAGCATGGATGTAAGGCGCTTGGTTCGGGCCCTCACGGTCGTGCACTGTGAGTCCGGCAATATCGAACTGCAATGTGGAAAGCTTCCATGTAAGGGATTGGACTTCAACCGTGCCGCCAGTAACCGACTCCAATTCAGTTATCACGCGCCGGCGCAAGTAATCACTGAACGTCAATTTCAAATACACGCCCAGCGCAATTACCACAATCAGTAACGTAGCCAGGATGAGACGCCGTATTCGCCGTGCGCGGGGCGATCTGGGTTGCTTTGGCTTCTTCTGTATGTCCGAAGCGGCCGAACGTTTCGAACGGCGGAATATCCGAAGCTTCATGACTTCACTCCGGGTTTCACATCGGCTTCCATATTCATTTTCTCAATATGGGTTTGCGAGCGAAGTGTTTGCAGCCAGGCGTTCAAAAGGCCGTCAATGCGCTGCTCCACCAGAATCTGCGTGATTTTGTCGGAAACCTTGTCCACCGGCGGCACCGCTGCGCCTTGCTTCTGCAGTTGGGGCAGGAGGACATCCTGGTAGTACGTGGCAATCGCCGTTTTGTCCACCCGCACCAGACCCCGGAAACGCAGGTCCACAAAACGTAGTACCCTGATCTGCGACGTAATCTGCTGTTCCACGTCGTGCTCCGTTACTCCGTACGCGGCCAGCATCGCCGGCCACTTTGCGTCGGAAGCGCCCCCGTCGATTTGCGTGCGGACTTCACGCAGCCGCGCGGCCAATTCCTCCGGTGTGGGATCAAGCTGCGCAGTGCTGACGATCTGTTGTTGCAGCAGGGCCTGATCAATGAGCCGCTCGCGCGCGTCCTCCAGGTCTTTGGCCGTCAAATGGTCCAGCGGTTTGCCGTCGAGGAAAAACTCCAGGCGCGCAGCCTGTTCCACTTCGCTTTGCAGGATGACCTGCCGGTTCACCACCGCCACCATACGGTCGATGATCTCCGCCCGGCACACGACCACGGCCATGAGCATCAGCACGAATTGGAGACGAAGCCTCATCAGAAAGTTTGCCCAAGAGTAAAAAAGAAATTAAAGCGCCTCAGCGTTTGGGAACGGTTCTGCTGGGCAACAGGGAAAACCGTTGGGTTCAGGTTATAACCCACATCCAGGCCGATTGGCCCAATCGGCGTGAAATAGCGGATCCCACTGCCCACGGCGTGCGACATATAACTGAAATTGCAGTTCTTCGCGGACGGAACCAGACACGTGTCACGATTGGGTTGGACCCATCGAAACAGACTGTGCACGCCTTCATTGGGAGAAGAAAAAACATTGCCCATATCATGGCCGAAGCCGCGGTGCGAGTTGCTGCCACCAGTCAAGAACCGCTCCGGAAGAGGAATGAACGTGGTATTGCCGAACTTTGTTTCCAACCCAATACGGGTGGAGCGCGCAACCACCCAGCGCTTCTTATGAAAATGATAATAGGTTGAATTCTGGGCCAGGAGCCGTCCAAAGTTTGTCTGCGAGCCGAACACGCCTGCGGCCACTCCCATATCCACGCTGGTGAAGGCGCCTTTATGCGAACTGGTTGGATCATCGCGCGTGTCGCGTACACCCGTAAACGACGGCATGCCCACCCGCACCGGCTGCGAGAACAAAGGCACCAGGTTCGGATCAATCACCAGGCTCCCTCCGGGAATGCTGACCCGGCGGTAGGTGTAGCGATACAGCAACGTGGTCCCGGTATTCAATGCCTGCCGGATTTCCGCGGAACCTTCCAGCCGCTTGGCTTCAAAGGTGCGGACATCAAATGTGTCGTCATAAAACGCGGTAAAGTTGAACGTGAGTTTCTCCCGGTTAAAAAAGCGCGGTGCGTCGTAACTGACCAGGGCCCGTTTTTGCAGATTGCCGTAACGCGTCTTGAGAGTAATGGTGTGGTCGCGTCCACGGAAGTTCAGCCGCGTCACGTCGAGTGATACCCGTGCGCTTGCTCCAGGCTGTCCTTGAGGTTGCGTGACGCCAGCCGGCTGGCCCGACTGCACCTCAAAGCCCACGCCATAATTGAATGTGTACCGTTTTGCTTCTTCCACTTGATACACCACGTTCTTATGCGTGGCTGCCCCCTCCGGGTTTTGGATGGCCATATCCACAGCATTGAAGATGCCCAGGTCATAGAGCCGGCGTTGCGTTTCCTGCATCTGATTCTGGTCCAGCGGTTCGCCGGAATGGATCTTCATCTCGCGGTCCACTACAAACGGTTTCGTATAGTGCAGCCCGGAGACCAGTACCTGGTCCACGTATACGCGCGGGCCTTCGGTAATTTTGTAGATCAGGTCGATCTTGTTGGGATCGCCGGGCGAAGGCTTGCCTGATGGCTCCATTTTTATTCCGGGAAAGCCTCGATTGAAGTATTCCGCTACGACCACCGTCTGGTCTTTGATGACCGTGTCATCGGCATAGGGCTGGCCTTCCGTGGCGGAAATCAGGTTGCGGATCTGATCTGCGGAAAGAGCTGCGTTGCCTTCAATCGTCAGCTTGCCCACCGTGGTCTGCAGACCCTCGTTGATGTCGATGGTGATTTTGATTTGTGCGGTCTTCCCTTCATAGTTGTCTTCTACTTTGGGCGTGACCTTGACGTGCAGAAAACCGTTGCTGTGATACACCGCTTCAATGGCCTTGACGTCGCGGGCCGCCATGGACTGGCTGAACGAACCTATGACCAGCGGTCCTCCTGCCGGCTGGCTTTCCATTCGTTCCGTGATTACGTCGCGCGAGAAATACTTGTTGCCCACGATATCGATTGCTTCCACTTTATGCCGCTCGCCCTTGTCAATGTGAAAAACCACTGTGTCGCGGTCCGCTGCCGGGTCCTGCTTCCGCGTGTAGTCGACCTTGGCGTCATAATATCCCTTGGTCTGAAGATAGTCGCGAAGATTGGCCCGGCCTTCGTTGAGCAGATCATCATCCACAGCGCTTTCTTCATAGATGGGCACATATTTCTTGACCAGACTATGTTTAAGACTGTCACCCTCGACTCTAACCTCGACCACCGGGCCGCGGCTAATATCAAAGGTATAATCCACAGTATTGTTCTCCGGATGGTATACACGCTGCGCCAGCGTTACCTGGGCCATCAGCCGGTCCTGTTTCTGGTATTTCGTGCGCAGGCGCTTTAAGGCGTTGGTCGCGTTGCTCGCGCTCACGTGGTCGCCAGGCTCCAGTTTTGCTGTCGCTATGATTTCGCTGGGTGCTTCTCCGGGTGAGCCGGTCACTATGATCTTTCCTACCCTGGCCCTGACTCCTTTGACGATAGTGAACACCACCTTGACCTGTTGTTCCTGCGGGACGAATTCGTACGAGGGCTTGATCGTAGCCTGATAGTAGCCGTTGTCCTGAAGCATGCGCTGCATGCCGGCGATTGCGCTCTTGATCGTATCCTCAGAAAACTGCTCGCCCAGGGCAAGCCGGCTGGCGTTGACAAGCTGGTTTTCCGTGGGAGGACCAGGGGCGCCTTCCATCCGGATGGAACCGAAGAAAAACATTTCCTGGGCATCAAAGATCAGGACCAGATCGCCTTTGTCATTTTGCTGGGCTTCAACTTGTATTTGAGTAAAGCGTCCGGTGTCATACAGAGCCTGCACGGAAAGCCGGGTTTTATCTTTGTCCAGCGGCTCATTCGCTCCCTGCGCCAGTAGCGGCGCCAGCCAATCCATTTTCTCAACACCATGGCTATGGATTTCGATTGCCGCAACTCGTGTCCCTTGCAAACGGTTGAGCGCGGGAGACACCATTGTCTGCGCCGTGCTGGCTTGCGCCGCCGCAACTGACGCAGGCGCGGACGAAGGCTCTTGCGCGGACAACAGACCGCACAGCAAGGCAAACGCCAGGAAAGCTGGTCGGAAACGTGGAAGCATCGTCCCCTTAAGGGAATACAGGCCTTTCAATTTGATGGCAGTACCCTGAACTTGCGTTGTAAAGAACGCTTATCAGACTGGCCTGCCCGGCGGGTCCCTCCAAGACCGCGCCAAAGCTACTGCGCTGTTACACCTATAATAAATACATTGATGGCGTTCATTGACCGTTATTCCCGGCAAGTGCTCTTTCCCGGCATCGGCGCGGAAGGACAACGCAAACTGGCGCTGGCCCGCGTGGTGGTCGTGGGCTGCGGCGCCACGGGAACATGCGTCTCCAGCCTGCTGGCCCGCGCTGGCGTTGGCAACCTGCGGATCATTGACCGGGACTACGTTGAGCCCAGCAATCTTCAACGTCAGATGCTCTTTGACGAGGCCGACGCCGCAGAATCATTACCGAAAGCCATTGCCGCCGCGCGCAAGATTTCCGCGTTTAATTCTGAAATAAAAGTCGAAGCCCAGGTTGCCGACCTTACTCCGGAAAACATTGAAGACTTGCTGGCACAGACCGATCTGATTCTGGACGCCACCGATAACTTCGAGACGCGTTACCTCATCAATGACTATGCCGTGAAGTTCAAGAGGCCGTGGATTTACGCGGCGGCAGTTGCTTCTTATGCCGTGACGATGAACGTAATCCCCGGAGAAACGGCCTGCCTCTCCTGCATGTTTCCCACGCAACCCGAAGGAACCCTCGAAACCTGTGACACTGCTGGAATTTTGAACTCGGCCGTGAACCTTATTGGGTCGGTGCAAGCCACCGAAGCCATCAAGTTTCTGGTAGGCGCAAAAGACAAACTCCGCCGAACGCTGCTCTCCTTCGATGTCTGGACCAATGACACCGCCGAGATCACCGCAGACCGTCCCCGCGCCGGTTGCCCAACGTGCGACAAGCAGGAGTTTCCTCACCTGTCCGGCGAATGCCACCCACAGATTACTCTTTGTGGAAGAAACTCCGTGCAAATCCACGAACGGAACCGTCCTGTAGACTTCAGCGCAATGAGCGCGCGCCTGCTTCCGCACGGTCCGGTGAAACACAATGATTTTGTCCTGAAGTTTTGGCGCGAGCCTTACGAAATCACCCTGTTCCAGGACGGCCGTGCCATCATCAAAGGCACCACCGATACTGCCCTCGCACGCAGCCTGTATGCACGATATGTAGGAAGCTGACGGTCAAGCGCAAAAGAGTTAAGGACCTTGTCATTCTGAGGCCCCGTTTTTTGGGGCCGAAGAATCCCGAGGATGCCGCCGGGTAAAAGTGCGCCCAATAGACAGAATGCCGCCTGTACGCTTACCCTATGTTCCAAGAAAGCGCGATTCCACCGGTGCATTTTCCCAGCCTTTCGGGACCCACGGGGAGGGGAAACGATGCATCCGTGATAGCAGGCTGCTGCCGGAACATAGCGGTTAGCGTAGAAGCGGCATGCTATTGGCGAGACGACATTTACCGGGAAGCCTCCTCGGGATTCTTCAGGCCCCTCAACCCGGGCCTTCAGAATGACAAGTCCTTAACCTTTTCCTGTTGACTGACTATCTTGCGGTGCATCTTCCGGCTGGATGCTCAAACTGACCTACGACTCCTTCTTCAATTCGGCATGAAGACTGCTCGTGGTATCATTATTTCCAGAGATGAACGCTTACACCAATTCGGCACTATCACTGCTCAGCAGCTCATCGGCTGCCAGTGGAGGTGTGTCCGAATCCTAGAGTAAAGAGTAGCGATTTCACTCAAGAATTCAGAAAAACCCTCCGAGGCACTCGGAGGGTTTTTTATTTTCAAGCAAAAGCCGCTGTAGCCCAATTGGCAGGAGGCGCCGGTCTCAGAAGCCGGACAGTGTGAGTTCGAATCTCACCGGCGGCACCAAGTTGAGGCGTTAAGCAGGCGTGAGCGGAGCGGGGTCCTGCTGCCGAAATCCTGAGCAAAGCGAAGGATCTAAGTTTTTACGGAGAGTTGGCAGAGCCAGGTATTGCACCGGCGTGCTAAGTTGAGGCGCTCAGCAGGCGTGAGCGGAGCGGGAGCCTGCTGCCAAAATCCTGAGCGTAGCGAAGGACCTATAGCGAGAGGCCCTTCGCCAAATTCGGGCTCAGGGTCTCGCTTGGCGGCTCAGACGCCGCCAGAACGGCTCGAGTTCAAATCCTGCACTCTCCGCCAGCGGAGGAGTGGGCGAGTTGGTAAAGCCACCGGTCCCGAAAACCGGCGTGTACGCCAAAAGGCGGCACTGGGGGTTCGAATCCCTCCTCCTCCGCCAATTTGATCAGGTTAATCTGCGGCAAGGCTGGTTTTCACCAGCCCGACATCCGCCGCAATCTTCTGTATCCTCGCGCGGGTGTCGGGTTTCATGGGCAGCATGGGCAGCCGGTAGATTTCTTCGACCCTGCCCATCATCGCCAGCACCGCTTTCACCGGCATGGGGTTGGACTCAATAAAGTTGCCCTGCATCAGCGCCAGGTATTTGCGATGGAGTTTGCGGGCCTTCTCCCACTCGCCTTTCAGGGCGGCCGCGGTCATGTCCGACAATTCTTTGGGGATTTCATTCGCCGCTACGGACACAATCCCCACTCCGCCGAGTGAGATGATCGGCAGGGTCAACGCGTCGTCGCCGGAGAAGACCAGGAAATCATCCGGCACGTGGTTGAAGACTTCCGCGATCTGCGAAATGTTTCCGCTGGCTTCCTTTACAGCAATGATGTTTGGGATTTTCGCCAGACGGCCCAGAGTTGCCGGCTCAATGTTGACCGCCGTGCGGCCGGCGACGCTGTACAGCATGATCGGCTTGTCCACGGCTTCCGCTATGGCCTTGAAGTGCTGGTACTGGCCTTCCTGCGTCGTAATGTCGATCACGCGCAGCCATTCCGCTTTACTCAGAGCTGGCGTTTCACCGGTGGTCCCGCATGGAACCAGAAAGTGGATTCCAGAATCCACCTGCCACTGCACCAATTCGCGCAGCCGTGTTTCGTCGATGCTCAGGTCTTTCTTGAATGGTGTTACCAGCGCCGTGCCGCAGCCTTGGAGTTTCATAATTTAAGAGGATAACAAAACCTTAGAACGAGAGAGAAATTGGGTAAGTGGGCAAGTTAGTATTTACCAAATTCTACAACTGGTCCACGATGTCCGGGAATTCATAAAACCCGGTTTTGCCCTTGATCCATTCGGCGGCGCGAACGGCGCCTTCAGCGAAACCTCGGCGGGACTTGGCGTCGTGCGTGAGCAGAATGGCGTCATTGGGGGAATCGAGCATGACCAGGTGCATGCCTACGGTGTCGCCTTCGCGCACGGAGGCAACCTCGACTTTTTGACCGGAGCCTGATTCGAGGATCTTTTTGAGAGTCACCGCTGTGCCTGAAGGCTTGTCTTTTTTCTGCGCATGATGCCGCTCCACGATGCTGCCGCGATAACCGTTCTTGAGCGCAGGAGCAAGCGCTTGAATCGACTTGAAAAAGAAATTCATGCCCACGGAAAAATTCGACCCGTAGAGCAATGCCGCTTTGCGTTCGAGTATCAGTTCGCGCACGCGGTCCCTTCCTGGTTTTCCTGGCTGGCCAGCGTGCGGACATCGTGACCGCGTTCTTTGGCGACTTCCGCGGCCAGCGCTCCGGTTTTTCCGCGTCCCAGCATAAGGATGTTCACGCAAACACCTCCGGGTCAGTTTCACTAAAGAAGGTCCGGTGCAGGCGGGAGACGACTTGCGGAACGTCCGCCTCGTCAATCACAAAACTGATATTAATTTCAGAAGCGCCTTGCGAAATCATGTGGATGTTCACGTCTTCCAGCGTGCCGAAGACTTTGGCGGCAATTCCCGGCGTGCTGCGGATGTTTTCCCCCACCAGGCACACAATCGCTTTGCGGCCCACGTATTCCACGTCCGCCAGTTTGCCCAGATCGGCGGCAATCGCGGCGATGGATTCATTCGAATCCACGGTGACGGACACGCTCACTTCGGACGTGGTAACCATGTCCACGGGACAGCGGTGCGCGGCGAAGATTTCAAAAATGCTCTTCAGAAACCCGTGCGCCATCAACATGCGGGCAGCAACAATGTTCACGATCGTAATGCGCTTTTTTGCCGCAATCGCCCGGAAGACATTCTTGCTTCTCGGGGCCGTGGCTGTAATCCGCGTGCCTTCATTTTTCGGATTGCGCGAATTCAGTATCAGCACCGGAATGTTCTTCTGGATGGCCGGCAGCAACGTAGCCGGATGCAGCACTTTCGCGCCGAAATAAGCCAGTTCGGCGGCTTCTTCAAAGCTAATAGTCTTGATGCGGCGCGCCTCGGGACAAAGACCGGGATCGGTGGTCATCATGCCATCAACGTCTGTCCAGATTTCGATTCTTGTTGCATTCAGCCCGCCGCCGACGATAGCAGCGGTGAAATCCGAGCCACCGCGTCCGATCGTGGTGGCGATGCCTTCACGCGTAGACCCGATGAAGCCGCCCATTATCGGCGTGCGTCCACGTTCGAGCAGTGGCGTGACAATCTGCGCCAGCCGCGCGTTCGTCTCTTCAAACTGCGGAACGGCTTTGGTGAAATTAGCGTCGGTCACGATGCATTGGCGCGAGTCCACAGACTCCGCGCTGATCCCACGTTGCGAGAATGCCGGTGCAACAATCTTGCTGGAAACGCGCTCACCAAATCCGGCGATGTTATCAGTTGTGCGCAGAGTAAGTTCTCCGACGGCGACAATTCCGGCCAGCAGATCGTCCAGCGCATTGAAGTCGATTTCTAACTCAGTCTGGATTTGCGGCGGCCATGGCCAGAAGTTGGTCGGTGAATTTGGCCAGCGCGCTCACGACCACTACAGGCTGCTCCACCAGTCGTTCGCGCACGATGGCAGCGGCGCGATCGATGGCTTCGGCGTCCTGCACCGAGGTGCCGCCGAATTTCATTACGATCATGGAAGCACCGCCGCAGGTCGGATCAACGGAGGTATCCCTGAGCATAGAGAAGCTCGCCGTTCAAAACAGCAGCGCCGGCTGCGCCGCGAATCACGTTGTGGGAAAGGACCGTAAATCTCCAGTCGAAAACATTGCACGGACGCAGTCGCCCGACAACGGCGGACATGCCGCGTCCGCGATTCACATCGAGTCTGGGCTGCGGACGGTCCGGTGCCGTCTCATAGATCACAGGCTGCTCGGGCGCAGTTGGCAGCTTGAGTTTCTGTGGAAGGCAGCGGAACTCATTCCACGCGGCAATGATTTCATCCGCTTGCGCCGGTTTGCTGAGCTTGATGGAGACCGATTCCGTGTGCCCATCTTCCACGGCAACACGGTTGCAGTGTGCGCTCACGGCAATTTCGGCATCAGTCACTCGTGCGCCATCGAGCGAGCCCAGCAACTTGCGGGTCTCCGCTTCCATCTTGGGTTCTTCGCTCGGAATGTACGGGATCACGTTGCCCAGAATATCGAGCGCCGGAACGCCGGGATAACCTGCGCCACTCACGGCTTGCATGGTGACAACAAAAATCTTTTCTAACCCAAACCGGTGGTGTAAGGGCGCCAGCGCCAGCACCAAGCCCATGGCCGAGCAATTGGGATTGGTCACCATGAATCCGCCATTCTTCTGGTACCACTTCTGCGTTTTGAGAAGTGGTAGATGATCGGCGTTCACTTCCGGAATCACCAGAGGCACATCTTCCGCCATACGAAACGCGCTGGAGTTTGACACAACAGCGTGGCCCGCGGCGGCAAATTGCGGTTCAATCTCCTTTGCGGCAGTTGCGTCCATGGCGGCAAACACCACTTTGGGCGTGCTCGAATTGGGCGCAGCGGAAAAAACTTCCAGTTTTGCGACGTTCTCCGGCAATGGCGTGTTCAAGCGCCATTTCGCGGCTTCGGCGTAGGTCTTCCCGCGCTCTTTCGCTTCACCAGGTACTCATCGGCGAACACCGCAACCAGCGCCGCAGTGGGAACAGCCACCAGCGCGCCCAGGACCCCTCCGAGCGAGCCGCCGAGAGCCAGTGCGATAATCACGGCCAGCGGCGACAGGTCGAGTGTGGACCTCATAATGCGGGGTTGCAGGAAGCCGCTTTCAAACTGCGCATAGATCGCATAGAAGATCAGGACCCAAATCATCTTGTGCGGAGAATCAAACCCGGCCACTCCGGCAGCGATGGCGATCGCACTGAGCGGACCAACAATGGGAACGATGTTGGCTAGACCGGCGTAGAGCGCGAGAAGATAAAAATATTTCAAGTGCAGCAAATAGAAAACCACCAGACTTGCCAATCCCAGGCTGGCCATCAGGAGCGCCTGGCCGATCAGCCAGTTTCTGGTACGGCGTTCCGCTCGCAACAAGGTAGCATCCAGCCGGGCCTGATGTCCGACGGGAAAGAGCGACACCACCCAGTGAAACGCGCGGTCGCCATCAACGATGAAATACACCGTCAGGATGGCTCCCGTGAAAAAGCCGAAAATGCCTCCGGCCACGTTCAGGAAAAGTCCGCCGGCGCCGCTGACAATTTCTGAAGCATATTTCTTCAGCGAGGCGGAATTGAAATCCTGACCAAACGGCAAGTGCTGTATCTTCTGCGTGAGCACGGCCAGATGATTAGGCCAATCGGCGGAGAAACTTCGCGCGTCGCGATACACAGGCGGCAAGGCAACGCCAACAAAAAGGGCGCCAGCCAGCATCAGCATAATCATCAGGACAAGAATGGCAAAGCCCCGGCTCGGCCGCCATCCTTTGATCTGGACTTTACGGATCAGTCCGATAGCCGGCGAAAGAACGACCGCGAACAAAGCGCTTACATAAATCAGCAGCAGGACGTCGCGAACCGTGTAAGCAATCCAAAGCGCCAGCACTACGGCGAAAAAAAAGATAATGTCTGATCTCGAGTTTTTCGCTATCGATTTCAAAAAGGAGCTTCTCAGTCGCGAATGATCTCAACGTTGTTGGCGGCTACCGTCATCTTGATCACCCTGAAGCTGTCGCCTTCATCCCCCACCCAAAGCAGCCACTGGACACCATCCGCAGTCACCTGTACCTTGTTGAGCTCTTTCTCAATGCCGCGCACCGCGATCTTGTCGCGGCCCATCAGCTCCACAGTAACGCTTCCGGAAAGATGCTGGTGGGGAACGAGCGTGCCAAACTGTGTGGGACTGCAGTGCAGATGCCCGTTCTGCGGGACACATCCGGTGGCCAAATAGCGCCAGACAAGAATTTCGCGATGAGAAAAGAAGTTGTCGTCAAGAATGACAGTGGACAGCGGAAGAATGTAAGGTACGGTTTGCTTTTTCTGGTCGGCAAACGTGATATGTTCCACCAGAAACTCGTTGTTGGGTTCAATGATGGATTCTTCCTTCAGCGGGAGCGTGGAGTGCCAGGAATATTGCCGCAGGTTGCCATCGGCTCCAAACCGCATTTCCGCGTTCTGCTCCGCTTTCGCCGAACCATCGTCCACTTTGATTTGAGACGAGGCGACATTGCCGTCAGAGCCCTGGTCGATGCGGAACGTCTCCGTGCCAATTCGCTTGCCATTCACGAAAATGCCGAAGCTGCCGGAGTCGACTGTTTTCTGCGCCGTCTTCGGCGCTTCCTTCGTGCCTTTTTGGTCGGTGCTTGCGCCAATGCACAACGCCGTCACAAAAACTACAAGGAGAACTTTCCCAACGGTTGACGTCTTCACTACTTCACCTCCGGCTCGAATGCGTGCACCAAATTGCTGATCTGCTTTGCGACTTCTTCTGCAGTCTTACCTGATGTGTCCTCGCGAAACCGCGCCAGCGAGTAAGCTTCGCGACGCGCTTCGAAGAGCTGTTCCAGTCGGGCTTCGTCCAGCGCCAGCGGCCGTGTCACGCCCTCAGCATTGCAACGGCGTTTCAGTTCATCCAACGGCGCTTCCAGCCAGATGGTAAACGCTCCAGCCTGCTGGAGCGCAATGCGGTTGCGTGGCACTACAAATGTTCCGCCTCCCAGCGCGACCACACAGTCGCCCGATGAACCTGCCAGCAACTCGAGCAGCACCGCGCTCTCAATCTCGCGAAAACCATCTTCACCAGCGGAAGCGAAGATTGCGGCGACTGTCTTCTGTTCGCGGGCTTCGATCATTTCGTCCAGATCGCGAAAGCTCCAGCCCAGCCGCTTCGCCAGGGCCTTGCCTACAGTCGTTTTGCCTGCTCCCATGAAACCAACGAGAGCAACGCAAAATACGCGCCGGCTTGGGGCAGCTTTGTCCATGCAAAGAAGGTCAATGGCGGCGCGGGCCGCGCATTTATTGCTTCTTTACGCGGATTTTACCACTGAATGATTGCAGTTCCACCGACGAAGAGCCCGAATGGGAGGTACCTGCGAAGGAACGTCCTGGCGTCGGCACAAACGTGTTGTGCGACTTTTCCCGGAACGGAAAGTCGTTGATGACGGAGCCCGAGACTGATTGCGCGCTCAAATCCACGGAAGCAGTTTCCGGAAGCGTCACGTTGATGGCGCCGCTGTGGGTGATGAACGTGTACGCGCCGCCGCCGGAGCA
>WNFI01659478.1_pt1 | contig 14135 bp, 7 predicted proteins | sample 5400471 | NCBI WGS metagenome assembly WNFI01 (sample SAMN13153348, study PRJNA577476) | soil metagenome | isolation source: 100 cm saprolite on Douglas fir-dominated hillslope | place: USA:California | collected 2013-09-17 | reverse complement strand
CCGCCAGCGGAACCATCGGACTTACCGGCAATACCAGCGGCGGGATAACCCTCACCGTTTCCGACCATTCCGGCAAGTTCAGTGCGGCATTGGATTCTCACGGCAACATACAATGGAATTTTAGCGAGCAGAAATCTGATTTCGCGTCGCTTCAGCCCGGGCAGGTATCGATCCAGAATTTCGTCATCACTCTGACGACCAGCACCAGCACAACGACGATTCCGGTCAAGGTCACCGTGTACGACGCCGATCTGCCGCCCGTCATCGTTGCCGACGTCCCCCCTGTAGCCAAGCCGGTGGCTCTGGCGCCGGGTCAGGAAAACGCGGCTTACACCATCACGGCCGCCGCTCTTCTCACCGGCGTTACGGATATCGACGGATCGTCGCTGTTGATCAGCGCGGTGCGCGTCCACAGCGGCGGCGGCACGATCGTCGACAATCACGACGGCACCTGGACCTACACGCCGGCTGCGAATTACGAAGGCCCGGTCACGTTCGACTACACCGTCTTGGACGGCACACTGACGGCGAGTTCGACCGCCAGCTTGAACCTCATCAACGTCAACGACGCGGCGATAACCGTTCCCGGCGCGCAGACGGCGGCCGAGAACAACACCCTTGCCGTGTCCAATGGGACAGGCAGCAACGGGCTTTCCGGAATTTCTATATCCGACGCGGATGCCACAGGTGCGCCGCTCACCACGACGCTGTCGGTGCTCCACGGGACGCTGACGGTGGCCTCCGCGGGCGGCGCGGCGGTGACCGGCAGCGGCACCGGGACGGTAACGCTGACCGGCACGGTTGCAGAGATCAACGCCACCCTCGCCGCGGCGGACAACATTGTTTACAAGGCCGCACCGGAATTCAGCGGCCGCGACACCCTGACGGTCCACACCGATGACGGCGGCAATGCCGGCACGTCCGCTACGGTGCCGATCACGGTGACGCCGGTGGCGGACGCACCGACGCTGTCCGGCCCGCTTACCAACGCCGTTTCGGATGACTTCAGCGCCGCCGCAACACCGCTGCACGTTTCGTTGAACTGGGTGTTCAGCGATGCCAGCGACTACCTTGCCGTCACGGATCGAACGAACGGCGCGACGGAAAGTAAGTTCGGCGGTCCGGCCAATGGCATCGAGTTCATGGCCAACTGGCTGCCGGGCCAAATGCGTATCGTTGATGTCGCGACTAATCAGTCTGTCTGGGTCGGCGCCAATTTCTCGGCGGGAACATACCGGATAGACATCACTGACGACGGTGCGCACCAGACCTTCGTGATAACCGACGCGACGGGTCACGTGGTGGCGTCGGCGGGAAGCGACTTCGCGGACACCGCGGCGGGCAATCTTGTCACGTTCACGAACCGCGAAGCAAACGACGGCCTGCAGCATACCGCAACGATCGGCAACGTGGCGATCTCGACCGCCTATCACGGGCTCGAAGACGGCACCGTCGCCCTGACCGGCTTCGCGGAGAAGGTGAGCGACACCGACGGTTCCGAGACAATGGTTCTCAAGATCTCGGGTTTCCCGGCAGGCGCGGTTTTCTCCAAGGGTGCGCTCGTCACCAACGTCAATGATCCCGATTTTGGCAAGTGGGTGATTTCCAACCCGGCCGATATCGCCTCGCTGGCGACAACACCGCTGACGGTAAAGCCGCCGGTCGATTACAACGGCAGTTTCACCCTGCATGTCGATTCGGTCGTCACCGCCGCCGCCACGCTGCCGAGCGGCGGCGTGACCGACACGAAAACATTCAGCCATGACATCGCGGTGACCGTGGATCCGGTCAATGATGTGGCTGCCGACGCAACGACTGTGATCGCGCCCGACGATGCGCAGCACGCGGTCTTTACCCACCTGACGATATCTCCGGACTTCGGCACGATCGATCACGCGACGGTGACGTGGAGCAATATCACTGCAAGCGGGACCGTGTCGTTTGAAGGCCTGCCATTCGACAACCACGTGGTCGACGGCATTACGGTTACCCTCAGGACCGACCTCGGCAGCAATCATAACCTGACCGGCTACGAGCTTACCGGGCTAGCCAGCGCCAGCGCTTACACCGACGTGCTCAGCCACCTCGCGTTCCAGTCCCTGGATACCCAGTCTCCGACCTTTACCGTTGTCGTCAATGACGGCACCGGCGACAGTGCGCCGGCGACGGCGACCGTGAATGTCGCACCGCCCCTGAGCTGGGACGTATGGACCGGCGCCGCCCAAGGCAACGACTGGAATAATTCGGGTAACTGGACCTCCGACGCGCATGGGTCAAACAATATTGCCTATGTGAAATCCCTGACGCCGATCAGCTTCGATGTCGCCGGAAGCTTTTTCAATGGCGGCGAAAACCATCCTTCCATCGCCGCATTGTACGTTGGGTCCGGCACCGAAATCGACCTCACCACCAGTAATCCGGATCAAAATCTTCTTCAGGTTACCGGCGCGCTGGCGAATGCCGGCACCATTCATCTGGGCCCGGGCGTCACGCTCGAGGTGAGCGGCACGCTCAAGAACCACGGCACAATCGCCGTCGATATCTTCACGGAAAGCGAGCCGGGCGCGACATTGCTGATCGACGGCACAGTTATGCTCGACGGCAACGGCACCGTCACGCTGGACGGGACCAACGACAGGATCACAGGCACCTATACCCAAGCAGCCGCTTCCACGCTGGAAAACGTCAACAACCACATCAACGGCTTCGGCAAGCTTGGCGACGGTCATCTTCATCTCATCAATGACGCCGGGGGCGTCATCGATGCGACCGGGATTCTGACGCTCAACACCGGCAACACCATCACCAACGCCGGTCTGCTGGAAGCGACCAACCACGGCACGCTGGATGTTCAGGACCGCACGATCGCCAACACCGGCACCGGTATCGGCCACGGCATCGTGATCGACGGTACGTCGACCTTCCTGGTCGACACTAGCACCTTGAAGTTGACCGGCGGCGGCGCCGTGTCGCTGCAGGGCGGCAACATCGCCGAGCATGCGGTCTCGGGCTCAATCCTCACCCTCGACAATGTCGACAACACCATTTCGGGGACCGGAACGATCGGCAGCGGCGATGGCAAGCTCGCGCTGCAGAACGACGGTGGCGCCACGACCGACGCCACCGGCGGCGCGCTCATCCTCGATACCGGCCGCACCATCACCAACAGCGGCCTGCTCGAAGCGACCAATCACGGCACGCTGGATGTTCAAGACAGCGCCATCAACAACACTGGCATCGGCACCGGCCGAGGCATCGTGATCGACGGCACATCGGCCTTGCTGGTCGACACCAGCACTTTGCAGCTGACCGGCGGCGGCGCCGTGTCGCTGCAGGGCGGCAACATCGCTGAGCAAACCAGCAATCAGCTGGTGACCTCAGGCTCATTCCTCACCCTCGACAATGTCGACAACATCATTTCGGGGACCGGCACGATCGGCAATCTCGGCGATGGCAAGCTCGCGCTGCAGAACGACGGCAGCGGCACGATCGACGCCACCGGCGGCACGCTTACCCTCGATACCGGCCGCACCATCACCAACAGCGGCCTGCTCGAAGCGACCAACCACGGCACGCTGGATGTTCAGGACCACGCGATCGCCAATACGGGCACCGGTATCGGCCGAGGCATCGTGATCGACGGCACGTCGACCTTGCTGGTCGACACAAGCACTTTGCAGCTGACCGGTGGTGGCGCCCTGTCGCTGCAGGGCGGCAACATCGCCGAGCACACGGTCTCGGGCTCACTGCTCACCCTGGACAATGTCGACAACACCATTTCGGGGACCGGCACGATCGGCACCGGCGATGGTCATCTGGCGCTGATCAACGAGACCGGCGGTACCATCGACGCCATCGGCGGCAAGCTCACCCTCAACACCGGCAATACCATCACCAACAGCGGCCTGCTGGAAACGACCAGGGGCGGCACGCTCGATATCGCGGACAACATCCACAATATCGGTGCCGGCGCCAGCGGCATCCTTGTCGGGGCCGCGTCGACGCTGCTGGTGGACCACGTGGGCAACGATTTCACGTTCACCCTGCAACTCGACGGCCACGGCACCGTGTCGCTCGAAGGCGGCCGGATCACGGAAAACGCCAGCAACCAGTTTGTGGTTAGCTCCGGAATGGTGCTCGCCCTGGACAACGTCGACAACACCATTGCCGGCTACGGCTCGATCGGCAGCGGCGACGGTCATCTTCGTCTGAAGAACGACGCCGGCGGCACCATCGACGCCAGCGGCGGCACGCTCATCCTCGATACCGGCTATATCAACATCAACAGCAGCTTTAGCGGCATTACCAACAACGGCCTGCTCGAGGCGACCGCCGGCGGCACGCTGGTGGTGGACGATGCGGTCACCGGCACCGGGCAGGAGACCATCGCCGACAGCGGCGTTCTGAAGTTGATGTCGAGCGTCGCCAGCACGCAGACGGTCACCTACACCGGCGCCGGCACGCTCTATCTGGGCCAGCCGGCAAGCTTCAGCGGCAAAATCGCCGGAATTTCAGGAAACGACATCCTGGACCTCGCCGGCTTCAATGCCGCCACGACGTCGGTCACGGCCGGCAGCTACAGCAACGGTGTCACGGTTCTGACCGTGACCGATAGCTCGGACAATCACTCGACCAACCTCACTCTCTCCGGCGACTACCATTCGGCGAATTTCGCGCGAAGCAGCGATGGTAACGGCGGAACTTCGATCATTTTGAATCAGCAAGTACCGACGCCTGTTACGGCCACGGCACACAGCTTTACGCCCACGACAAGCCACGTCTATCGGGCGCAAGCCGCCACCATTTCGTCGAATACCTCCAGCGGGCTGTTCATCAATATTGCCAATGACACCACTGCCTCGGACCTCATCGTCGTCGAACTGGACCAGGCCTCCCAGATCACCGCCACCGGCGATGGCTTCAATGGCGTAAGCCTGACCACCAGCAATACCCCTTCGAGCGCTGCCAGCGTCGCGGTCTTCAACGCAGCAAGTATCTCCTCGTCGGGAAATATCTCCGCATCCGGCGGCGGCATCGGCATCTTTGCATCTGCAAACGGCAACGTTGCGGTCAACGATTTGGGGAATGTGTCCGGCGTCAGGTTTGGTATCGAGGCGTTCGAGGCGAGCAGCAACATCGCGAATGTAGACGTCAATGTCGGGCCCGCTGCGATCATCACCGCGACATCCAGCTACGGAATTCTGGCGATCAACATCGGTGCCGGAAATATCTCGGTCAGGACCTCTTCAGGCGACCATATCAATTCGGGAGGCGCCGGCATCGACGCCGTCAATGAAGCAACCGCGGCCCCCGCTTCCGCCCACAGCACGATCGTCGTCAATGCCGCTGGCGCAATCCATTCCGGAAGCGGACTAACCGGTACGAACGCTCCCCCGGCGGGCATTCTGGCCGGCTATTTCGGCAGCAACGGCAACACCGATCCGACTACGTACCCGATTGCGGGACTTTTCGGCGACGTTCTGGTCAACAGCTCCGCCGACATTACCGCGGACGCCGGCGATGGCATTCGCGCGTACAACTATGGCACCGGCGACGTCACCGTCAACGACAACGCCGCAACGATCATTGCGCTCGGCGGCTCCGGCCCGACGCAAAGCTTCGGAAACGGGATTGCCGCGCGCAACTTCGGTGCGGGCAATACCCATGTATATACGGCACCGGGCACCGTCATTCATTCCGGAAGTTCGGGCATTGCGGCCAATAATGCCTCATTAGCCAGCCCGTCCACCGACGAGGTTAGCGTGCTGGCCTACGGGACCATCACGTCCGGGACCATCGCCTCCGGTGGCGGCAGTCCGGCCGCCGGCATCCTTGCCGGGTATAATGCCAACGGTCTGGCTCAAGACAATGTCCACGGCAACGTTCTGATCGACGACTACGCGTCGATCACGGCGCCGACGGGCACCGATGGCATTCGTGGCTACAATTACGGAACCGGTACCGTCACGATTGTTGCCGAAGCGGGCGCGATCATTATCGCCGACCGCTACGGCATCGCCGGGCGGGGACACGACGGCGGCGACGTGAGTGTCATCAATCATGGCTCCGTCACCGCGACCACCGCGATCGATGCGACCACCACGACCGGTCATGTCCACATCGAGAATCATGGCACCATCACCGGAGACATTATCGTCGGGGATGCAACCTTCACCGGGCATGCGACGGTCGACAACGAAGCCGGCGCAACCTGGAATCTCGTCGGCAACAGCACGTTCGCGGGAACCAGTGAGCTGATCAACCACGGAACGATCGACTCCAACGGCACTTCCAGCATCACCACGACCGGCGTTTTGAACTTCACCAATACCGGGACCGTGAACGTTCAGTCCGGCACCCTTGACATGGCCGCCTCCGTCGCGGGGCCGGGCTCCTTCACCATCGGCGACGGAGCGCAGCTCGAATTCGGCACCACCGGCACCATCACCGGCGTCTCCGGTCAGACCATCACATTCGAAGGACATACCGGTACGCTGAAGATCGACAACGCCGCTTCGTTCCATTCGACCATCGCGGGATTAGGCGATGACGGCACCGCGACCTACGCCGGAGCCGACCACATCGACCTCGTCAACGTCGCCTTCTCGTCGTTGATGGCGCCGACCTTCGACTCCGCTCATGACATCCTGACAGTATCCGACGGCACGCACACCGCGGCATTGCAGCTGACCGGACCCTACAGTCTCGGCAATTTCCAGTTTCAGGACGACGGCAATGGCGGCACCGTGGTCTGGGATCCGCCGGCACCGGCCGCAGGCAATGCGTTCATCGCAAGTGGTCCGAACGCGACACTGACCGGAACTGGCGGTAGCGATAATTTCGTGTTCAATTTCGCCGCTGTCGGACGGGCCATCGTGACGAACTTCCACGCGGACACGGACCTGCTTCAGTTGAAAGCCTCGAGCTTCGCGACCGTGCAGGCGCTGCTGGATGCGACACGCGATGACGGCCACGGCAACACGGTGATCGCGCTGGATGCCCACGACTCGATCACGCTGGCCGGGGTGACCAAGGCGCAGTTGCATCAGACGGATTTTCACCTGGTCTGATCTGGAGCAGGCTCTGTCGGCTGTTGCTCACATTGTGTGGGCGCGGCCAGGGCAGGGTGCCGCTGTGAGCCGGCCAGTTCGCTACAGCACGCGCGGAATTCCGAGGCGCTCGACCTCTTCAAGCACGGCCCTGATATTCTGGTGCCCGGCGCCGAAATGGCTGTTCGGATCGCGCAGAGGAACCGTTTCTACCCCCGCCAGGCGGTAATACTTGTCGTGAACGAGGCTGTGGCCGCGGATCAGCGGCCACAGCATCAGGCCGAGCATGCGCTGGTCGTGCCCGTATTTCGCGGTGGGCCCGTTGGTAAGGCGAAAATAGCGCCGCATCAGCTCGACAATATCGATGCCGCAGTCGGTTCGTCCGGCCCAGGTGCAGCCGATCATCAGCTCGTTGTGCAGCACGTGGTCACGCACAACGTGGAAAGGCCGACCGCTATCGATCCATTCCCGGACCAGATCGGCTTCGGCCGCGGAGAGTCGTGCATCGCAATCGCGCACGAGGAAGCGCCCGACCGTCGGATCGTTCATCACCAGGAACCGCTGAAACAGTCCAACGCCAGGATATTCGTCTTCGATGTTGCGCACGTCGGCGCCATTGTCGCGCAAGAAAGCGACGCACGGCCGCGGCACGGTCGCGTCGACGTAGAAGCGGCAGCTCCAGCCCGGATAGACCGTGCGGCTGAGCACAAGATTGATCATGGCGCCGTAGCCATAGAAGGGTGCCGTGCCCCACAGCGAAAACGAAATGACGTTTTTCCCCGAAGGCGGATCGCGGGGCTCGGTGATGGAGAAAGGAAGCTGATTTCGGCAGGCCTCGGCGTCCCGCAGATCAAGCGCCCGCTGCCCGTAGCGGATCGCTTCGTCGGTCTTTCCGGTGTAGAAATTCGCGATCTTGAGCGCGTCGAGCATCGTGAGATCCTCGCCGTGCCGCTCGACGTAGCGAGAGGCGTGCACGATCGTCTCCTCAAAGCGCTTCATGTTCGAGAGCGTCCCGATCAGGGCTTTCTGCAAGCGGGCGACGTCCGGCTGACGGCTGGCCAGTTCCTCGGCGAGAACAAGCGCCGGCGCCCAATCGCGTTTCTGAAAAAACGCATCAAACAGCAACTCTTTGGCCTCGAGGTCGTCCGGCCGGGTGACGGTGATCGCACACAGCTCGACGATCGCCTCGTCGTTCCTGCCGGCCCGCAGTAGAGCGCGAATGGGATCATGGCGCGGTGCGGGTTGCTGAATCGTCCCGGTCAAAGCGTTGGACATTATCGACTCCGGTTCCCGCGCGATTCGCGGCGGAAAGCTTATTGCTTGGATCCGGCAGGTTCTAGCGCAGTGAGCGGCAAACGAGACCTGAAAAATCAGCCCAAATGGCGCCCCTGCATCAAAATGGCATTCTCTTGCGCCTGCTGCGCGCCCTGCTCTCGGCGCCGGAAGGGGCCGCGGGCCGCTTGCGACCGCGCCGTTAACTCTGCCAGATTCACCACCTGCCCAAATCACTTTGCCAATGGCATAGTGCCGTTCGAGGTTTCACAAGGGGGGCAGCGCCTGTCGGTCGCGCGCCCTGGGGATTTGATCATGCAGCGCGGGCAGCCACGGTCTTCCAACACTCCGCCCCGGTCCGAGCTCGGCGACGCGCTGCGGGCCTGCCGTGGCGCCTTCCTTGGCGTCGGCGCCATGAGCTCCATGATCAACCTTCTGTACCTGACCGGCTCGTTCTTCATGCTGGAAGTCTACGACCGCGTGCTGCCGAGCCGCAGCGTGCCGACGCTTGTCGGTCTGATCATTCTCGCCGGCGGGTTGTACGTCGCCCAGGGCATTCTCGACCTGATCCGGGGACGAATTCTGGTGCGGATTGGATCTGCGCTCGACGAAGCACTCAGCGGCCGGGTGTTTGAGACCGTGGTTCGCCTGCCGCTGATCGCCGGCGGCCATAATGAGGGCCTGCAGCCGTTGCGCGACCTCGACAACATCCGGTCGTTTCTCTCAGGTATGGGGCCGAGCGCGCTGTTCGACCTGCCCTGGCTGCCGCTTTATCTGGCGATCTGCTTCGCCTTCCACGTCATGATCGGTGTGACGGCCCTCGTCGGGGCGATCATTTTGGTCCTCCTCACCATCCTCACCGAGACACTGACCCGCAAGCCGTCGCGCGAGGTCATGGGTCTGGCGGCGCGGCGCAACGATCTCGCCGCCGCCAGCCGGCGCAACGCCGAGGTTCTGGTTGCGATGGGAATGGCCGGCCGCCTGACCAATCGCTGGACCGAGGCCAACCAGAATTACCTGGATACTGAGCGCGCGGGCGCTGGCGCCGGTGGACCTGGCGATCGCGAACTGGAAAGGCTTCGTCGCCGCACGCCAGAGCTGGCACCGCCTCAACAAGCTCCTGGGATCGTTGCCGGCGCAAAGCGCTCCCACGCTGCTGCAGGATCCGTCGCAGCGCATGTCGGTCGAGAATGTCAGCGTGATGCCGCCCGGCGATCAAAAGGTCGTCGTGCAGGAGGTGACGTTCACGCTCGAGGCAGGAAACGGACTGGGGATCATCGGGCCCAGCGGATCCGGCAAATCCTCGCTGCTGCGGGCGCTGGTCGGGGTCTGGAAACCGGTGCGCGGCAAGGTCCGGCTCGATGCCGCGGCGCTCGATCAGTGGTCATCCGATGTACTCGGTCGCCACGTCGGATATCTGCCGCAGGATGTCGAACTGTTCGCCGGCACGGTCGCGCAAAACGTCAGCCGTTTCGACCCCGATGCGACATCCGAGGCCATCATCGCGGCCGCGAAGGCCGCCGGCGTTCACGCCATGATTGTCAACATGCGCGACGGCTACGATACCCAGATCGGCGAGCAGGGCCATGTGCTCTCCGCCGGCCAGGCGCAGCGCGTGGCATTGGCGCGAGCGCTGTATCGCGATCCGTTTCTGATCGTTCTCGACGAGCCGAACTCGAATCTCGACACCGAAGGCGATGAGGCACTGACGCGGGCGGTTCGCACGGCGCGCGAGCGCGGTGCAATTGTCATCGTGGTCGCGCATAGGCCGATCGGGATTGAAGGCGTCGATATGCTGCTGGTGCTGAAGGACGGCCGCATGCAGGCCTTTGGCCCCAAAGAGACAGTACTGGCCCAGGTGCTGCAGCGGGTCAGTCCGCCACCGCCTCATCCCATCAAGATCGTGTCGGACGGCGGGGTCGCAAAATCATGACGGGGGTTGCGAAGGGGCCACGACTTTCGATCCGGCTGCATCTGATCATCGGCGGGGCGGTGGTCGCTATTCTCGCTGGCGGCCTCGGAGGATGGGCATCGACCGCCCAGATCTCAGGCGCCCTGATCGCGCCGGGCTCCGTGGTGGTCGATTCGAACGTGAAAAAAGTGCAGCATCCGACCGGAGGTGTCGTCGGCGAGGTGCGGGCGCGGGATGGCGATTTGGTCAAGGCCGGTGACGTCGTCGTGCGCCTCGATGACACCGTCACCAAGGCCGGTCTGGCTATCGTTACCAAAAACCTCAATGGACTATGGGCGCGGGCGGCACGGCTTGAAGCCGAGCAGCAAGGCGCCGATAAAATCACTTTTCCATCCACGCTGCTCGATCACACCGACGATCCGGACGTCAAAGCGGTCATGGCCAGCGAATCGAAACTGTTCGAAGTCCGCTCCACCGGACGGATTGGGCAGAAGGCCCAGTTGCGCGAGCGGATTGCGCAGTTGAACGAAGAAATTGCCGGCCTCACGGCCCAGGAGGTGGCAAAGACTCATGAGATCGAGTTGGTGGACAAGGAACTGGTGGGCGTGCGGCAGCTCTATGAGCAGCACCTCGTGCAGATTTCGCGCCTGACGGTGCTCGAACGCGATGCCGCCCGGCTGGCCGGCGAGCGGGCACAGTTCATCGCGTCGCGGGCGCAGGCCAAGGGCAAGATCACCGAGACCGAATTGCAGATCATTCAGGTCGACAAGGATCTTGTCAGCGACGTCTCCAAGGATCTGCGCGAAACCAATGACAAGATCGGCGAATTCGTCGAACGAAAGGTCACCGCGGAAGACCAGTTGCGACGGATCGATATTCGCGCGCCGCAGGACGGCATGGTGCTGCAGTCGACCGTTCACACCGTCGGCGGCGTCATCTCGGCCGGCGATGCCATCATGATGATCGTTCCCCAGGCGGACAATCTTTCGGTCGAGGCGAAAGTCAATCCGCAGGATATCGATCAGTTGCAGATCGGTCAGAAGACCTTGCTGCGGCTGTCGGCGTTCAATCAGCGCACGACGCCGGAACTGAATGGCGTGGTCAGCCGGGTTTCGCCCGACACCACGACCGACCAGCGGACCGGCCAGAGCTACTACACCATTCGCGTTTCGATGCCGCCGGAGGAAGTCGCGCGGCTCGGCGACGTCAAGCTTATTCCCGGCATGCCTGTCGAGGCCTTTGTGCAGACCGGCGAGCGCACCATGCTCGCCTATCTCGTCAAACCGCTGCATGATCAATTGATGCGCGCATTCCGCGAGAAGTGACGCGGCCAATCCCCCTGAGCGAGATACCGGACCGGCATGAAGCGGTGGAGACGAGTGAGACGGCTTGCGCGACGGTTCGGGTACGCAAGGGCATTGTGTGTCGCGTTGCTGTTCGGATTAGCATTGCTGCGAATTGCCGATCCCGCCGCGATCGAGGAACTCCGTGTCAGAACCTTCGACACCTTTCAGATCATCGATCCTCGCATGAAGACGGCAAGGCCGGTCGTCATCATCGATATCGACGAGAAGAGCCTTGCAGAGTACGGACAATGGCCGTGGCCGAGGACACGTATCGCGGATCTGGTCAATGCGCTGACCAGGCTGGACGCAGCCGTGATCGCCTTTGACATTGTGTTTGCCGAGCCCGATCGGCTCACGCCGGGCGTTGCCGCCGATACCATTCAAGGCCTCGACGAAGCGACAAGGGATAAATTGCGCGCCTTGCCGAGCAACGACCAGGTCCTCGCGGACGCGATGCGGCGCTCGCGCGTCGTGCTCGGGGAATCAGGGCTTCCCTACATTCTCTCGGAACCCGATTCCAAGCTTCCGCAGACCGGTCTTGCGATGCTGGGTGGCGAACCTCAGCAGTTTCTGCTCAACTTCCCCGGTCTTTTGCGCAACATCCCGGTTCTGGAAGCGGCGGCCGGCGGACGTGGGCTCTTTACCATCCGCAATGAGCGCGACGGCATCGTTCGGCGGGTGCCGATGATCATGCAGGCGCAAGGCACCACGATGCCATCGCTGAGTTTCGAGATGCTGCGTCTGGCAACCGGCACCGACACGATATTCGTCAAATCCGATGGTGCCGGCGTCAAGTCTGTTGCGGTTCAGGGCTTCGAAGTTCCGACTGACCGCAACGGCCAGTTGTGGGTACATTTTGCCCGTCACGATCCAACGATTTATGTGTCGGCCGCCGATGTGCTCGATGGACTGGTCGGGCCGGACAAAATCTCCCGCAGGCTGGTGCTCATCGGCACCTCGGCGGTTGGCCTTCTCGATGTGAAGACCACCCCCCTCGATCCCGTCATGCCCGGCGTCGAGGTTCACGCCCAAGTGCTTGAAGGCGCCCTCACCCGCGCGGTCCTGGCACAACCGAACTACGCCATCGGCGCCGAATTGTGCGCAGCTCTACTGTTCGGCATTGTCATTATCTGGGTGGCGCCGCTTTTCAGCCCCGTCACCCTGTTCGCTTTCGGCACGCTGATCGTCGGGTTGCTGGTCGGAACGTCCTGGTATTTCTATACACAACATCGCCTCCTGATCGATTTTACCTATCCCTTGCTGTCGAGTCTGCTGATCTATCTGACCCTCGTCTTCAGCAGTTATGTCAGGGAACAGGCGCAGCGCCGCCGGATCCGCTCCGCCTTCGGCCAATATCTGTCGCCCGCGCTGGTCGAGCAATTGGCGCAATCTCCGGAAAAGCTTGTCCTCGGCGGCGAGGAGCGCGAGATGACCATCATGTTCAGCGACGTCAGGGGCTTCACCACTATCTCGGAGTCCTACAAGCACGATCCGCAAGGCCTGACGGCGCTGATGAATCGTTTCCTGACGCCGTTGACCAACGCGATCCTCGACCGCAAGGGGACGATCGACAAATACATGGGCGACGCGATCATGGCGTTCTGGAACGCGCCACTCGACGACATATCGCATCAGACCAACGCGTGCGAGGCCGCGCTTGATATGCTGGAGCGGATCGATGCCCTCAACAAGGAGCGCGAAATCGAGGCGCAGAACGGCGGCCATGTCTATATTCCGATCAATGTCGGCGTTGGATTGAACACCGGGTCCTGTGTTGTCGGCAACATGGGGTCCAACCTGCGATTCGACTATTCGGTACTGGGCGACAGCGTCAATCTTGCGTCGCGGCTGGAGGGACAATCCAAGGAGTATGGATTCCCGATCATCATCGGCTCCAATACCGCGCTTGCGGTGAAGGACAGGTTTGCGATTCTTGAGCTCGATTTCATCATGGTGAAAGGCAAGAAGGAGCCGGAGGTCATCTACGCCATTGCCGGGCGCGAGGACACGGCGCAATCCGGTCGTTTCCAGCGACTGCGCAACCTGACCATCGAGATGCTGGCGTGTTATCGCAGCCGCGACTGGGAGGGCGCACTGGCGGCGATCGAGCGTGGCCGCATCACCGATGACGCTCACAGCCTTGAATTGCTCTACAATCTCTACGCCGCACGGATTCGTTCACTCCAGCAAAATCCGCCTCCCGAGGACTGGAACGGAGCCTATGCGCTGCTGACGAAATAGATCGCCGCGCAAAGCGGGGATGCCTCACTCCGGGCAAAGCATGCTGGCGAAGGCGCCCAACTGATCAAGGGCGTCATCGTTCGGGTGCATGACGGGTTCACGTCGGTCGGTCACGAGATCGATGGAATAGCAAAGGCAGCGACCGCCAATCTCGCGCATTGCGATAGTGTGATCGACGAACTGGGCGACCTCGCAATGGGGGTCGATTTATCATCGACCGACCTGAAGCGCGCTGACGACCGAGTCGCCGGGCTGCTCAATCTTTCCGAAGGTCTTATCGAACTCATCGCCGATAGCGGGGTAGAGACCGCCGAT
>WNFI01081524.1_pt1 | contig 14135 bp, 12 predicted proteins | sample 5400471 | NCBI WGS metagenome assembly WNFI01 (sample SAMN13153348, study PRJNA577476) | soil metagenome | isolation source: 100 cm saprolite on Douglas fir-dominated hillslope | place: USA:California | collected 2013-09-17 | reverse complement strand
GATTATGCGAATACAGCCATTTTCAGGATAGAAGAAAAATAATGCAGCGGCAATTCCTTCAGTTCGTCGGTCACTTTGATGCTCTCGTCAATTTCTTCAAAGTTGATCCGCAGAAAATATTTGTGCAGCTCGGCGCTCAATGCCGATTGCCGGTCGATCAGGCCGCCGACCAGTAACCGTACGGTTGACTGGTCGATGCCAAGCTGATGACAACAGTTCAGCAAATGATAGGCGACATCCTTGGTATCCTGGTAGGGGAAAGTCTGCACCAAATGCACTTTTTCTTCCCGTATGACCAATGCCACCATCTTGTCGGAATAAAAAATTACTTTGATGCAGTCTTCCGCGTCAGAAGAATCAAACATCTTATAGCTCTTGAGCAATAAACTATAGTAGTGCCAGTACTTCCCGGCAGTAAACGATTGTTGCAACAGCTGGTGCAGGTCGGGAGATATCCGGTAGACATTAAACAGCTCCCACCAGGGGATCTTCTCGGTCAGGATCAGCCCCTTCTGCAGATTGCCATGCAGCGTATCGATGATCTCCCGGTTTGTATCCATGGTGAATACCGGTTCGGGGATCAGGCTGCTTTCGGGGAAATTGTACACCAGCAGCGTTTCTTTTACCGGTCGCTTTAACAGACCATCTTCCTCCAGGATATCGCGCAGCGTTTCCGTCAGCGACAGGCCCTGGTGGGATTCCAGCTGGAAATATTTGACCATGAGGGGGCTCATATTCCGCTGGTTGAGTAAAACATAGGTGAATGCATTCGGGTTCACCTCCACGAGCAGGCGCGACTGGAGCAATTCCTCATCTGAGATACCCGATACTTCGATCTGAAAGGCTGGTTTAAGCATAATTGTACGGCCGAACCGCTTCCAGCGGCTCCTGTTGCAATAATACTACAAAACTGTGAAACCCGGGTGAAGCCCTAAAAATGACTTATCTTGGGCCCTTTTTGAGCATGGAAAGCACCGCCACTATCAAAACCTACAAAGTCACCATCAGTAACCGGGACATCCTGCGCATGGCCCTGCCGATCAGCCTGGCCATCCTGGTACCCCAGATCAACTTTATCACCAATAATATCTTCCTCGGGCATCTCGATAAGGCCGGGAATGCTTTGTCGGCCGCCGGCATAACGGGTGTCTATTACTTACTGTTTGCCGTTATCGGTCAGGGGCTGAACAACGGCCTGCAGTCCCTGATCTCACGCCGGGCAGGAGAAGGACGGATCGAAGAGATCGGCAAGCTCTTTTCCCAGAGCCTGATCATTACCCTGGCGCTGTCGGCAGCAGGCATCCTGCTGACCTGGTTCCTGGCCCCCTTCATCCTTTCCTTTTCGCTGCACTCCTCAGCGCTGCAACAGCAAGCCATTCAATTTTTACGCATCCGTATCTGGGGCCTGCCCTTTCTCTATGTCTACCAGATGCGCAATGCCCTGCTGGTAGGCACCAACCAGAGCAAATTCCTGGTCTACGGCACCCTGGCGGAAACGGTTGTCAATATCGTGCTTGACTATGGCCTCATCTTCGGCCATCTCGGCCTGCCGGAACTGGGCTTCAACGGGGCAGCCATTGCCTCTATCTTTGCCGAGGCCTCCGGTATGGGGGTCGTATTCTTTGTTATTCATGCCAAGGGCATCGGCCGCGAACTGCAGCTGTATAAACACTGGAAGTTCGACCCGGCAAACATCCGCCTCATCCTGGTGCAGTCCTCACCCCTCGTCTTTCAGTATACCATCAGCATCATGAGCTGGGTCTTCTTTTACATTCTTGTCGAACACCACGGCCGCCAGGCGCTGGCCATCAGCAATACCATGCGAAATATCTTCGGATTGTTCGGTGTTTTCACCTGGGCCTTTGCCTCCACCACCAATGCCATGGTGAGCAATGTCATCGGGCAGGGGATGGAAAACAGGGTGCCGGAGCTGATCGGAAAGATCATTAAGCTCACCATGTCTTTCGCCATTATCGTCGCCATCCTGCTCAATATATTTCCGGAATTATTCCTTTCCGTATATGGTCAGGACGCCGCCTTCACTGCTGCCGCCATTCCCGTCATCCGCATCGTTTCTTCCGCCCTCGTGCTGATGTCGTTTTCCACCGTATGGCTCAACGCCGTTACCGGCACGGGGAATACCCGGGTCAATCTCATCTTTATACAATCCTTCTTCTACATCCGCAGCGGGTGGTGGAAAGGAAAAGTGATTTAGGCCTCCGGCGAGGCGCTTTAATTCTCCAGATCTTTCAGCAACAACCGGCCTTCTTTTCGCACCTGCCGGTCATCATACATCTGGTCTTTTAATGTATCCATTTGCCGAAGCAGCTGAATGGCTTTTTCTTTTTTGCCATCCCGGCGATAGGCCCGGGCCAGTTCATAGTAATTGAGCATGAAACCTGGCCGCAGAACCCTGCTTTTCTCATAATAAGTAATTGCATCGTCCAATGAAGCTTCCGGCAGGGCGCCAAAAAACCATCGGGCGAAGGTGCGTTCGATAAAATTCAGCCCGCTCACTTCGTAATTCCATCGGCCCAGGATATGATATCCTTTGTAATTTGGCGGGTCATATTTTATAGCGTTTTCAGCATACCGTTTGATGTCGTTTGCCGCTGTCACCTTCTCTTTCCCACTTAGTGTCAACGCCATCCGGGCCAGGGAAAAGGCCATGACAATATTGACTTCACCATCGGTAGAATCCAGGAGGTAGGCCGTCCTGGCATACCTATACCCTGCCTTGAAATAATCGATCTTTTTTTCCTTGTTCGTCTGCCGGTTGCCGATGCGACAGCTGAGATCGCTGCATTTACACAAAGCCATGATATGACGGGGTTGCCCGCGAAGGACTTCCTGGTATTTCGGCAGGGCTGCTTCCTCCCGGAATTCGGATTCGAGCTGGGCAGCCTGGTGCAGTAAAGTAGTGATATCCTGTGAATCAGCCGTGAAGGGAAAGGCCAGTAACAAGACCAAAATAACCCGGTTCATACAATTATATACGGTGTCGCCAGTGCAGCGGTTGGCCGGGCGCCGTTATCTTAGTTGTTAAACTTTTTATGCAGCGTCATTCCCGCTTTGCCCTGAAAATTTCCAATGGGGGCCTGTAGTTTATAAATAGAAAGGATGACTTCCCGCAGAAAGGGATAGTATGCTTTTATCTTGTCGATGATCTCGTCTGCTATTTTTTCCAATAAGGGAGAGGGCTGGTGCATCCGCTCCTTCACAATGTCGAATAAGGTCACATAATTAACGATCGTTCCCAGGCTTTCGAAGGGCTGATCGTTCTCGTCATAGAGAACGTCCAGGTTCACCTCAAAGGTATTTCCAGTCGCCAGCTCTTCTTTAAAAACGCCATGGCGGCCGGAGAAAATCAGATTGTGTAGCTGTACAGTAACCATTTGTATTTTAGTTTTGGCCCGCCCGACGGCACGCCCCTCACAAGGCCTAAGCCAATCCTTTAGCCGAAAGATATCTTTCCGCGTCCAGCGCTGCCATACACCCGCTACCTGCAGCCGTCACCGCCTGCCGGTAGATCTTATCCTGCACATCTCCCGCTGCAAAAACCCCTTCCACATTCGTCTTGCTCGTTCCGGGTATCGTCTTGATATACCCTGCTTCATCCATGTCGATATAGTCGCTGAAAATGGCGGAATTAGGCTGGTGACCTATCGCCACAAAGAATCCGCTTACCAGCACAACCTGTTTTTCCTCGCTCTTTCTGTTCTTTATCCGTATTCCTTCCACCCGGCTCTCGCCCAACACTTCATCGGCTTCGCTATTCCAATAAATCTTGATATTTGGGGTCTGCTGTACCCTTTCCTGCATGACCCGGGAAGCCCGCATCTTGTCGCTCCGCACCAGCATATGCACCGTCGTGGTCAGTTTGGAAAGGTAAAGCGCCTCTTCCGCAGCCGTATCCCCGGCGCCGATGATCGCGACTTCCTTGTTGCGGAAGAAAAACCCATCACAGACGGCACAGGCGCTCACGCCATAGCCATTCAGCCGTTGCTCGCTTTCCAGCCCCAGCCATTTGGCGCTGGCGCCGGTTGCGATGATTACCGCATCGGCCAGGATCAGTTTCTCCTCGTCGATCCACACTTTAAACGGCTGACTGGAAAAATCCACCTTTGTAGCCAGGCCGTAACGTATATCGGCACCCATCCGGCTCGCCTGCTTCTCAAAATGGACCATCATTTCCGGGCCCTGAACGCCATCCGGATAACCGGGATAGTTTTCCACTTCCGTAGTAATAGTCAGTTGCCCCCCGGGCTGTATGCCCTGGTACAAAACGGGTTTGAGGTTGGCACGCGCCGCATAAACGGCAGCCGTATACCCCGCAGGACCCGACCCGATGATCAGACAATGTACTTTCTCACTTACTTTTTGCTCCATGCTATTTATTTAAGGCAATTTTAGGCGGACAAATGTAACGCGAAATTGCTAAAGACAATGTCGTTTGAGCGACCTCCCGCATAAAAAAGTCCCGGCAGAAGCCGGGACCTTAAGTTTTTTGAGTAAGATTATATAACCGGGACTACCCAGATACTAACCCAGATATGCTTTCAGCGCATTGCTATAACGTGCTTTCTGCAGGCGTTTGATCGCCCTCTCTTTGATCTGACGGATACGCTCCTTCGTCAGGTCATATTTCTGGCCGATCTGCTCAATGGTCACGCCATTTTCGCCATCCAGACCGAAATACGCATTGACGATCTCCGCTTCACGGGGGCTCAATGACTTGAGCACACGGCGAATCTCTGCGCGCAAAGAATCTTTCATCACGTCATCATCTGTCTCATCACCACCTTCCAGCAAATCTCCCATTGCTACGTCTTCAGCCTCGTGTACCGGGGCATCCAGCGAGCTGTGACGGGTATTGCTCTGGAAAATGTTGTTGATCTCCGTCTCACTCATTTCCAGTAATTCGGCTAATTCCTCCGTGCTTGGCTCCCGCTCATGTTCCTGTTCGAAAGCCATGTAGGCCTTATTAGCCTTGTTGTACGTGCCAATTTTGTTTTGAGGCAGGCGGACTAATCTGCCCTGCTCTGCCAACGCCTGTAAAATGGACTGGCGAATCCACCATACCGCGTATGAGATAAACTTGAAACCCTTAGTTTCATCAAAGCGTTGAGCCGCTTTAATTAAGCCGAGATTACCCTCGTTAATCAAATCACTCAGCGATAGTCCCTGGTGCTGATACTGTTTTGCAACGGAAACCACAAAACGCAAGTTGGCCTGGACTAATTTATCCAATGCCTTCTGATCGCCCATTTTGATCCGCTGTGCGAGGACCGTCTCCTCTTCGGGAGTGATCATCGGGATCTTGGAGATCTCCTGCAAATACTTCTCAACCGCCTGGGAATCACGGTTTGTAATCTGTGTAGCAATTTTGAGTTGCCTCATATCAAATAAAAAATAAAAAGGGTGACAAAATACTTAATCGTTACGAGAAGCCGCCGGGGCGTCTTCCAGAAACTGTCGGGTACTTAATTAATAATATACAACACTTCAAAACCAGGGGAGTTCGCGGAAAGGGCAAAAAAGAAATATAAATAATTTTATGTCAATCCGTCCAGAACCGTTTGCGAAAGTAGTCATAGAATCTGGAAATTCATAGTGTTGTGGATTAAAATGGGTTAATTTCACTCTTTTTTTTGATTTTATACGCAGAAAGTATAACTGGAATGCCCCTTTGCAGTTATACAATGACCTTTGCAGATATTGGCCGGCTGATATTTACTTTTTATTAACATTTCGCCAGGACCACCCGGCTAATCCCACAATTTTACAGCGGCTAATCCCTAAAATTTACAACGGCTAATCCCTAAAATTTACAGCGGCTAATCCCTAAATTTACAGCGATAACAAATTGATTTTTAAATAATAATCTCCTTACCATTTACCGTCAGGACAAGGCTTTTCTGTGATGCGGCCTCTACACGACCGACAATCTGCGCGTCGATGTTGAACTGCCGTCCTATCTCAATCATCGCCTCGGCTGCAGTGGCATCTGTAAAGACCTCCAACCGATGCCCCATGTTGAACACCTGGTACATTTCCCGGTCATCGGAACCGGAGGCCTGCTGTATCTGTTTGAAAATGAGAGGTGGTTCGAATAAATTATCTTTTACCACGCGAAAATTCCCCGGTAAGTATTTCATACACTTCGTCTGCCCGCCGCCGCTGCAATGGATGAGTCCGTGGATAGCATCAAACTGCCCGGTCAACAGCCGCTTCAATAAGGGCGCATAGGTACGGGTGGGGCTTAGCAGCAAATGCCCGATATCTATTGTCCCTGTCTCCCCGGGTATGTCCACCTTATCCGTCATCCGGTGTGGACCAATATACACTACATTTTCTTCCAGCGTGGTGTCATAAGATTCAGGAAAGCGGGCGCCATACGTTTTATGCAATATATCATGACGCGCACTGGTTAGCCCATTGCTGCCAATTCCACTATTATAAGCTGTTTCATAGCTGGCCTGGCCAAAGCTGGCAAATCCTACGATCACATCCCCGGCCTGAATCTTATCATTGGTGACCAGCTTGTCCTTGGGCCAACGCGCAGTCATTGTCCCATTTACGGCGATCGTCCTTACTACATCGCCCACATCCGCCGTCTCCCCGCCGAGATACTGAATGCCTACTCCATAGGTCTTCAGCTCATCAAAAAATTCCTGCGAGCCATTGATGATTACAGAAAGCACTTCCCCCGGAATATTTCTTTTGTTCCGGTCAATCGTAGAGGAAAACAACAAATTGTCAAAAATCCCCACACATAGCAGATCGTCGAGGTTCATGGCAATGGCGTCCTGCGCAATCCCTTTCCATACCGAGATATCCCCGGTCTCCTTCCAGTAGAGATAAGCCAGGATACTCTTGGTGCCCGCCCCATCGGCATGCATTAAATTGACCCAACCCGCATCGCCCCCGAGATAATCGGGGTAAATCTTACAAAAAGCATTCGGATAAAGCCCTTTATCCAGCTTTTCCGTTGCCTGATGAACTTCTTCTTTCTGAGCGGAAACTCCGCGTTGGGCATAGAGTGACATAGTGGTCGCAAAGGTAAAGGATAATTGCTTTAGATTTGCACCGCAAATGCGCATACATAACCATATAGACCAGCTACCATCTTTCCGCAGAGCAGTTATCACGATAGGCACCTATGACGGCGTTCACACCGGACACGCGCGGATATTGGAGCAGTTAAGACAGGAGGCGGCACGCATCGGCGGCGAAACCGTGATCATTACCTGTTATCCCCATCCCCGTAAAGTAGTCAAAAGCGGAACAGAAGAAGTCCGGCTGATCAATACCCTCGAAGAAAAGATCCAGCTCCTCTCCTGGCTGCAAATCGATAATCTGGTCATCGTTCCATTCACCGAGGCTTTTTCCCAGTTGACCGCCGAAGAATATATAAAAGACTTCCTTCTCGCCAGATTCCATCCCCATACCGTGATCATTGGGTATGACCATCGCTTTGGCAAAGGCCGCCTGGGAGATTATCACCTGCTGGAACAATTCAGCGCCAGCGAAGGCTTTCAACTGCAGGAAATACCCGTTCACCTGCTGGATGAGATATCCGTTAGCTCTACCCGTATTCGCGAAGCTGTCCAACGCGCGGATATTGCCACCGCCAACCAGCTGCTGGGTTATCCCTTCTTTTTCTCCGGAGTCGTAGTAAAAGGAGATCAGCTGGGTCGTACGCTTGGTTACCCCACCGCCAATCTTCAGCTGACCAATACGGAAAAACTTACACCTGGTGATGGCATTTATGCCGTGGAAGCAGTCCTGCTGGCGCCGGATACCGGGGGGGAGAACCTTTTCGAGACACCGCGGCTAAAAGGAATGATGAGTATTGGCATTCGTCCTACCGTGGGAGGAAAAATCCGCACCATCGAAGTCAATCTCTTCGATTTTAATGAAGACATCTACGGCCGTGAACTGCGCGTCTTCGTCAAAAAACAGCTCCTTTAATAACGAAGCGTCCTCCGTGCCCGCACTGCCTACCCCAACGCTTTTCAGGTTATAAGCATGCAGCAGCAACAACCCGTTTTCTATGCCCTCGTAGTTGTAGTTCTTCACTGCTGCCAGGTAGTCCTTTACAAAAAAAGGATTCACCCCGATCGCCGCTGCGACCCCCTTCTCATCCCGGGCCGGCTGTCCAAAGATCATATAGGCCTTACTGAAAAAATTATAGATAGAAGGCAGGATCAACTGGATCGGCGCAGCCTTGGGATTGCTTTCAAAATACTGGATGATCCGTATGGCTTTCACCCGGTCCTTTTTTGCAAAAGCGTCCTGTAATTCGAATACATTGTATTCTTTACTCACTCCCACGTACCGTTCAATGTCGTCTTCCGTGATGTTTTTCCGCCCCGACAGGTTGACCAGCAGCTTCTCGATCTCGTTATTGATACGGCTCAGGTCATTGCCGATATGGTCTACCAGCAACAGCAAGGCCTTTTGTGCAATTTCATATCCTTTTGTGCGGATCAACTCACCCGCCCAATCGGGCAATTGGTTATCGTATAATTTTTTTGTGGGCTTCCAATTTGTCGATATCCCGCATCTGCTGAGCTTCCTTAAGCAGGACCACCTGCCGCTCTGCAAACATCGGGTAACGCCTGCAGGCATTGATAACAGCCGGCCAGTCCGCATCTTTACCATAAAAAACGGTCAGGTTGAAACCGGCTTCCGCCTCGGACAGGATTTTGTGCTCCGCATAATTCACCAGCTGGTCAATGTAGAATTCTTCCTCACCTTCCAGCCAGTAAACAGGCTTAAATTTCATTTTTTTCCAGTCATTGAGGATTTTTTCAACAGACATACCCGCTAATTTTAACCAAAGAAATTTATATAAATATTTAAGAATCAGGGCTTGAACACAATAAAAATGATTTTGGCACGGTTTTAGAACCGCTCCATGTGTAACCGCGAAATTCGGTTATCAGGATGAAGAAAAAAGCATTTTTATACCTTTTGTAAAAAAAAACATAAGCTATGAGTACGACAACCAACTATCCCTCAGCTACACCTCAAAATCAGCCTCCTAAAAAGGATTATAAAAACCTGGTAATAGGATTACTGGCCGCCGGCTTCTTAGGAACCTGGGGTTACCTGCTCTGGAATAACAACAAACAAGAACAGGTTCAAACCTCCCAACAGACTCAGATATCTAAGGTGACCGACGAAAAAGGACAATTACAGAAAAATTTCGACGACGCCCTCGTCCGTTTGGATTCTCTAACCGGAACCAATAACAAGCTGACCAGCCAGCTTAACGAAGGCAATGGCCAGATAGCCAAACTGAAAGGCAATATTCGCGGCCTGTTGAACAAACAGCATCTTACAGAAGCAGAAAAGAAAAAAGCTGAAGACCTGATCAAGGAACTGAACGATAAGATCGGTAACCTCGAACAGCAAGTGGCTCAGCTGACCCAGGACAATCAGCAATTGACAACTGAAAAGACAGCGCTCACTGCTGACAAGGAAAAGCTCACCAACGACCTGACTTCCACTTCTGCCGCCAAGCAGGACCTGGAAAAGAAAGTCGACGTAGCTTCCACGCTGAATGCATCCAATATTTCTATCACCCCGATGCATGAAAAAAGTGACGGAAAAGATAAAGAAACTACTACCGCCCGTAAGGTAAACAAGCTGGTTATTAGTTTTGACGTCGCCAACCGTATCGCACAGACCGGCCAGACCGATGTATATGTTTGCATCACCGGCCCCGATGGCAAGCCCATCTCTGTACCCGCACTGGGTTCCGGCAATTTCACTACCCGTGACGAAGGCGATAAGATCTACACCGCCAAAGTACCTGTAGACTTCGAAGCCGGCAAATCCAAATCTGTACAATTTGCCTGGAAGCAAAACAGCAATTTCGAGAAGGGCAGCTACAAGATCGAGATCTATCACAACGGGTTCAAGATCGGTGAAGGCACCCGCGAACTGAAGAAAGGTGGTATCTTTGGTTAATCGATTATAACCATATATAGGGCAAGAGCCGGGACCTTTGTTCCGGCTCTTGTTTTTTTACAGATGGAACTGTACGCCAAACCGCAACGTATTCGACAGCGGATTACGCCCGGCGCCACTCCCCGAAGGCACCTGGTAAGAAAGATCTATCCCCCATACTGCGTATCTCAATCCGAGCCCGGCCGTGAAACCCTTCCGGTCGCCCATCTCCTTTCCGGAGGAATAATAACCGGCCCTTGCACTAAAAAGTCCCCGATAACTATATTCCACTCCCGCCGAATACTGACAGGAAATATGTTCAAAAGACTTTGTCCAGCTGTCCGTCAAACTTTCCGAATAATATCTGGCAAGACCGGCGGAATCCCCGGGAATGGCCGGCACCAGCAACTTATTTATATCCGCAGCCAGCACGATGGTATGATCTTCATTGACGACGGTGGTATAGGCCCCGCCGATACCAAGATTAGCCGGCAGATAGTCTTTGGCGGTGGCATTATTGGTATAGCTGATCCGGGAGCCCAGGTTGGACAGGGCCAGCCCGGCGGAAAACCCATTGCCATCCTTGCTTACTCCATTGTAATACATCGACAGATCGGCGGCAAAGGCCTCCCCTGCCTTATACACCGTGCCGTCGACGCTGCCGTTCGTAAGCGTGGAATTAATATACCGGAATGCCAGCCCCAGGCTGAACCGGTCACTCAATTTACGTGCATACCCGACATCCACCGAAAGCTCATAAGGACGGGCCGTCTGTAAAAGATTACCGTTCTTATCCTGTAAGGCAAAATCGCCCAGGTTGAAATACCGGACAGATCCGGCTATCGCTTGCAGGCTATCCGTTCTATGATAACCCGAAAGATCCAGCAGGTACATACCCTGGGTGACATCCCGCAGCCAGGGCGTATAATAGACACCGACAGCCGAACGAGGGCCGGCAAAAGGCAGCTTGGAGAGGTTCCAGTACATACTGGCGGCATCAGCCGGAGTAGCAATACCGGTCTCACCCATACCGCCTGCCCGGGCATCCGGGGTAATCCGTAAAGAAGGAGCCGCCGTCGTGATCAGCTTCGAAGCAACAGCCTGCGCCCCCACCTTCTGAACACCGGATAAAAATAACAGCGCAACCAGGGAATATATCTTATATCGCTTTTTCATGTTGAATATGATTACTGATTTGATTTCAATAATTTTTTATCGAGCTTGAGCTGCTCCCCCATCGCCTGGAGAATATAGGCGCCCGCAGACCAATGGCCGCAGGGAATGGTGTAACTGTTCAGGCCCTTTGCCGCCAGTACTTCCTGCCGGATAAGGATAGCGCCCCTTGCGTCCAGGAGCTGTAATACCGCCTTCTGGGCCGGGTCTGCATACAGCGTTACCTGCAGGTCGGATGAGCTGCTGAACCAGGCCTCCAGTGTATTATGTCCCGGAAGCGCAGGACTCACCGTCAATCGGCCATTGATCAAATGAACATCATAATTCGGGGTCATAGCGCCGGACAACAGGATAGGATATTCTCCCGGTAAGGAGCCGGTGGCGGCAGGAGTAGTGATGTCGATGGGTGTGGTAAAGGCAGAGGCATCTTCATTGTTGACAAAACCCGTAAAGGTCATGGTCAGCCTCGGATTGAGCTCTCCCTGCACCTTTGTTTTATCTTCAGCTTTAATCGTCAGACCAGCCTTTCCAACCGTCAGGGATCGGGCAACGTCAGCGGCTGCTGTATAAATGTTGTTGCCGGACTGTTTGGCTGTGAGGAGTACCGTCCCTGCACCTGTTATCCTGATCTTATTTTCGCTCGTTATGACCGCTACCCTATCATCGCTGCTGGTATAATTCACCGGCAACCCCGAGCTGGTCCTGGCGCCCGCATCGAACATGGGGTCCCCATAGGTCTTTGCCGCCAGCGCAGGAAAAGTGATGGTCTGGTTGCTTATGCTTATCGTCAGCGTTTGAGTGACAGGTACCGCCGCGTCGTAGTCGTCATTACCCGGCTGAGACGCAGTGATATCGACCGTACCCGCGCCGGTGATATGGACCAGGCCATTCACGATGACGGCCACATTCGGATCACTGGTAGTATATACTACCGGCAGGCCCGAGCTGACAACGGCCCCGGGGTCAAAATCCGGATCAGAAGACGGCCTTGCCGGAAGGGGACCGAACGTAATGGTTTGCGGTATCAGAGGTCCGGCGGCTACGTGCAGCCGGCCTTTTACAAAACTGATATTGTAATTATCCGCCGTGGCGCCGGAAGGGATGATATCATAGTTTCCCAGGGGAGAATTGACATCGGCGGTGGTGGTAATGGTAACGGGAGTGGTCAGGACGGTAGAGTCCTCGCCGTTGACAAATCCGGTATAGGTGACTTCCAGCGGAGGGTTGGGCTGGCCTATTATTTTTCGCTTATACACCGCCGTAATGGTCAGCGGAGCTTTGCTGATGACCAGGGACTGCATGCTATCGGGCGCACTATTAAAGCCCAGGGACCCGGCCTGGCTGGCCGTAATGGTCACCGTGCCGGCCTTCAGCATCTGCACCTGGTTGCCGTTCACGATTGGCGCAATCGTGGGGTCGCTGCTGGTATAGCTGACCGGCAGTTCGCTGGAGGCGGTGGCGGTCAGGGTAAAAATAGTATCCCCGTAAGTTTTTGCAGGTAAAGTATCGAATGTAATGGTTTGATCCTGCTTTTGAGGAATAACCGAGCCCGAATAGGGTTCCTCACCCAGGGACAGGTCACTAATGTCGGCATATACAGTGCCGGCATTGATAAAAAAAGCTATCACGCCTGCATTAGTATATACGGGCACGGTGCCGGCCGTCGTACCATCGGTTGTCCAAAGCCCATATATGCCGGTAACGGGGTCCGCCCTTGTAAAAAAAGCTGAATTGTTATAGGCTATCCAATTCAGGAACCCAAAGTCACTGTAGTCACTCCCCCGGGTAATATCCTTTAGCAGGCTCGTACCGCTCTCCGTACCATCCGTTATCCAAAGTTCGGTACCATGCGTCCCGTCGTCGGCCGAATAGACAAGCTTGTTACCCATCAAGGCTGACTGGACGACCCAAGGATAGGACCCGCCATTGGGATTGACGTCTTTGATCATCACCGTCCCTGCGGCTGTCCCGTCACTCTTCCACATTTCCTGCCCATGAACGCCATCGTCGTCCAAAAAGATCAGGTTGTTGTTCAGGGACATTGGCCATACCTGCGGACCGGAAAAAATATTATCTCCCGCCGCAGGAGTAATATCCTTCAGCATCACTGTTCCCGCCTCCGTGCCATCCGTCTTCCAAAGCTCATTTCCATGAACACCGTCATCGGCGACAAAAAAGACAGTCCCATTCAGCGTTGTGAACTGGCTCTCTGCTCCACCGGCAGGTCCGGGGTTGATATCTTTGACCATTACGGTGCCGGCATCCGTGCCATCCGTTTTCCAAAGCTCGGCTCCATGAACGCCGTCATCACCGGTAAAATAGACCGTATTACCGGCAGTCGTAAAACCATCACCGGCCAATCCGCTGTTTGCCCCCGGTTGAATATTTTTAACCCGGACGGTACCGGCGGGGGTGCCGTCGCTTTTCCACAACTCGGATCCTTCGGTCAATGTACGCCCATTAAAATATACGGTACCGTTGATACTTCCCAATAAGGTAATGTCGGCCCTGTCACCGGGAGCCAGATCTTTTACCAGTTGGGTTCCGGCTGTCGTACCGTCTGTTTTCCATAGCTCCGTATTGCCGCCATTGGGGCCACTGGTGCCTATAAGAAAAAACACAAGGTTGCCGGCAACCATTAAGTTGGCGGGAGCGTTGGAGGTCTGAACCATATTGCTCACGTTAATGCCAGCCGTTCCCCCGGCTGTCCCATCGGTCCGGATCAGGTATTGCCCGTCAGGCCCCGCAGCGCCAAAGACGAGTTGATTATTATAATGGACGATATTCGTCATGTTAAAAATTCCCGCTGTGCCGGGGAACAGGTCTTTTACCAGCCCGGTGCCGCCGGGAGTACCGTCCGACTTCCATAGTTCATTCCCATGCACGTCATCCTGGGCAAGGAACAGGGTATTGTTGCCCAAAGCATTAAATAGTTTTGGGGTGGAGCCTTGCGATCCGGGATAAATATCCTGCAGAAGGCGCAGCTGCGCCCGCCCGTCAAA
>WNFI01108814.1_pt1 | contig 14136 bp, 13 predicted proteins | sample 5400471 | NCBI WGS metagenome assembly WNFI01 (sample SAMN13153348, study PRJNA577476) | soil metagenome | isolation source: 100 cm saprolite on Douglas fir-dominated hillslope | place: USA:California | collected 2013-09-17 | reverse complement strand
CCTTCCGAACACCGGCGCGGAGGGCTTCACGAGTTTCAATCGCTATTATTTCGCGCAGACCCAGAAGCAGGGCGCGATCATCGATGAGCGTTTCAATGCAGGCGGCCAGATGGCGGACTACATCGTCGAGGTCATGAGCCGACACATCGAAGCGTATTGGTCGCCTCGGTACGGCAGGGTGGAACACACGCCGAATGCCGCCATCTATGGGCCCAAAGTGATGATAGCCAACGAAATCTCCGGCTCGGGCGGCGATGCGCTTCCCTGGCTGTTCAAGCAAGCCAAGATCGGCACGCTGGTCGGCAAGCGAACGTGGGGCGGCTTGGTCGGCATCAGCGACATTCCGGTCCTGATGGATGGCGGCCACGTGACCGCACCCAGCGTCGCATTCTATTCCCCCAGGGGCGAATGGGACGTCGAAAATCACGGAGTCGACCCGGATGTGACGGTCGAGCAGGATCCGAAGGCCGTCGGCGCCGGACACGATCCGCAATTGGAATCGGCGGTCGCCATTGCGCTGCGCGATCTGGCGGCGCATCCCACCGCTCAGCCGGCCCGGCCGGCATATCCGGATTATCACCACTAGCATCGGCGGGCGGCGCCAGGAGAGTCGGCATGATCATTGAAATCGCGCAGTTGACTATTCGTCCAGGCAGTGAGCCGCAATTCGAGGCGGTGTTTCCCGCGGCGATCAAAGTTCTAGGCGGCAGCAAGGGGTATCTGTCGCACGAGCTGCGGCGCTCCATGGAAACGCCCAACCGCTACGCATTGATCGTGCAGTGGCAAACGCTGGAGGATCATACCGTGGGATTTCGCGGCTCGCCGGCATTCGCTGAGTGGCGCGGACACATCGGCCCCTATCTCGATTCACCGCCGGTGGTCGAGCATTTCCAATCGGTCACCGGCGCAAGCTGACGAGCCAGACCATGCCCACGATTCTCAGCATCGACGACCTGCGCGAACTCGCGAAGAAGCGGATTCCGCGCGCCATCTTCGACTATGCCGCCGGCGGCGCGTACGCAGAACGGACGTTGTTGCGCAACACCGCCGACCTCGATGCGATGACCTTTCGTCAGCGGGTCATGATCGATGTGTCGAAGGTGTCGTTGGCGACAACCATGGCCGGCACGCCGGTGTCGATGCCCTTGGCCATAGGCCCCACCGGGCTTGCCGGCCTGTTTCACGCGGACGGCGAGATTCTCGCGGCGAAGGCCGCGGCGGCCTGCGGCATCCCATACTGCATGAGCACCATGTCGATCTGCTCCATCGAAGACGTTCGAGCGGCGACCCCGCAGCCGTTCTGGTTTCAGCAGTACCTCATGAAGGACCGCGGCTTCAATCAAGAGCTCATCGATCGGGCGGCTGCCGCGCAATGTTCCGCGCTCATGCTCACGCTCGATTTGCAGGTGTTGGGCGAGCGCCGGCGCGACCCCCGCAACGGCCTCACGATCCCGCCGCGGCTCACGCTGCGCAATACCTGGGATATGGCCACGAAACCGTCTTGGGCACTCAAGGTCTTGTTCGGCAAGCGTAATTTGGCCGGGCGAATCGGCGGATCGAGCGGATTTCGCACGCTGGCGGAGTGGACCGCGGCCCAGTTCGATGCATCCGCGAATTGGCGCGACGTGGAATGGGTCAGAAGCCGCTGGCCCGGGAAATTGATCCTCAAGGGTGTGCTAGATGCCGACGATGCGCGCTTCGGACTCGCCGCGGGCGCAGACGCCATCGTCGTATCGAATCACGGCGGACGGCAGCTCGACGGGGCACCTTCTTCGATCTCGGTGCTGCCGGAGATCGTCGCGGCAATCGACGGCCGCTGCGAGGTGATGTTCGACGGAGGCATCCGCTCGGGGCAGGATATCGCGAAGGCCCTGGCGTTGGGCGCTCGCGGCACGTTGATCGGCAGGTCATTTCTCTATGCATTGGCCGCCGCCGGGGAGGCGGGCGTGACCAAAGCCATCGACATCATGCGTAACGAGCTGCGCGTGACTTTGGCGTTGACCGGAACATCGACAATCGGCGCCGTGGGTCCGCACATTTTGCGGATGCCGGCCTAAATCGTCGGCAAGCCGCGCCGCGGTCGTCCGCGCGGAAAAGCCGCGTCGATTCTCGCCAACTCAGCGGCGCTCAGATCGACGCGGGCTGCGCCGGCGTTCTCCGCCACATGGACAATGCTCGAGGCCTTGGGAATCACGAACACGTCCGGATGGCGCAGCAGGAATCGCAGCGCCACCTGCCGGGCGGTCGCCCCGTGAGCTGCGGCGATCTCTTCGAGCACCATGCCTTGTTCCGTTCGCGCATCGAACGGGCTGTTCGATTCACCGAAGGGCTCGCCGAACGGCGTATACGCGACCACCGCAGTGCCATGTCTCTGACACCAGGGCAGCACCGCATGTTCGATCGCGCGTTCTCGAAGATGGTAGAGCACCTGATTGCAGGCCGGATGTCCCGCGCCGGCAATCGCGGCCACTTCGTCGAGGTCGGCGACGTCGAAATTACTCACGCCCCAGGACAGGATCTTGCCGTCGCGCACCAGCCGGTCGAAGGCCGCGATCGTTTCCTCCAAAGGATACGCACCGCGCCAGTGCAGCAGGTAGCAATCCAACCGATCGGTGCGCAGCCGCGCCAGCGACTTCTCGCACGCCGCGAGCGTACCGCGCTTCGAGGCGTTGCTCGGCAGCACCTTGGAAACCAAAAAGACCTCGTCGCGCCGACCCACCATCGCCTCGGCGATGACGCGTTCCGCGGCGCCCGAACCGTACATTTCGGCGGTATCGATGTGGTTCAGCCCAAGATCGAGGCCGCGGCGCATGGCGGCGACGGCAGAGTCCGCCTCCGCGTCCTCGATTTTCCACGATCCCTGGCCGATGGCCGCGATGCGGCGCCCCGTGGGACCGAACGTGCGCGTCGTGCTTGTTCCGGTCATGGATTGAATTCGCACGCCAGCAGCCGTGCACCGAAGCTCGCGAGCAGCGCCGCATGCGTTTCACCGCGGCCGGCCAGCAGACACTTGGTCAGAGCATCGGCAATCGCCGCGCTCGCCGCGCTCACACTGACCTTGCCCGTTCTGATCTGCCGGCGAGTCACGCCGTGATAATAGCCGGAGTGCTCCGCCGGCCGTGCTGCGCTGCAAACTTCGCTGGTGGCAAGAGCGGCGTTCTTGAGCTCGATCGCGCGGTCACCCGCGCCTGGATTTCTGATGACGATGGCGTAATTGCGGTCGCCGAACACGGCCAAGTCGCCGCCCGCGTTGACGAGAGCGCCGCGGCAACCGGCGGCACGCAGCGCGATGAGCGCGCGGTCGATTGCATAACCTTTGGCGATGCCGCCGAGATCGATGTGCAGAGGGACATGCGGGATCACGAAATACGGCGCTACAAACTCCAGATCCGGCAAGCGCCCCGCCGCGCCGGGTAAGCAGGGGTCAAACGCTCCCATCGATGCCTGATTCAGCCGCAGCGACAGCGAGAGGACGTCCCAAGTCCAGCCATGGATGGCCAAGGGACGCCCGAGCGCGCCTTGACGAATGGCCAGCAAATCGCTGCCCGGCCGTGTGGGATGCATGAGTCCTTCAACTTTCGCGATGGCCTCGAATGCCGCCTCTATCCCCGACAAGGCGCGCCGCGCCGACGCGGCCTCGGCGCTGATCGCAATGATCGTTCCCATCCCGATCCGCAACCGGGATGCGCAATCGACACTGTCCGACGTTTGCAGCACGTTAAGCTAGCTCGATGGAGAAGGCGTTCTTTGTAATTTAGCAGCAATTAGGCGCACAATTATTTCATCGGTAAGTTGCAGTATCCGCCGACGAGCGCCCAAACAGGCTCTCATCTGAATTTTACACCGCGCTCGGCCCACAGGATGGTTCGAAGAGCAGGGAGGTCTCAAACGTGACGATGCCGGCCGTGTCGGATGGAGACCGCAAATCCGCGCTCGTCTGGGATTTCATGCGCCTTGGAATTGCAGGCCGCGTCGCCTCGCTGGGCGCTTTCGGCGTGATCTATTCAGTCCTGCTGATCCTCGGCTTGGTGCTGCGCGAGAGTTCCCAACAGTTGACGATCATTTGGCCGGCCGCCGGGTTGCTGTTCATCGCGCTCTGGTTTGCGCCGCGGCGCAATTGGATCTGGATCCTGGGCGTGCAGGTGGCTGCGGAGATCGTGATCGACGTCGCGCGGTCGGCGCCGCGGCGAGCGCGGTAGTGGGCGCGTTCGCATCGGCGCGGTTGGCGGATGCCCCATACCTCCGCGAATGGCAGCTGTGGTGGGCGGGGAATTGGCTGGGATCCTTATGTATCGCACCGGTCGTGATGGGCTGGGCGGTTCGATGGCATACGCGCGAACACTCGGCCCCGCCGCCGCCGGCGGGCGAATTGGCGCTCATCGGGACTGTGTTGATCGGCATGACGATTTGGGCGTTTTCAACGTCGCAGGGCCGCGCCGCCACCACCCTCGATCTGCCGTTCCTGCTGCTGGCGCTGGTGATCGTTGCGGCATTTCGTTTGCCGCCGCGCTGGTGCACGACGCTCGCGGCCGCGGCCGTGCTGTTGGCAGCATATTTTGCAAGCCGCGGCTTGGGGCCCTTCTCGGGTGATCCGAGTCCTTTCGTGCGGGTCGGTGCCGTGCAATTGTACCTGGCGACTCTGGCGGTGATCAACTTCATGCTGACCATCGTGCTGCTCGAGATGCGAAACTCGGTGCAGTTGCTGCGCACGAGCGGCGAACGGTATCACAACTTCATCGAACAGAGTTCCGAGGCCGTGTGGCGCATCGAACTGGACGTGCCGATGGCGCCCGACCTTACGGTGACTGCGCAAATCGCCTGGCTGCGTGAACATGCTTACGTGGCCGAATGTAATTTGGTGTATCTGCGCTTCAATCGACTGTTCGGCCTGCCCGACGCCGACGCGCGTCTGTGGCGCGCCGATGTGCCATGGTCCGCGATTTATCTCGAGCATATCGGCAAGGCCGCCCAGCAGGGCTACTCGGTGGACGGCCTGCAATTTACCTTGTCGAACGATTCCCGGCAGTTCACCTATATCACGGGTTTCCGCGGCGTGATCGAGGAAGGAAAGTTGGTGCGCGTCTGGTGCGTCGCGCGCGACATCACCGAGCTCGTCGATCTCAACCGCCGACTTCGCGAAAAGCAGGATCGGCTGCAGCAGTATGCGCGCCAATTGGTGGGCGCCGAAGAGCGAGCCCGGCGGGCGACGGCCGTGGATCTGCACGATGGCATAGGCCAGCAACTGGTAGGTCTTTCAATGACCCTGGATGCCGCGGCCTCCCGCTCGCCGCCCGAGGTGCGGCTTCTGCTTGGCGAGGCGACCCATACGTTGCGCGAGGTACAGTCGATCACTCAGCGGGTGATCGCGGACTTGAGTCCCCCGGGACTCTATGAACTCGGCTTGGAGCCTGCGCTCAAGTGGCTCAGCATCTACATGCGCGGAAAGGATGATTTGCAGGTCGAGTTACATGTCGCCCCGGACGCCGCCGCGTACAACCTGGAACTTCGTGTACTGGTGTTCAAACTCATTCGAGAGCTGCTGCGAAACGTGGTCAAACATTCCGGCGTGAAGGCGGCGACGGTCACGGTCACCCAGACCACCGATGAACTCTGCGTCGTGGTGCAAGACCGCGGCGTCGGATTCGAGTGGCAACTCAGTTTGTTCGAGCCGCGGACGGAGGGATTCGGCTTGTGGAGCGTGGCGGACCGGGTGCGGGCCCTCGCCGGCGAATTGACGGTCGACACAGCCCCGGGCCGCGGATGCCGTGTATCGGTGGTGTTTCCCCACAACACCATACATCCGCTGATCCAGCGAACAGACTCGGGCAACGAGTCGCACGGTTCAGGAAAAGGCCGATCCGCGGCACTCTGACTTAGCCGATTCACCGGTAATCAATGCGTTGCGGCGCGGCCGGTCAGTTGCTATCACTACGAAACTAAATGATAATAATTCCTATTCGTAATAGCGAAATGACGACGTGCACCATCGATATCAAATTCCGGGGCTGATGCTCGCGGCCCTGCTGCCGGTTCCGGTGCTGATCGCGGCCGACTATCTCAGCGTGGATGCGGCCCAGAAGGCGATCTTTCCGCAAGCCGACGCCTTCCAGGAAGTGCTGCTGCCGCTATCGCCCGAGCAAATGCAGGCTTTGCTGGCCCGCGCCGGTCCGCAGCCGCCGCACGGGGCGATGCACATTTGGAGCGCGACGCGCGGCGGTGTTCTGCTGGGGCACGTCTTCGTCGACGAAGTGATCGGCCGGCAGAGCCTCATTACCTACGCCGTGGGCATCGATACCGGCGGGGCGTTGCGCAGCTTGGAAATCCTGGCGTATCGCGAGAGCCACGGCGGCGAAATCCGCAACGCCGCCTGGCGCGGCCAATTCGAACACCGGGACGCGCTCGAACAATTGCGGTTCCGTACCGACATCAAGAATATTTCCGGCGCCACGCTGTCCTCCGAGCACGTCACTCAGGGTGTGCGTTGGCTGCTCGCGCTGTGGCAGTCCACACTGCGGCCGGCCGGCGGCGCGGGCTGACAATCCCATGCAGAGGCAGGAGCACGTGCGGGCGCATCGGCATGTGGATCATCGCCGCACGCCGTCAAAAAAATCGCCGGTGCCCGACCGCATGTCGGCGCGCAAACGCGTGGTCATTTATTCGCTGCTGGGCACGCTCTGGTTTTCAGGGTGTGCGTGGCTGGTATTGGATCAGTTTTTCGAATCGAAGGGTCAATTCGGCATGACGCCGCATCCTTGGGCGCCGGCAATCCTGTCGTTGCACGGGATAGTCGCGATTCTCAGCATGTACCTTTTGGGTTGGATCACGGCGCGGCACGTGCTCAGGTGGTGGCCGGGTCGATTGCGGCGTTTGAGCGGCGGCGTGCTCGCCGGGTTTTTCGTGTTGCTATCGTTGAGTGGATTCGCGCTGTTTTTCGTCAGCGACGACCGATGGCAGCATTTCGCGGCGGCTGCCCACGATGCCCTGGGTCTCGGCATCACCGTGTTTGCAATTCAGCACTGGTTCTTCGCGAGACGCCGCGACATGCGCAGTGCCGCTTCGCGGCCCTGGTAGTAGCCCTGCACGACGCCCAACTGATCGAAGCCCAAACACTCGTAGAAGATGCGCGCCGACTCATTGCGCGTGCGCAGCTCGAGATTGATGCGAAACACGCCGGCTTCGATCGCGGTCGTCGTCAACCAGCTCATGAGCTGCCGTCCAAGACCCTGGAGGCGATGCTCCGGCGCCACCGCGAGCAGGTTCAAGTGCGCCACCTCATCCCCGAAATGCATGATGGCGAACGCGGCAATTTGCCCCTCGCGCCGCGCGACCACCACCGACGATTCGGGTCCGGAAATAAAATGCTGCACGCGCGCCGGCGTCCACGACCAGGTCAGTCCCTGTTCGATCAGGTCGCGCGACATTTCCGCGATTTCGCGCGCATCCGTGGCGCGGGCCAACCCTAAGGTCGCGAGTTCCGACATTCTCAATGCACTCCGGTTTTGACGGGGGGAGCCGCTCGCTGCGGCAATCCGGCCGGCGTCGCAGGCAAGAGCTTCATGAGTTCCTGGACGCCACGCTCCAGTTGCGGATCATGACCTTTCAGGACCTCCACCGGGTCTTGCTCGACGACGATATCCGGATCCACTCCGTGTCCCTCGATGATCCAACGGCCATTTTCATCGGCCGTACCGAACTCTGGCACAAATACGGTGCCACCGTCGAGCAGCGGGCCGTGCTCGGTGGTGTCCTCATTGATCAATGCCACCTTCGGTCCCGGCTGCACGACGCGCGGATAGGTATCCGCCGTCTGTTGATTGCGCCCAAAGCTGGTGCCGCGGAGCGTACGCGCCAGCCGTTCGATCAACAACTGGGAAATATTGCCGCCGCCGTTGTCGCGAACGTCGACCACCAAGCCTTCCTTGCGGACCTGGGGATACCACCATTTGATGAACTCACGAATACCGGCCTCCCCCATGTCGGGCAGATGAATATACCCCACTCGGCCTTGACTCAGGCGATCCACACGGGCGCGATTTTCCGTGACCCATGCCAGGTACAGCAGGTTATTTTCGCTGCTGAGCGGTTGATAGCGGATGGTGCGCGCCGCCCTGCCGTCGGCGCCCGCCGAGACTCGCCACTCCACGGCTTGGTTCGGCGCCGCCTGCAGCAACTCATAGGGATCGGTGCCGGCCTTGAGCTCACGCCCGTTGATCGCGAGCACGTAGTCGCCCACATGGACATCCACGCCCACCTCCGTGAGCGGCGAGCGGTAGCGCTCCTCTTCGTTCTCGCCGGCGAATATCTTGGCGATCCGGTAGCGGTCCGATGCTGCATCGAGTTCGAAGCGAGCGCCGGGGAGTGCGACAAAAGACCGCTTCGGCAGGCCCAGATCGCCGCCTTCGATGTAGGCGTGCTGGACGGTGAGTTCCGAGATCATTTCGGCGATGACGTAATTGAGGTCCGCCCGGGACCCCACGAAATCCAGCAGCGGTTGGTACTTTTCCCGCAGCTTTTGCCAGTCGTAGCCATGCATGTTCTCGACGTAGAAATAATCGCGATAGCGGCGCCACACGTCGGCGGACATCTCGCGCCACTCGGCGGCAGGAATGCGCGTGGTTACCAGGCCCGCCAGCGACACTGTTTTGGCATCGTCGCTCTGGCCTTTCGAGGCCGTGCCGACTTCGAAATATTTGATTTCCTTCGACGACAGTTGCGCGAGCACGTGCTTGCCGTCGGCGGTCGCCGACCAGGCGGTCACGTCCTCCGCCACGGGCTTGGCCTCGCGGTCCTTGATCGAATAGGCCATCACGCTGGCTTTGACCCCCGATTCGCGCCCGTAATAAGAGGGCCCGCTGCGTTGGTACAGCAGACTTTCGTCGCCGATCTCGAGATTGCTCAGATTGTCGGCCTCCAAAGGCACGCGGATCGCGCGCCGTTCGATTCCCTCGAACTCGATTTTGATGGGAACTTTCGCTTTTTCCTTGTGCTTGCCCCGGCGCTTGCCGCCGCCCGCGCCCTTGTCCTCGTCGGTATGCTTGTCGCCATCGGCATCCTCGTCCGCGGCGTGCTTGTCATCGCCGGGTTCATCATCGCGTATGCCAAAGGGATTCTTCGCGTCCTTGCGCAAGGTCACGGCGAATATTCCGGTTTGCCGGTCGGTGGCGAAGTCGAATTCGATGGTGCTGAGAAGCGGCTGATATTCGCGCTCGCTCAGGAAGTACAGCAGTTCGCCATTCGGCGCCCATGCGGGCGTGTGCGCATTGAACAACGGCGGCGTGATGCGCCGCGACTTTTCGTCGGCCGCCGACCAGACAAACACGCCCGAGAAACCGTTGGGTTCGTCGAGCGAATAGCTCAAGAATCGACCGTCGGGCGACCAGCGGTAGTCCTGCGGCAATTCAGCGGGATCGCGGGCGACGGTCACGCGCCGCTTGCTTGCCACGTCGATCACGAAGAGCCGGCTCGTATTGTCGGAAAACGCAATGCGCTTATCGTCGCCCGACCATCGCGGCGCGTAATAGCGGGTGGTCGATCCCGAGGTCAGTTGAACGGCCGGATCGTTGCCGTCCTGCGCCTGCACGTAGATCTCTTCTTCGCCGCTGCGATCCGAGACGAACGCCAGGCGTTTGCCGTCGGTCGACCAGGCGAGTTCGCGGTCGTGCGCGGACGACGACCGAGTGAGATTGCGAGAAACGCCATGTTCGACGGGAATGGAGAACAGGTCGCCGCGCGCCACGATGCCCACCCGTTCGCCGCCCGGACTCACAGCCAGGCTCTCGATATTGTCGGCGGCGTTGACCGCTTGCGGGCGGGTCGTGGTGGCATCCGCCGGGACCACGATCGACACTGCCCGGTCCTGGTCGTCGCGGGTATCGTAGATATGCAGCTCGCCGTCGGATTCGTACACGATCTGGCCGTCGGCGTCGGCGCTGGGCCAGCGCACATCCCAGTCCCGGTAGTGGGTGAGTTGCTTGGTTTGCCGAGTCGCGACATCGTAGCGAAACAGATTGAAGACACCGGTCCGGTCGGAATTGAAATAAACGGCGCCGCCGATCCACATGGGATCGCGATCGGTGCGCGGATCGTCGGTGACCTGCAGCAATGCCGGATGCGTCAAATCGAAAATGTACAGGTCATTCGCCCAGCCGCCTTGGTAGCGCTTTTCGCTGCGAAAATCCCGCCACAGGGGCGAGTACACGATCTTTTTGCCGTCGGGCGAAAAATGTCCCGCGCCCGACACCGGCATGGGCAGCGCGGTCGCCGCACCTCCGATCATCGGTACGGTGTAGAGCTTGGAGTCCGTCAGCATGTAGCCGTCGCGCGCCGATCTGAACAAGACAGCGGCGCCGTCCGGCGTCCATCCGTAGACCTGATTGTCGTAACCCCATCGCTCGGCGAGCGGACCCGGCGCCGGATAAAACGTAAGCTGCTTCGGCGAACCGCCGCTCGACGGAATCACGTACACCTGTTCGTCGCCGCCGTACTGGCCGGTGAAAGCGATGAAGCGGCCGTCGGGGGAGAATTTGCCGAATAACTCGAGGCCCGGATTCGACGTGAGACGGGTGGCGGTGCCCCCCCGCGTGCCGACGGTCCACAAGTCTCCCGCATAGCTGAAGACGATCCGATCGCGCCACACGTCCGGGAAGCGCAGCAGCTTGGTGGCGGCCGCGTGCGATGCTAACGGCAGCAACACGAGGACGGCCGCGGCAAGCACGGCCGATTGAATGGAGCGCATCAAATTCCTCGGCTTCCTTCAACGGCTCCGGTAGCGGTCGGTCGCGAGCACCAGTTCGTGAGTATTGCCGGCCTCGAATGCCGAATGCCCGGCGTCCGGCACGATGCGCAATTCCGCCTCCGGCCACACCCGGTGTAAATCCCAGGCGCTGGTCGCGGGGCAGACCACATCGTAACGACCCTGCACGATCGTCGCGGGGATATGGCGGATACGCGGCACATCGTCCAGCAATTGGCTTTCGCTGCGCAAGAAACCGCGGTTCACGAAGTAGTGGCACTCGATTCGCGCCACCGACAGCGCGAACTGATCCTCGCCCCATTTCTTGATGTTCTCGCCGTTGCTGTACAGGAAACTGGCGGAGGCTTCCCACACCGACCATGCGCGCGCCGCCGCCAGCGCGGCTCGTTGATCGCTGCCGACCAGGCGTTTATGGTAGGCGCTCAGGAAATCATCGCGTTCGTCGGGCGGGATCGCGTCGCGGTAGGCCTCCCACGCGTCGGGAAATATGTCCGAGGCGCCGTGCTGGTAAAACCAGCGGATTTCGGCGTAGCGCAGCAGGAAAATTCCGCGCAATACGATTTCACTGACGCGCTCGGGATTCGCCTCCGCATAGGCCAGCGCCAAGGTGCTGCCCCACGATCCGCCGAACACGAGCCAGCGCTCGATCCCAAGGTGCTTGCGCAATCTTTCTATGTCGGCGACCAGATGCCAGGTCGTATTTTCGACGAGGCTTGCGCTTGGGCGGCTGCGTCCGCAACCGCGCTGATCGAATACCACGATGCGGTAGTGCTGCGGGTCGAAGAACTGGCGCGCGCGCTTGTCGGAACCGGCGCCGGGGCCGCCGTGCAGGAACACCGCCGGTTTGCCCGCGGGGTTGCCGCATTCCTCGTAATAAATCTCATGGACGTCCGAGACCCGCAGGTAGCCGTGCCGAAAGGGCTCGAGCGCGGGATACAACTCACGGCGCCCGGTGTCGCGTGCCTTGACGGAACGTGCCGCGAATTTTGCCGCGGTGACCGGGCGTTTCTTCTTGGCCGCCGTGTGCTTGGGGGTGGACCGCCGCGGCGTGGCGCGTGCTTTGACCGGCGCGCCTTTTTTCTTCCTCATCGCTATTCCTCTTTTCTGGGTATCTGTGTTCGCGAAACCAGGGGACCGAGCGGCCGCCCGCCGAGCAGATGCATGTGCAGGTGGTAGACCTCCTGACCGCCATCCGCATTGCAGTTGATGATCAACCGATAACCGCTCTCGGCGATGCCTTGCTGCCGGGCGAGGTCGCGCGCCACGATGAACATATGTCCGATCAAGGATTCGTCCTCGTCGGCGATGTCGTTAGCGGTGGGAATGGGTTTGTTCGGGACGATCAGTATGTGGACCGGCGCTGCCGGTCTGATGTCCAAAAACGCGATCACGCGAGGGTCGCGGTAGACCACGGTCGCCGGCAGTTCGCCGGCGATGATTTTCTCGAAAAGCGTAGGCATATCAATGCCTCCGATGCCCTGGGGTCTCAAGATTAGCAGGAACAGCACCACTGCTCGGATTTGCGACGCAGCAATGTGACCTCGTAATAGTAATGGGAACGATTCTCATATAGAATCGCATTTATGTTGACGATTTCCCAGCCCCCCCTTACGACGCCAGCTTCCCACATTCAGCTTACGGAGCTGAGTATAGGCACTCGCGCGCGAGTCGTATCTGTCGCGGCGGCCGATGCGGCGGCGCCGGTCGAATTGGGGCGGCGCCTGGCCGAACTGGGCTTTCTGCCCGGCGAAGCCGTGCGAATCGTGGCCCGCGGGCTGATGGCGCGGGCGCCCATTGCCGTACGCATTGGTACGGGTACGTTCGCGCTGCGGCTGTTCGAGGCCGCCTGTATCCGCGTGTGCCCGGAGCAGCCGCAGCCCTGTTAGTCCATGGAGGCTCTGTCCAGCGCTCCCACTCCTCTCATCGCTTTGGTTGGAAATCCCAACTGCGGTAAGACCGCCCTGTTCAATATTCTCACCGGCAGCCGGCAAAAGGTCGCCAACTACGCCGGCGTAACCGTCGAGCGCAAAGAGGGTTCGTTGCTCACGCCGTCCGGGCTGCGGGTTCGCATACTGGATCTGCCGGGAGCCTACAGCCTCGATCCGCTGACTCCGGACGAGCAAGTCACCGCCGATGTACTGCTCGGCCGGCGCAGCGGGGAGACTCAGCCCGACTTCGTCGTTTGCGTGACCGACGCGACCAATCTGCGCCAGAACCTGCGTTTGGTGCTGAGCTTGAAGCGATTGGGGCTACCCATGGTGGTCGCGCTCAACATGAGCGATATCGCGCGCCGCAAGGGCATGGTGATCGATGCCGAGCGGCTGGCCGTTGAATTGGGCGTGCCCGTGGTCGAGACGATCGGCGTCAAAACGGCCGGCGATTTTGGGCCTCGTGGGCGGTGATCGACTTGACGGCGTGACGGTCAGCGACCGCGTCGATGGCGTCGTGCTGCATCCGGTGTTCGGACCCCTGATCCTTGCGGTCATCTTGTTCCTGGTATTTCAAGCAGTGTTTGCCTGGGCGCAAGTGCCGATGGACGCGATCAAACTCGGCGTCGCAGCCGTCGGCAACTGGCTGGGAGCCGCGCTGCCGTCCAGTCTGCTCAAAGGCTTGCTCATCGACGGCGTACTTGCCGGCGTCGGCAGCGTGCTGGTGTTTCTGCCGCAGATCATCATCCTGTTCTTCTTCATCTTGATGCTCGAAGACTCGGGATATTTGCCGCGCGCCGCGTTCCTTCTCGACCGGGGGATGGGCAGCGTCGGATTGTCGGGCCGGGCCTTCATACCCCTGCTGTCGAGCTTCGCCTGCGCCATTCCCGGAATCATGGCGACGCGCACCATCCAGAACGCCCGCGATCGGTTGGCGACGATCATGATCGCGCCGTTGATGACTTGCTCCGCGCGCCTGCCGGTATACGCGCTGATCATCGGCGCGTTCATCCCCCGACGGATCCTGTGGGGCGGATTGGAATTGCAGGGCGTGGTGTTGTTCGGGCTCTATATCGTCGGGGTCGCGAGCGCCATGGCCGTCGCTTTCGTGCTCAAGCGCACCGGCCGGAGTTCGGGCTTTCAGGCCTTGATGCTCGAGTTGCCGGCGTATCACTGGCCAAACTTGCGTAATCTGGGTATTGGCCTCTGGCAGCGGGTGGAAATATTCATGAGCCGCGTCGGCACGATAATCCTTGCGCTGATGGTGATTCTCTGGGCGTTGAGTTCATTCCCCGCACCGCCGCCCGGGGCCACCGGTCCGCCGATTCAATACAGCATCGCCGGGCATTTGGGCGCGTGGCTTGCCGTGCTGTTCGCGCCCATCGGCTTCAATTGGCAGATATCGATTGCGCTCGTTCCAGGGCTCGCTGCGCGCGAGGTTGCGGTCGGCGCGCT
>WNFI01707829.1_pt1 | contig 14138 bp, 7 predicted proteins | sample 5400471 | NCBI WGS metagenome assembly WNFI01 (sample SAMN13153348, study PRJNA577476) | soil metagenome | isolation source: 100 cm saprolite on Douglas fir-dominated hillslope | place: USA:California | collected 2013-09-17 | reverse complement strand
CACTGGTGGAGCAAAAGCCCCGGGTCGCCCACGATCACAGAGCGCCCAGAATAATCCACGCGCTTACCCAGCAAATGCTTGCGCAGGCGCCCCTGCTTGCCACTGATCGCGTCGGTCAGGCTTTTCAGCGGTTGCCCGCCTGATCCCGTGAGAGGACGGTCCCTGTGGCCGTTGTCAAAGAGCGCATCACACGCTTCTTGCAGGAGACGCTTCTCATTGTTGAGCATCACCTCGGGCGCCTCCAGCTCAAGAAAACGCTTCACCCGGTTGTTGCGGTAAATCACGCGCTCGTAGAGCACATTCAGATCGCTGGAGGCGAATCTTCCGCCGTCCAGGGGTACGAGAGGACGTAACTCCGGCGGCAGGACGGGGATGACGGAGAGGATCATCCAGGAGGGGTCAACGCCGGATGTCCGGAGACATTCCACTACGTGCAGCCGTTTGATGGCTTTCTTTTGCGTTGTTCCGCCAAGCTCGATCGTCTGACGCAGCGATGCCGAGAGCTCGTCCAGATCGAGTGAGGCCAACCGCTCGCGTATGGCTTCGGCACCACTACCCGCACGGAAGACGTCACCGTACTGGATAGAAAGCTGTCGAAACGTGGCCTCCTCCAGCACGTCTCCCACGACCAGGTCGGAGAGCAGGCTCGCCAGGCACGGATCGTGTGCCTCGGCGTCGCTGACCTCTCCCCTCTGTACGAGCGCGCACTCGCGCTTCGCCTCGTCGATGGCGAGCACCAGGGAGCAGGTGTAGGACAGGACAGCGGTGAGCTTGCGCTGCGAGAGGCCTAGGAGCAGTGCGATGATGCTGGGCGCATTCCGCGCAAACCAGGAGTGGGCGACCGGAGCCGCCAGTTCAATGTGCCCCATGCGTTCGCGGCGCACGGAGGATGTGGTGATCTCCACATCGCACACCTCACAGACGAAGCCCGGTGTGCGCGCTCGTCGGTGCTTGCCGCAGCAGCACGTCCAGTCCTGTGTCGGGCCAAAGATGCGCTCGCAGAACAGGCCATCCTTCTCCGGCTGGAGCGTGCGGCAGTCGATGGTTTCCGGTCTCGTTACTTCACCGTGGCTCCACGAGCGAATCTGCTCAGGCGAGGCCACGGCAATACGAAGCGCGGCAATAGGCTCGTTGTCGAACATCGTTCTCATCTCCTCGAAGCGAAAGGCCCGGCTGCTCGAGTGTGCATCTCTTTCCACCTGTTTGTCCTGCTTCAGTCGTGTTTCTGGCCATCCAACCATCTTGCTTGCATGGCCGGGCCGTCTCACTTCCATAGGGTGAGCATAGAAGGTGAAGACAGAACAGACCTGGATAAAGGACGGATTGCACCTGGGTCGTATCTGGAGGTAAGGCGGGGAAAGGCTGAAAAAGTCATAGCGATCCGAGAGAGCGAGTCAACTACCTCATCCTACAGGTCTTGTAGTCTGCAGGGTGAGAGAAAGTAGTAATCCTAACCATGGAACTGCTTCACGCCTGCCAAATAAGAGGCCGTGAAGTTGCCATACTCGACCCCATTTGCCGTGGGTCGATATGCGCGGAAATGGGATCCCTCGAGCTGTACATGAGCGGTGAGTACAATTGCTGGCCGAGCATATCGCTACTGGCGAGGACACTGCCTGAAACCAGTCCCGTTTCCTGGGTGCCGATGATCAGGGTGGAAGTTGGCTGACGTTGTCAAACCACTGAAGGTCTTATCATAGCACTCGACTTCGGCCATTTTTACCGAGGCCAACACCACATCACTCCTAGAGCCAGGTCAGTGAAGGCAGCAAATTGGTTAACACATGTTTTTGCATGGGCGCTGTGGATTCACTCTGCTCTCATAGGCACGTCAAATATTCGAGAGCAGCGCAAGCGTAAAAATAGCCAAAATCGAGTCTATTACACCATATCTCCCCAGGCCTCGGCTAAGAGTTTTAAAACCGTCAGGGCAAAGGATGCGTAGGGGCCAATAGGCAGGGAGTCACGGTAAAAGAAAAAACAGCGCAGCTGATCTGCAACGTGCTCCCTCACCGAGCGCTGGAGGAGCAGCGTTGTTGCATTGTTCATGCGCCCTGTGAGCGGTACCGTGACTCCCCGAATGCCCTTGTGGGCGTCCGGCTCACCACACCACCCCCGATTCTTGGGAACTGCTATCAAGAAAGCTCATACTACCATCCGATCTGGTACGTCACATTTTACAACATGTACAAATCCCATCCACCAAAACCCAAACCCCCATGCGTTCAAGCAATGGATACCCACTGTAGTTCAACCTCTTTAGCCCATTCCGTATATCTATTTGTCCAATGGCGGCTACCCACCGCCAGGAGGTAATGCACATGCCCGGAGAAACACCCGACGAGCAGATAATCGTCGAACACCCCAAACCCTTTTCCCTGCCAACCACAGTAGACGTAGACTCAACCATCAAACTGGAGATCGAACACTCCCGCAATCCCCTGCCTCATGGAACACTGGGAGACATCGGGCTGGCCACGAAGGTGGAAGGTCCTTTCGAATTTGCGCAACACATCCTCATGCAGCCATTTCAGCCGCACGCACTCAAAGGCATCGACCCCACATCAGTGCGCGTCTTTCGCTGGGATGAGGATGCTGGCACGCTGCGACCCATCTGGAACTCCGGCATCAACGTCGTATTCGGTTTCGTCTGGGCCAAGATTCGCCGCCCAGGAGTGTATGTCCCGATTGGACTTCCCCGCGACCGGGTACTGCGAGGGCTATTGCAGATGCTGGCCCGCCTGCGATATTATGTAGACACAGGCTCACAAGAGGAAATGAAGGCGCTCACTGCTCACGTCCTCTCCGTATTCCTGGAAACGCCCCAGAAAGAGTTGAATGAATTGCGCCAGGTATTGACGCGCATGGAACTACAGACAAGCCTGGATCCCTACAAGCGCACGGACCTCACCTTTGGTCGCGGCGGAAGCATCCAGGCGTTTTCTCTGCCAAGCGGCGTGACCCTGGAAACCTTCAAGGAGCGCCTGAGAAATCTCGAAACGCCATTTGATGGCTTACCCGAAGAAAACCTCTTCTATCGTCCAGAGGCGCTGGAAGAGCCAGAACCACCCTGGCCGCTGCCACTGCCGTTCCCACAACCCTGGCCGGTGCCAATTCCCATACCCCTTCCCTTGCCGAAACCCTTCCCGCCATTTCCATTCCCTCCACCCTGGTGGTGCTGGCTACAGTCTCGCGACTGGCCAATGTATCATCACGATGCCAGGCATTCGGGCCACGCTTCAGGATGTAGCAATATCACCAGCACGACCGTCGGGTCGATGTACCTGCGCGCCACAGTTCCGGTGGATGGCGAAGTCATCACCATCCCCTCGATTGCGCACGGCCACATCTATGTCGGCACGGGCAACAGTACAAACGCGGCGGGTGCCTTCGGAGGTACCCTCTATAAAATTGATCTCTCCTCGGGCACGGTAGATGCTTCATTCACCTTCAGTACACCGCCCGGCGGCGGTTCAGAACAGGGCTATGCAGGCGTCGGAAGCTCGCCCGCCATCTATTACGGCAAAGTCTACTTCTCCGGTCTGGACGGCAAGGTCTATTGCTTAGATGCCGGTACGCTCTCGCTCGTCTGGTCCACCGACCTTCGCAATGCGCAGCCATCGCGGAATCAGCCCGTGTTGAATACACAAGCAGAGTGCTGGACCTCACCTCTCGTGATCCATGGCAAGGTCTACGTCGGGTGCGGCGTGGGTGAAGGCGGCGATGCGTTTGGCTTTGTCTACTGCCTGGATGCCAACACCGGCAGCGTCATCTGGCTCTTCTGCACCAACCAGTTTAACTCCGGTACAGATAACCTCCCAAACGTCATCCCAAATTCTGCTGTCGGCGCGGTTCTGCCCAACTTTAGCTCGCAGGCCGATCCACACGTCTCCGGCGGCGCCATTGTGAGAGGCGCTTCCGTCTGGTCGTCCGTCGCCTACGACGCAGTCCTAAACCGTGTCTATGTTGGCACAGGGAACCCCAACCCGGACTCCCCACTACCAAATACTCCCTACTCCAGCGGTGTACTCTCACTCGACGCCGATACCGGCCAGTTCCGGGGGTTCTTCCAGCCCTCTCAATCAGACAATTACCAGGCGTCGGATAATGATGTAGATGTGCCGTCCAGTCCCATGATCTTCAACCGCGACGGCACAGATGTGCTGGCAATCGGTACCAAAGGTGGAGCGTTCTTTCTCCTGGATCCAAAGGCCATGACTGTGTCAGCCCGTCGCCAATTGCTGCCCTACGATATGAACGGCAACCCTTTCCCCGGCATTGATGGAGGCCCAACCGCCATCCCGCACGAGAACGCCTATGGTGTATTCGGCACGGCAGCCGTTCACTACGGACTGGGTCGCATCTTCGTAGGACTGGGCGGCTACGGTGGCCAGATCGATAGAACCACCACACCGTTCATGCGCACCCTCGATTGGAATACCCTGAACGATGCCTGGGTCACGAGCGGGAACAATCCCCCTATGTACACCGTGCCTCAGCCTCCCATGTACACCACGGACGGGGAAGCAGGTCTCAGCTCACCGGCGGTGGTCAACGATGTCGTCTTCGTCTCCACCACCAAACCAGGATTGTACGCGCTGGATGCCGCTACCGGACTCTGCCTCTGGTCCGCCGGGGGCCTGTCGCCGACCTACATTATGGGACCAGCCATCTCCGGCAAATCGGTTGTCATTGGCACTGGCAGCACAGTCAACATATATTCGCTCTAATAGGAGCCTAGCGGATGATACGAGGGCAGCACACCTCGTATCATCTCTGCTGCTTTCGCGCCATTTTTAGAGCCATTAATGAGATAGGTATCTTGGTCACCGCGCTCCAGCAGGAAAGCCGATGCCCTTTCGCCAAAGAGCGAGCTCGTCTTCCAATCCAGGACATTCATAATATTGGGCACAAACCCTTAGCGGTCACCATAAGCACCAGTTTCGCGCTACCGGCCTGAAGCACTTCAGAGCACATCTGGAACGCCTCGGTCTGGCAGGCACAGGCACCTTTCAGCATAGTGGCACGGTGGGACCAAGCCCCAGGTGTGTGGCAACTTGGCCAGCCCCGGTGGGAAAAGCATCCTTGTCCGAGGACGAGGCTCCGATCACTGTCTCAACCTCAGAGGCGTCATGTCCCGCGCTCGCCAGGGCACGCTGGGCAGCGACAACCGCCATGTCAACCAGCGTCTCATAAGCGGTACGCGGATCGCTGAGGTGGGTATACAGGGAGTCACGGTAAAAGAAAAAACAGCGCAGCTGATCTGCAACGTGCTCCCTCACCGAGCGCTGGAGGAGCAGCGTTGTTGCATTGTTCATACGCCCGGCGAACGGTACCGTAATTCCCTGGTAAGGTAAAATAGGAAAGGAGAAATAGGGAAGTCAGCCCGAGAGAGGCGAGGAGACCGCCCATGAAACGATGCAGAACGTATCCACAGGTGAGTAGACGCTGGTATCGACCCATCGAGCATAAGTGCCCGGTGTGCCAGCGAACCCTCCGACAGGCGATGACACTGACGAGGCGAACGGTGATCCGGCTGATCCACGCCGGCTATTGCTGTCCGGACGCGCAGTGTGAAGGGCACCGGCGGACGTACCACAGTGTGCAAGCGGACGCGTTGGCGCTGCCCGGCATGACGTATGGACTGGATGTTGTGCTGCTGGCGGGGCGACTGCGGCTGAGGGAGCACCGCACGGTGGATGAGATCCACCAGGAACTGCTCTCGCGGCTGGAGCCGCTGGGAGTGAAGATGGCGCGGCGGGAGATCTTGTATCTGTTCGAGGCGTACTGCACGCTCATGCGAGCGGCGAGCGAGGCCAAGGAGGACCAGGTGTGGCTCGCTCAGGTGGAAAAGAACGGGGGCATCCTCGTGTCGGTGGACGGCATCCAGGCGGAAAAGGGCAACGAGACGGCGTACCTGGTGCGTGATGCACTCACGGGACGCGTGCTGGCAGAGGAAAACGTGACGTCGTCGGAGACAGCGGTGATGAAGGACTTGCTCGCTCCGTTGATGGCGTTAGACGTGAAGGTGCTGGGGACGATCACTGATGCGCAGGAGAGTGAACTGCTGGCCGTGGCGCAGCTGTGGCCGGACGCCCCGCACCAGGTCTGCCAGTTCCACGCACTTCGTGACGCGATCCAGCCCGCCTATGAGGCTGATCGCAAGGTGAAGACGGCGATGCGTAAGCAGCTGCAGCCCAAGCTCAAGGCCGTGCGCAAGCAGCTGACACGACGACAGACCCAGGCGGCGACGGCCGAAGCCGAGCAGCTTGCGGTGCTGGATGACTACGCCCTGGGGACAGTGTCGGTGCTCAACCGAGATGGCTTGACACCATTCGACTTCGCAACTGTGCAAGCCGGCGAGGAGCTGGATGATGTAGCGCGGAGCCTGGAGCGCCTCTCTCAAAAAGGGGGGCCGTGAGCCCGAAGGTCTCCCAGAACCTGCAGCGTCTCGTGGCGATCCTCGCCGAACGGGCCAACTAGGCCACCGAGCTGGCGAAGGTCACACGCATGCGGCGCTGGGTGCTCGAAGCCGAGCAGATCCTCTCCGGTAGTTGGGCGCAGCCAGGGGAGTGGTAAGTAACGAGACCGTAGGGGAGTGGTTGGATGTGTGGCGACAGACGCTCGCCGAGCAGCTGACCGATGGCACGCTGTCGGAGTTGGAGCAAACCTGTCTGAGCGAGTTCGTGCAGGTGCTCTCCAACCTGCGTCCGTACCTGATGCAGTGCTACAACCGCAAGGACTTTCTGCACACGAACAACGAGCTGGAACGCAGCATTCGGGGGCTCAAAACGCAGTATCGCCGCGTGAGTGGCCGCAAGAACTGGAACAGCTATCTCTTGCGCTACGGGCGCTCAGTCGCCTATGCCGCTTGGTGGGAGCAGGATGCAGCCCATCATCAGCAACTGGAGCACCACGTCGTTCGGCTGGATTGCACACGCTGGCGCGCATTCCGACGGGAAACCAAAGCCGCTCAGAGCGAGCAGCTCAAGCGCTTTCGCTTTCGCCACAAACATCAGTAATACCTCACTTCACTGGGGCCTCGCTGGACTGCCGCTACTTCGACGTGACTTTTGCCCACGGTTTAAAACTTGTTCCAAACCTGGCTCTATGCTATACTGACGGCGCCCTCGATGATGGCAATTCCAAACTCTGCTATGGTAACAATATTGATGTGGGAGGAACATCACATGCAGGAGGTAGCGTGGGAGAGAGGCTGACCGACTTCGTTATTATCACTGCACTCCCGGAGGAACTGGAAGCACTCCTGGCAAAGCTTCCTTCCTATCAATGGCGCGTATCGGTTAGTACTCATGTCTTTACTTGGCATGGGACGGGTTCAGGCCGCCAATGCAACAAATGATGCAATGCGGCGATGGGACCCTCGCTATGTTCTGCTGGTAGGGATCGCTGGCGGAATTGCTGAGGCCGGAGTACAGCGCGGGGATGTACTGATTTCGGATCAGATTGCTGACTATGAACTCCAGAAACTCACAGATGGTGGCAACCAGATACGATGGGTAGTGCATCCGGTAGCACCACGTTTATTGGAGGCGGCCAGGCACTTAAGGGTGAACTGGCGTCGCCTGATCAGAAAGCGACGTCCCCAGCCGGGGAGGCCTCAATGCTTCATCGGCCCGGTTGCGACGGGCGACAAGGTGGTGGCGATCAAAGAGGTACTCGAACTTTTACGAAGCGATTGGCCTAAACTCATTGGCATTGAGATGGAGGCGGGTGGAGTGGCGAGTGCAGCTTTCCAGTCGGCCCAGCAGCCAGGATTCTTAATGATACGAGGGGTATCAGACCTCGCAGACGAGAACAAGGATGATAGCTGGCGCCAATATGCCTGCCACGCGGCTGCAGCCTATGCTATAACGCTACTCCAGAGTGGGCCTGTGCCTCTTAACAAGCAAAAGGTGGAGAAGAGCAGGCATGAAGAACACGTGGATCACGTGGCAATAATGGAGATCAGCCAAATTAATGGAGCGACTAACTTCGTACCCACTCGCTCGGTGCAGCGCCATGATTGTTACCAGCATATCCCCGTGTCCCCACACTACATTGAGCGGATCCAGGTCCTGACCGAGGTGCGGAAGGCACTGCTCAGCGAAATTCCTCCTGTTGCGCTCATATCGGCAGTCATGACAACCCCGGCTGTCCTGCATGGTATGGGGGGCATCGGTAAGACAGTCATCGCGCGGGCCCTTTGCAATGATCAGGCCGTCCAAGAAGCCTTTCCTGATGGCATCCTCTGGGCCACGCTTGGGCAGACACCAGACCTTGTGGGTCAGCTCCGCCTCTGGATACAAGCGCTCGGTGGTGTAGTCAATGACAGCGCGCCGACAATTGACAGCCTTCGCCTGATCCTGGCTCAGTTGCTCCAGGACCGGGCTTGCTTACTGATACTGGATGACGTGTGGTGGTACAAAGATGCTGAGGTTTTTCAGCTCGGGGAGCCGCACTGCCGCCTTTTGCTGACTACACGTCAAGCTGAGATTGCTACTAAGCTTGGGGCCCATATACAGCCTGTCCCCCTCATGACACCGGATGATGCCATCACTCTCTTGGAGGCCTGGACAACAGGTCACTTGGCAGACGCTGAGAGAGAGGTGAAAGAGCAGATCGTCGAACGATTGGGCTATCTGCCCTTGGCGATCAAGCTAGCCGGGCCACAGTTGAAAGATACACCACCGCAAGAGTGGCTTCGCGCCTTCGACCTTCGCAAGCTCAGATTCCGTCGCCTCGAGACAATTCACGATAGCCTCGAGCTGACCTTTGACCTCAGCCTCGAGAAGCTCAATGCCAAGGACCGCTGGCTCTATCTCAACCTCGCAATCTTCAAAGAAGATGAAACGATCTCTCAAGGGGGGATCGAACACCTGTGGCACGAGCTATCTGGTTTGGATGCCGAGGAAACCGTTGGCTTGCTTAAAGATCTGGCAGAACAGGCACTGCTAGAGCTCTCGTCAGAAGGAGCTGCTCGGGTGGTGCGGCTGCACGACTTGTTACGCGATTTGATCAGAATACGACTGGGAGACAACGGACTCGTTGAGGCTCATCGCGCCTTGCTCAAGGCGTATCGAGATGCGCACAGGGGAATGGGCTGGCATTTTGCGCAGGACGACGGCTATCTCTATAATCACCTCGCCTACCACTTGTATGCTGCCGATGAGGTACAGGAACTCAAAGGGTTGTTTGCCGATCAGCATTGGTTACAGGCGCGCGTAGCACAGCCGGCTTCTACCTACGACGGCTATCTGGCCGACCTCTCCCTGGCACTGGAATGCGCTTCTGCCGAGACCAGGAGACAGATCGAGGCAGATCAGGAGCCTGCGAACTTTTCAGATTGCATCCGCTACACGCTCATTCATACAAGCATCAACAGTATTGCAGGAAACTATGTACCTGAGTTGATCGCCAAAGCCGTTGAAGTGGGTATGTGGACTCCAGATCAGGCCACGAGCATCGCGTCGAAGATACCCCAATCGGAGCAGCGAGCGAACACCTATCTTTTGCTCATAGAAACAGAGAAGTTGAGTACAAAGCAGCAGGAGAAGGCTCAGCAAGAAGCTTTGGATTACGCCCTCGCGTTGTGGGATGAAGAGGCAAAGGCGCGTCTGCTGGCAAGGCTGGCTCCACTGCTGTCCGAGGAACTACTCGAGCAGGCAGTAGCCGCTTCCGGAGCCATGACAAATCATTTGGCGTATGCGAACGTGTCCCTAGCATTGATACCCCGGCTTAATGGGGAAAGGCGGACTGGGATACTTAGAAAGACACTCGACGCCACATTGGCAACGATAAACGGCATTCCGGGCCGGGATTTATTTATTGCTCTGGCCCCTCTCTTATCAGAGGAGCTTCTAGCAACGGCCTTGCATGCAACATTGAAAGAAACAAGTAGGTTATATCGTGCGGAAATGGTAGCTGCTTTAGCGCCCAGATTGACAGGAAATCTCCTGGAGGAGGCACTCGAGTTGATGCTGGCGATACCAGAGGCGTGGGAACGCGGAGAGTGCCTGCGAGTATTAGCTTCTCAATTGCCAGAATCACTGCTTGAGCGAGCGCTTCATGCGACGTTTGTGGCCGAGAATGAGTGGGTGCGTGCTCGTATGATTGCCGCGCTGGCCCCCAGGTTAAAGGAACAGGTCCTCCAACAGGCGCTTGAGGATACCTTGGCGCTATCAGACGATGAAGCGCGCGCATTGGCTCTGGGGGCACTAGCCGGCTGGTGTCAATTCTCAGGAGAGACCTTAGAGCGGATGCGCCGGGCTGCTATCAGTCTTCTGGAGAAAGGTTTGTTGTGGCCTTCGGTTCTCTTAGCTCTTAAGCAGAGTCTAGAGGATCGTGACCGGATGATTCAGGAGATCCTGAATGCAATTCCAGCGGTCAAATATCAATGGAGCAGGGTGGAGTTCTTAAGAGTCCTTTCCCCTCAGCTGAATGACAGGCAACTTGAGCAAGTCTTAGCAGCCGCTCTTAATGAGGAAGATGACATGATACGCCCCTCCATATTGGGGGTATTAGCGCCATATCTGAAGAGCGCGCTAATGCAGAGAGCGCTGGAAGCTGCCCTCCACGAGAAAGATGAGCAAACGCTTGCATATGCGCTAAGGGCGTTGGCCTCTCAATTATCGGAACCACAGTTAGAGCAGGCGCTTCAAGCTGTTCTAAAGATAGAGGATAAGGGGACTCGTCTGCGCACGTTGGAGGAACTGGCTCCTTATTTGAGGGACGAACAACGCGACCAGGCACTTATGCACGCGCTGGAACTGATCATGCCTGCAGAAACAGAAGATGAACGCGCACGTGTTGAGGCGTTCGTGTCGCTGACACCGCATTTAGAGGGCGAGCCGTTAAAGAGGGCACTGGAAGCTACCGAGGAGAGAAAGGATGACTGGACAAGAACCCGGATGCTCGCCGCGCTTGTACCACGGTTGTCAGGCGAATTGCTGGAGCAGGCGCTTCAGGCGGCTTTGACCATGAGAGAAGAAGTGGCATACCTGCGAACCCTCATAACCCTGGCACCTCGCTTGGAAGATGAGCAACGTCGCCAAACGCTCGCATACACACTGGGAGATGCTCTAGCAATGACAGATGCACAGGAACGCGCGCACTTGCTCACGCAGTTGGTACCCCACCTGGAAGGTGAACAGCGGGAGCAGGCGCTTATCAGTGACTTTGACGCTGTTATGGCATTGCCAAGAGAATGGGCCAGAGCTCAGCTGCTATCTGCCCTCGTGCCGTACCTGTCGGGTGAGCGCCGCGACGGAGCTATGGTGAGCGTCTGGGAAAATCTCCAAGAATTAGGGAATGAGCGCTTACAGGCCTGGATACTAGAGCTGCTAATTCCGCACTTGAATGACAATGAGCTTGAGCGGGTGAAACAGTTTGCGGCAGGTGTAAAAGATAAGCAAGCAAGTACCCAGATATATGTTGCGCTGGCCCCACGGCTATCGGTTGAAGAGCGTGATGTGATTTTCATCGGCGTATTGAAGAATAGTCTAGAAGAGCACGAAGAAGGTGTGCGCATACGCCTACTTGCTATGTTGGCTCCTCAATTGAATGGAGAGCAACGTACTCAAGCACTGACGGAAATCTTAGCTTTGGCTCGGTTGCTCGATAATGAGCAGACGCGAGTAGAGGCCTTAGTAAATATAATTCCTTTGCTGGCAGGGAGACAGCAACAGTGGGCGCTTCGAGCCGTTTTAACAATATCCAATCAACTACTGCTCATAGGAGCTTTGATGAAGTTGGCACCTCAGCTACATGGCAAGGCACAGGAGCAGGCAATACAGGCTGCACTAGCAATACAGGATGAATGGTTCCGAGCGCAGGCACTAGCTGCGTTTTTACCGGCGGTGTCTGACCAAACCTTCTTCTTGAAATTGATTCGCTGGGCAATGGTTAGTGTACTTGCTGTACTGCAAAGCAGCCCCCTTCAAAGTGTACTCCAGAATTATCTTCACAATGATATATTTAAGGTTCCGATTCTCTCCCCTAAAATCCTCGGCGCTATTACATCGCATATTATTGAAATTTGCCAGGAGTGGAGTTGGCAGTGAGGCTAATAGTTTGTACAGTTAGCTCATCAGATGTCTTAGATGACCTGAACATCGAAGCCCCGAGAAGCAGTAATTTTGCGGAAGAAGCCCAGATATTCTTTCGTCATCAATAGGTGATCAGACCCATTGTTGAACGGTCATACAGGGTTTTGCTCCAGTTGTCATCCCTGTGCATCTAAAAATAGACGTCTGTCTTGCTTGCACCTCAATCGATATGGACGAAGTTTCCTTTTTTTGACAGCCCCATACATCAAGCATGAAGTACTTCTGAGCTGACTCTCGTTGAGGAAAAAGGTCTCTTTCCTTCTTGCGGCTTTTTTGTTACACTAGGAGAGACCCCGTTATGTGCAGAGCGATACACCTATCCTTCCAGCGAAAGGAATGGATCATGAAGATGAGTTTGCACCGAACCATGGTCATGCGTGTCTTCTCCTGTTTGCTCGTGCTGCTGGTGTTGCCGCTTACGACGCTCTCTGTTGCATCTGCATCGCCTACTGGTTCTCCCGATGTTGCCAAGATCAAGGCGTTCATGATCTCAGAGATACAAGCGAATCGTATTCCTGGGCTGGCTCTCGGTCTTGTCCATGGCACCCAGATCGTTTCCTTGCAGGGCTTCGGTGAGGCTTTCCAGGGACGACCTATCACCCCGCAAACGCCTTTCCTGCTGGCCTCACTGACGAAATCCTTCACTGCCCTGGCAATTATGCAGTTGGTCGAAGCAGGCAAAGTGGCACTGGATGCGCCTGTGCAGCGCTACCTTCCCTGGTTTCGTCTCGCCGATCGTGCAGCCTCCACACGCATCACGGTACGCCAGCTCTTGAACATGACGAGCGGACTCCCAGCGATTGTACCAAGCATAACGACTACTGAGACGATCGAACAGTTTGTGCGCAACTTGAGCACCGTCGCACCTGACCGACTGGTAGGTACCAGCTTCGAATACACCAACAATGGCTACATCATCCTCGGACTCATCGTGCAAACCGTCTCTGGGCAGAACTACGGCATGTACATTCAGCAGCACATCTTTGCTCCACTCCAGATGCACCACAGTTTCGTCTCTCTGCAGCAAGCCCAGCAGAACGGCTCAGCACAAGGGCATGGGTGGCTTTTCGGCGTTCCCGTTCCAATGGATGACATCGATTTGCACCTGCCTGCTTTCCTGCCTGCTGGTGTGCTGTTCTCCAGTGGCGAGGATATGTCCCACTACCTCATCGCCCAGATGAACGATGGACGCTATGGCGGCGCGGCTGTCCTCTCGCCAACGGGGATCGCCGCCATGCATGCACCTGCTGTCCCGACTACTGGACTGCCATTCGGGCCTGGTACCGCCTATGGTATGGGGTGGTGCATTGGCCCGATCGAGGGTGTGCCAGCCATCTGGCACGATGGCCTCCCCTTTGCCTATCGGTCCTTGATGCTCATCGAGCCGCAAAACCACTGGGGTGCGATCCTGCTGGTGAATGCCAGCACCAATGTCCCCAGTACCGGGGACGGCAACACCTTTTTCGTGCAGTTGTACGCAGGATTGGCACGTCTGCTCGCCGGGCGTGAGCCACCCGCTGCTGGACTCAGCTTGAGCACCCTCTACTTCCTTATCGATGGGTTCATCATCCTGATTTCAGTCCTCGTGCTCTGGTCTCTGCTACGCCTGCCAAGGTGGTACAAGAGCTTGAGGCAACGACCGCACTACCGACGCCTGGTCGTGCCGCTGGTCAGAGAGCTGTTCCTTCCGGCGGTACTCTTCCTTGGTCTTCCCTTTGTCGTTGGTTCGTGGTCTGATCTGGTGTTCAGTTACCCTGATCTGGGCTGGTGGCTCCTGGTCACCTTGGCGTGCTTGCTGCTCACTGGGATCATCAGAGGGGTGCTCGCCTTCCTTGTCCTGCGACGGAAAGACGCATCCGCCAGGCTTGCAAAAGCCTGCCCACATCTGACGTAGGGCGTACAACGAGCTTGGCGGCGGGCAGTGCTATGCAACGTCCTCTCTTCACTCACTGCCGCGACATCGTATTCCCTTGATCCCTTTGTTATCGATAGCAGTTCGTCAAGGGCTCGGCGTCCATGATTCATCGGCTC
>WNFI01035570.1_pt1 | contig 14141 bp, 16 predicted proteins | sample 5400471 | NCBI WGS metagenome assembly WNFI01 (sample SAMN13153348, study PRJNA577476) | soil metagenome | isolation source: 100 cm saprolite on Douglas fir-dominated hillslope | place: USA:California | collected 2013-09-17 | reverse complement strand
CAGTACCTGAAGCGGTTCCCGGCCTACCTCCAGCAGCTCACGATGGAGTCGAACGGCAAGCACGTAACGATCGACGGGACCCCGGTCGACTACGAGACCGGTGCCGTCTACTGGGGCGAGCCGGGCACCAACGGCCAGCACAGCTTCTACCAGCTCATCCACCAGGGCACGAAGCTGATCCCGGTCGACCTCATCGGCTTCGGCCAGAGCCTCAACCCGCTGGGCGACCACCACGACATCCTGTCGTCCAACGTCTTCGCCCAGGCCCAGGCGCTCGCGTTCGGCAAGACCGAGGAGGAGGTCCTAGCCGAGGGAACCTCACCGGAGGTGGCGCCGCACCGGGTGATGCCGGGCAACCGCCCGACCAACGTGCTGCTGGCCGAGATCCTGACCCCGCGGCTGCTGGGCGCGCTGGTGGCCCTGTACGAGCACAGCGTGTTCACCCAGGGCACCGTCTGGGGGATCGACTCCTTCGACCAGTGGGGCGTGGAGCTCGGCAAGGTCCTGGCGGTCCAGATCATCCCCGAGCTGGAGAGCCGCACCGAGCCCGAGCTCGCGCACGACTCGTCCACCAACGCCCTCATCCGGCGTTACCGCAGCCTCAAGGGCTAGCCAGAGGGCCCAGCTCGGCCCAGATCAGGTGATGAACAGCGCTATCGCAACATACTGGCAGGTGGCGGCGGCGCAGACGAAGACGTGGAAGACCTCGTGGTAGCCGAACACCGACGGGCACGGGTCAGGTCGCCGGTAATGATAGGAAATCGCTCCGGCCGTGTAGAGCAGGCCGCCTGACAGCATCAGCGCCCCAGGCGCGACCCCGGCGTGGATCCATACCCCGGGCAGCGCCAGGCCGGCCATCCAGCCCAGCCCCAGGAACATCGCGCCGACCAGGCGCTCGGGCAAGACCATCCGCGCCATGTGGATGGCGGCCGCCGTCAGCGTCAGCGACCACGTCACGATGAGGAAGGCCAGCCCGAGGGCACCGCGCGTGGCCAGGAGGAATACGGGAGTTGCCGTGCCGGCGATGAGAAAGAAGATCATCGCGTGGTCCAGGCGCTGCAGGCGCCGGCGCCAGGAATCAGTCCAGGTGCCGCGGTGATAGAGCGCGCTGATACCGAACATTGCGCTCACGCTGGCCGCGTAGATAGCGACAGCGGTGATCCGCGCGGCTCCGTGAGCGCGGGCCAGCACGAGCGTGCCGAGCACCAGCGACGCCTCGAACCAGAGCAGGTGCAGCCAGCCCCGCAGCACCGGCTTCGTGTAATAGACACCGCGCCGGGCGTCGTAGAGCGCGTCCGCCGGCGGCCGGCCCGGCCCGCCGGGCGTGGAGTGCGTTACGGTCATCGCTGACCTCCCCTTCCCGCCGGATCCGGCGACCGCGCCATCGAGGTTCGCTAACCCTAGTGTCGCGCATTGTAATCGCGCAGTGTAATCGTGCATTTACGCAGATGCAGGGATGATTCGGGCCTCGGCTGGCTCGCGCCGCCACGTGGGTGCCGCGCTGCGCCGGAGCGCGGGAACCCGGCAGGCGTCAGCCGAGCGGGGGAACCACGGCCTCGATGAGGCGCGGGCCCGGCTCCGCGAGCGCCTGCCGTAGCTGCGCGGCGAGCTCGGCCCCCGTACGGGCCCGGCCAGCCGGGACGCCCATGCCCGTGGCCAGGGCCACGAAGTCAAGATCAGGCCGGGACAGGTCGAGCAGGGCCCGGGCGGCGTCGCCCGATGCCCGCGCGCCGACTCGCTCCAGTTCCATGCCGAGGATCGCGTACGAGCGGTTGCTGAAGATGATCGTGGTGACGTCCAGCCCCTCCCGGGCGTGGGTCCACAAGGCGGAGATGGTGTACATCGCGCTGCCGTCCGCTTCGAGCGCGATGACCTTACGGCCCGGGCAGGCGATGGCGGCGCCCGTGGCCAGCGGGAGCCCCTGGCCGATCGCGCCGCCGGTGAGGGTGAGCCAGTCGTGCGGGGGTGCGCCCGCGGTGGCCCCGGGCAGCCACAGCCCGGACGTGTTGGCCTCGTCGGAGACGATCGCGCCCTCGGGCAGCAGCGCGCCGACGACCGCCGCCGCGCTCTCGCCGGTGAGATCGCCGTCCGGCGGCCGGGGGCGCTCAGGATCGCGCGCCAGCGGTTTGGTGTCCGCGGCGACCAGATCGGCCAGCGACGCGAGCGCCCCGGGCCCGTCGTCGCCCGCCTCGGCGAGCACACTCACCTGGCAGCCGTCCGGGACCAGGGAGCTGGGCTGGCCGGGGTAGGCGAAGAAGGACACGGGGGGCCGCGCGCCGGCCAGGATCAGGTGGCGCGCGCCCGCCAGTTGCGCGACCGCGAACTCGGCCAGGTAGGCCAGCCGGTCGATCGCCGGGATGCCCGCGCCGCGCTCGAGCCGGGCCGGGAACGTCTCGCACAGCAGCCGGGCGCCGGTGGCCTGGGCGACCCGGCTGGCCGCGTCCAGGCCCGGCCGCCGGACGGCGGTCCCGCCGAGCAGGATCACGCACGGTTCCCCGCTGCGCAGCGTTCCGGCAACGGTCGCGATCACGTCGTCCGGGACAGGCGCCGCCGCCCGGACCGGCAGGGCGGGCGCGGGCTGGCCGGCCTCTGACCAGGAGACGTCGGCCGGGAGGATGAGCGTCGCGATCCCGCCCGGCGGGGTCAGCGCCGCGGCCACCGCCTCGGCGGCGTCGGCAGCCACGTCGGCGCTGCGCGCCGAGCGCCGGGCCCAGGCGGACACCGAGCCGGCCAGGGCATCAACATCGGACTCCAGCGGCGCGTCGAAGCGCTTGTGATAGGTAGCGTGGTCGCCAACCACGACCAGCACCGGAGTGCGGGCCCGGCGCGCGTTGTGCAGGTTGGCCAGCCCGTTCGCCAGGCCCGGTCCCAGGTGCAGCAGCGCCCCCGCAGGACGGCCGGTCATCCGCCCGTAGCCGTCGGCCGCGCCGGTCGCCACGCCCTCGAACAGGCACAGCACGCCGCGCATCTCCGGGACCGCGTCCAGCGCGGCGACGAAGTGCATCTCCGAGGTTCCCGGATTGCTGAAGCACACGTCGACGCCGCAGCCGACCAGCGTGCGGATCAGAGCCTGCGCGCCGTTCACGAGTCCTCCCCCGTGACCCCGGGGCCCAGGATGCCCCGCGGATCGAACGCCTGCTTCACCCGCCGCATCAGGTCCACGGCGACCGGGTCCGCGAACTCGAGGAAGTAGCTCTTCTTGGCGCTCCCGATCCCATGCTCGCCGCTCACCGCGCCGCCCCGGGACACCGCGGCCGCGAAGATCCCCCGCAGCAGGCCCTGGCGCGCCGCCGGGTCGGGCTCGAACACGGCGAGGTGGACGTTGCCGTCGCCGGCGTGGCCGGCGCCCAGGACCAGCCCGCCCTGACGGCCGGAGATCTCCGTCACCTCGGCGAGGAACCCGGCCATGGCCGCGCGCGGCACGACCGCGTCCACGATGTCGTCGGCCCCGGCGCTCTTGGCGGTCCAGAACGCCCTCTCCCGCGCCTCGATCAGGCGGCGGGCGGCCGGGAGCGGGAGGACGTAGACGTCCGCGGCCCCGAGGTCGTCGAGTTGCCCGGCGAGTTCCTCCACGTCGGCGCCGAGACGTTCCTCGCTGCGCCCTTCCACCATCACCACCAGGTAGGCCAGCGCGGTCTCGCGGACGGCCGCCGGGACGCCGAGGTCGAGGTCCTCGCTCGCGGTGATCGCCGCCATCGTGAGCTGGTCGACGTACTCGAGGATCAGCGGCCCGAGGCCGCTGGCGACGATCCGGGGAACGGCGGCGGTCACCTGCTCCAGTGACGCGAACGGCGCCAGCACGGTCGCCTGCCAGGGCAGCCGCGGGTAGAGCCGGACCGTGGCCTCGGTGACCAGCGCCAGGGTGCCCTCGGAGCCGATGATCAGGTGGGTAAGGTCATAGCCGGAGCTGACCTTGACGTGCTTCCCGCCGGCCCGGAACACCTCGCCCGACGCCAGCACCGCCTCGACGCCGAGCACGTGCTGGCGGGTCACGCCGTACTTCACGGCCCGCATCCCGCCGGCGTTCGTGGCGATGGTCCCGCCCAGGCTGGCGCTCATCTCCCCGGGGAAGACCGGGTAGACCAGGCCGGCCTCGGCCGCTGCCGCATCCAGCCCGGCGAGCGTCACGCCCGGCTGCACGACCGCCGCGCTGTTCGCGCCGTCGATCTCGAGCACCCGGTTCATCCGCTCGAACGAGATCACGATCCCGCCGCGGCGCGGAATCGCCGCGCCGGACAGGCCGGTTCCCGAGCCGCGCGCGGTCACGGCACGCCCATGCTCGCTCGCGGCCCGCAGCACCGCTGCCACCTCCGCGGTGCTGCCGGGCCGGACCACGAACGCAGGCTCGCCGGGAGCGATGCCCAGGGCCTCGTCATGGCCGTAGTCCGCGGGGAAACTGCCCGCCGGCAGAACGTGGTCCGCGCCCACGGCCGCGGCCAGCAGCGATCGCATGTCGGCCACCAGGGTCCTCCCAACGCGCCCGCCGCGGGGAACGGTTCCGGCGCCCGAAACCCGAGGCTACTGCCTGGTAGCGAAGCCTATCTACCGCTGTGCGCGGACCGGACGCCGTAAGCTGACCGAGAAGAGGAGATCCAATGCCGACGATCCCCTCGTCCCATCGCGACCTGCTTGACGGTGAGTTCGATACCCTCGCCGCGGTCGGCCCGGACGGGCGGCCGCAGCTCTCGGGGGCTGGTTCCTTGCCGACGGCGACATGGTTAGCATCTTGCTCAACGATTCGCGGCAGAAGACGAAGAACCTCCTGGCCAACCCGGCCGTGAGCCTGCTCATCCTGGACTTCGCGGTCCCCTACCGTTGCCTTGGAGATCCGGGGCGACGCCGAGAGATCTCGCCGGACGGTGACTACTCGTTCGCGGACCGGGTCGGCGTGAAATACCACGCGGACCTGCGCGAGCACGCCAAGCCTGGCCAGTCGCGCGTCGTGGTGACCATCCGCCCGGCCCGGGCGAGGGTCTGGCCGGTTGACACGGGGGCCTGAGCCGGAATCCCCCCGCACGTTCCGCGAAAGCAGGACGCTACGGGCTGATGCTTCCCGTGCGCGGGATGGCAGCTTACGGTGGGGATCGGGACGCGCATGCACCGTGTTGGCCAGCGCCCCACGCAGCAGTTCGCGCTACTCGAGCGGGACCGGCGGGGCAGGGCTCATTCGGGCCTGCTCAGGGCGGCGCGCAGCTCGCCCGGGTCGCTGGTGATCACGGTGTACGGGTTCACGCTCAGGTGCTGGCTGCGGGCGACGTAACGGCGCCGGCCGTGCATGTTCTCACGCCAGATGTGGAACTGCGGGAATTCCTCGTCCCCTGCGATCACTGGCGGGAACCGTACGGTCGCGTAAGTGACCCATGGCGCGACCGACAAGGAACCCCTGTGAATACGCACGACGATGACCCCGAGGACAGCCAGGCCGCCACAGCCGCACGCGCGCTGACCGCCCTCCAGGCCCTGCCCGTCGAGCCCCCTCAGATCACCGGGATCGGCGAAGGGATCATGGAAGCCGGTGCCGTGCCAGTGGCTGTTCGCCTTCCATCGCCCGCGCTCTCGGATGAAAGTTGCCATGACCGCGGATGGGTCCCACTCGCGGCGGTGGTGGTGGAACTGGAGGAAGAGCACGACGGCGTTCTGGGTCGCGGTCCAGTAGGCCATCGGTATCGCCATCTGATAGGTCATTGTCTGGGGCAGCGCAGGCAGGCCGTGTTCGAGCACCTCGATGGCGGTGCGGAGCATGTTCCTGGGGTCAAAATGCGGCGGCAGGTCCGCCAGCTCGGTCTGATCCTGTGGTTCCTCGGCGGGTTCGGGTGGTGGTGAGATGCGCTCGCGCAGCTCGTCGGCGTCCTCATACCCGGCGTCGATGGCTTGCTGCCAGGTCGCATGCGCGGCTTGGGTGTCACCCCGTTTCTCCAGGTGCTGGCCAAGTGCGTCAAGGGCGTAAAGAGCGTCGGGGTTCTGCTGCTCAGCCCCGGCCTGGTAGGCGACGCGCAGCCCGTCGATGTCGTCGTCCTCGCGCAGCAGATTGACCAGGTCGATGAACGCGGGGCCCGCGCACTCGGCGTTCGGGGAGTCGATGACGCGCTGCCAGGCCGCCTTCGCCCCGCTGAGGTCGCCGCTCTTCTTCAGCAAGCGGCGCCACAGGAGGGCTGACGCCTCAATGGTCCTGCCATCCCGCAGCGCTGCTGGTGCTGATGACCGGCTCCCGCGGCCGGGAAGTACCCGGTGCCGGTGCTGGCCGCCGCGATCTTGACCGCGGAGGGTGTGTCCTTCCTGCTGGTCGGCAGCGCGGCCCTGTGGCTGCACGGGGAGCCGATCGCGGTTGCCGACGCTGACGTAGTGATCGAGCCGGTCGAACAGAACCCCCGCCGTCTCGGGGAAGCGCTGGCCCAGCTGGCCCTCCGGCCCCGGGCGGTCCCACCGGCCCAGTGCGCCGCAGCCTTAGCGGACTCGGGGCTACCGGCGGCGCCGTGCATGCCGCCGCATGGCGTCTACCTTGGCTGCGAACCCAGTCGGCTCGATGATCGGCGTTCCGCGCCATGGAGACATCGACAAGAGGTCAGAGTCATTGGACACCAAGATGAGCGCCCCAACTTCGGCGGCGAGGTCGAGGATCAGGTTGTCCTCATGGTCAGGGCAGTCGTGAACCGTGCGTGGCACCTCAGCCAGGACGCCTCCTGCGCTGTGCTCGGCTGCTCCTACGACCGCTTCCAGGTAGGCGTCCACCTCGGGCCGCTCCCACTTGAACAGGTCACTCAGGACCCTGTCCACGTTGGCGGTGAATTGGGGAGACAACCAGAGTGCGAACTCAGCTGCATCCACGATGATGCCCAGGCAGTCGGCCGATGGGTTACCGGAGACTGGCGGCGGCGACGGCCACGACCGGAATGGGCTGTTGCCGCTCGCCGCCACCGTCACCAGGACGTTGACGTCGTACACAACCGCCGACGGTACCGGCGCGAGCCGATTCACTCTCCCTGCTCCGGACGGCTCCCCTTCAAAAACTCCTGGACCCGGGCCGGGACGTCAGCCGGATCGATTCCGAGTTCCGCCGTGCGCTGCTGGCCGTACGCCTGCGCCTCCCGAAGCCGATCGGCGATCATGATCGACTTCATGACCTTCAGAGTCGCCCGCAGGTAGGCCGACCGGTTGCCATCACCGAAATACGCGACCAGCTCGTCAAGTACGGGGCGGTCCTCGGACTGGACTGCGAAGCCCAGAGTCTTCGCACTCATGATTACATTGTATATAGCTCGCCTCTCATATGCAAAATGTTGCAGACCGGTTGCAGACAGAGCACGCTGGTCGCGCCCACAGCTGGGCCAGCAGGAGCGGGTGTGGACAACGGACACAAGTCGACGGGCACCGACCAGGCACAGAATCGCGTGCAATTCTCACAGAATCGCCCTCTGGGCGAACGGACTTGCGGTCTGACCTGGGGATTCTGCGGCCTACTGCTTAGGAGGACGTCTCAGGCTCTGCCGTGATCTGCCCGGCCCGAGGTCGGTGAGCATGTCGGCCTGTCCGCAAGTAACCATGAGTCCCCCGGTTCACCGCGCCATCGGGCACGTAGCGGGCACACCGACCGTCGCTGGGTTATGAGCCGCGCGACGCAGGTCTCCGGTGTCCCGTCCGTTCTCTGGCACCCTGATTGGACTGGGCGGTTGCCCTACTCGCGCCCTCCGAACTGAGGCATTCGCCTGCCTACCTGCCTCCGTTGTCCTGCTCATAGGCGCGAAATCCTGGTGAGTGGCGGCCGTGTCCAGGGTCGGCGGAGCCGATCGCGTGCCAAGGCCGTGTAGTTAAGGGTCTGGCGTCCATGGGCGTGGCGTCGGCGAGCACCAGCGCCGCCAAGTATTGCTGGCTGCTGATCGCTCTCGTGCCGCGCGTGACGGACTGGGTGGTCCGCGCGCCGGGCAGGCCAAGACGGCCGCCGGCCCGCCCGGGCGGACGAGGGCGACCATGCACCGGAGTAGCATCGCGACCATCGGATGGGAGGCGCACGCCTTCCTGTCGGCAGGCTGGAGGCACGGATGACCGAGCAGATCCCAGACGAGCCCGATGAGCCCGATGAGCAGTTTCACCGCGACCGCAGGGAACATGGCGGCGAGATCGACCGGCTGGACGAGGACCGGCTCGCCCGCCTGACGGAGGAAGAACGCGTCGAGGCGGGCGTCGATGACTACGACCCGGATGAAGTACCTCCCGCCACGGATGCGCCGCCGCAACCGGACATCGCACAGAGCGAGGTGTACGAGGAGGCGCGGGCCGAAATCCGCCGTGAGCTGGATGAAGGTGAGCTAGGCCCCCTCAGCGAGCGCGATCCGTACCCGCCCTCGCATTACGATCGGTCTTGAGCCCTGGCGGTAGCACAGGCCAGGGTCGGCAGCGCTCAAGCGGTCCGGAGGGATGCCGTTGTGGGATTCGAGCACATCCTGGTCGAGCGGTCCGGCGAGTTCGCCACCGTCACGATGAACCGGCCGCAGCGGCGCAATGCGCTGTCGCTGCCCCACATGCGCGAGCTGATCACGGCCTTCGGTGACATCGGGGACAGCGACGCCCTGGGCATCGTGCTCGCCGGGAACGGCCCGGTGTTCAGCGCCGGGCACGACTTCGCCGACGTCGCCGACGCCGACCTGCCGGCGGTCCGTTCGCTGCTGGTGACCTGCACCGAGCTGATGACGCTGATCCAGCAGGTGCCCCAGCCGGTCGTGGCGCGGGTGCACGGGCTGGCCACGGCGGCCGGCTGCCAGCTGGTGGCCAGCGCCGATCTCGCCGTGGCCAGCGAGAACGCCGCTTTCGCGGCTCCCGGCGGGAAGGGCGGCTGGCGGACCTCCTGGAGCGCGTCACGCGGGGGTCCGCGGTGAGCAAGGGCATCGGCAAGCAGGCGCTCTACGCGCAGATAGACCTCGACCAGCCCAAGGCTTACGCCTATGCAGTCGAGGTGATGGCCGCGACCAGCCAGCTGCCGGACGCACGCGAGGGGATGCACGCCTTCCTCGAGAAGCGCAAACCGCAGTGGCGCCGCGGGCGCCCGTGACCGGCTCCTCCCGCAACGCGGCGCAGGCGGAGCGGTGGAACGGCGAGGGCGGCCAGCAGTGGATCGCTAACCGCGAGCGGCACCTGAGGGAACACCAGCGGCTCCTCCCCCACCTGTTCGGCGCCGCGGACATCTCCCCCGGTGACCGCGTCCTGGACGTCGGCTGCGGCTGCGGCGAGACGACGATCGCGGCGGCCCAGGCAGCATCCGGCACGCCCGGGTCCGGAACGGATAAGCCGGGATCTGGCGGCAGCGCGCTTGGCCTGGACCTGTCAGCCCCCATGCTGGAGGTCGCACGGCGGCTCGCAGCTGAGACCGGGGTGGCGTCCGCCCAATTCGAGCAGGGCGATGCCCAGGTCTACCCGCTGCGCCCGGGTTTCTACGATGTGGTCATCAGCAAGTTCGGCGTCATGTTCTTCGATGACCCTGCCGCGGCGTTCGGGAACATCTGCGTCGGCGTGCGGCCGGGCGGCAGGCTGGCCTTCTTGTGCTGGCAGGACGATCAGCACAACGAGGTGTTCGGGATCCTGCTGGGCGCCTTCCCCGCTGGCACGCGGCTGCCGAGCCCATCTCGTGATGCCCTGTTCGAGGACCCGCGCCGGGTCTCGGAGCTGCTGTCCGGCACGGGCTGGGAGGACGTCCGGACCGTGGCGGTCAACGAGCCGGCGTGGATGGGATCCGATGTCGCGGACGTGGTGAGCTACGTTCGCGGCATGCGCGTGGTCCGCGACTTGGTCGCCGAGCTCGGGGACGACACGGTGACCGAGCGGGCGCTGGCCTCCGTCGCCGAGCAGTACGCCGCCCGCCAGCGCCCCGACGGAGTGTGGGTCCGCGCCGGGGCGTGGCTGGTCACGGCCCACCGCGGGCCAGGCGTCCCGGCCTAACGCCCGCGGGCTTCGCCTCGCCAGGTCATGCCACGCTGCCCGAGCGTGATCAAGCAGGTCAGAAGGGCCCAGCACCAGACGTTATGGAACGCAGTTTTGACATGTGACCGAATGGTCACCTATTATCGGAGCGTGGACGAGGTATTCAAGGCCCTGGCCGATCCGACGCGGCGGAGCCTGCTCGACGAGCTCTTCCGCGAGGACGGGCAGACGCTCAGCGCGCTCGAGGTGAGGTTCGACATCACCCGGTTCGGCGTGATGAAGCACCTGAAGCACCTCGAGGAGGCAGGCCTGGTGGTCACCAGGCGGCGAGGCCGCGAGAAGCTCCACTTCCTGAACCCGGTCCCGATCCGGCTCGTCCACGACACCCCGAGATCAGGAGCAAGTACCACTTCGGTACCCAGGTCAACTCGAACTGGGCGCCCGGCTCGCGTTACGAGCAGGTCCACCCGGCCGCCGGCGTCACGATCGCGGAGGGGGAAAACCTCGAGGTCGACCCGCCCCGCCGGCTCGTGCAGAGCATGGTCGCGCTCTGGAGTGACGATGTGAAGAGCGAGGGTACCTCGAGGGTCACCTGGGAGATCCAGCCGGTCGGCGACTCCTGCCGCCTGACCCTGACGCACGACCAGCTGCGCGACGAAGCGCCCGGCGAGCTCTACGGCGGCTGGCCGATGATCCTGTCCGGCCTGAAGACCTGGCTCGAGACAGGCGAGCTGCTCACCACACCGGGATCGCTGCTCTACAGCTGAGCCAGGCCTCGCACGCGGGCCAGCGGGCCCGGAGCTACCCCCCAGTAACGCAAAGAGAAGAGGGACCAGGATGACTGAGCAGACCACGACCCGGATCACTCAGCTGCGGACGGTCGGTGTCCCCGTCACCGACCAGGACCGGGCGCTCGACTTCTACGCCGGCACCCTCGGCCTGGAGAAGCGCCTGGACGCCCCGTTCGGTGACGGCAGGCGCTGGATCGAGGTCGCCCCGTCGGGGGCGACGACGACGATCGCGCTGGTGGCCCCGAGCGCGAGCCAGCCCACCGGGCACGACACCGGCATCCGCCTCGCCACCGCGGACGCCGCCGCCCAGCACGCCCACCTGCTCGCCCGGGGCGTCGACGCGGACCCGGAGGTGCTGCGCTGGCCGGGGGTGCCCGCCATGTTCGCCTTCCGCGACCCGGACGGCAACACGCTGGAGATCGTCGAGGGACCCTGAAACCAAGATCCATAACGTCGACGGCGGCCGGGCGCGACACGCTACGCCTCACGAGGCGGCGGGTCCCGCCCGGCCGGCGTGGTCAGGCTCCCGGCTGACCTCGCCGGTGAGCTCGATGAGCTGCGCCAGGGTGTCGAGGCGCGAGCCAGGGTCGCCGGCCAGCTTCGCCTGGAGTGTGGTGATGCCCGCGTCGCGGTACAGGCGCAGGCGCCCGGCGATCATGTCCGGCGGCCCGAGCAGGTTGGTCTTCAGGCCCAGCTCGGCCGGTACCCGGTCGGCGGCCTCGTCCCGGCGCCCGGCCAGCCACAGGTCCTGCACCGCGGCCACGTCGTCGCCGAAGCCCTGGCGCGCGAACGCCGCGTTATAGAAATTCTGCTCCCTGGAGCCCATGGCCCCGATGGTGAACGCGTAGCCCCCGGCGTGGCGCCGGGCCGCCTCCTCGACGTCGTCGGTGAACTCCACGGCGACCGGGATGACGAGCTCGAGGTCGGTCAGCCTCCGGCCGGCCCGCGCCGCGCCGGCCCGCAGGTGAGGCAGCGGCAGCCGGAACACCCGGCCGGCGTAGCTAAGGCGATCACCGCGCGCCACGGCGCGGACGATCTCGATCGTCTCGCGCGTGGCCGCCACTGGCGACCGGAAGCGGACGCCGTGCCAGCCCTCCATGACCTGCGGCCCGCTGGTGCCCAGGCCGAGCAGGAAGCGCCCGCCCGACAGCATTTGCAGCGACATGGCCGACATGGCCAGCATCGCCGGCGTCCGCGCGCCGAGCGCCGCGATCGCCGATCCCAGCTTGATCGTCGTCGTCCGGGCGGCCAGGTAGGCCAGGGGCGTCAGCGCGTCCTGGCCCCAGACCTCCGGAACCCAGACCGAGGCCGCGCCGAGCCGCTCGGCCTCCGCGACGAAGGCCGCGCCGTCCGCCCCGGTGACCTGCGCGCTGATCCCCACCTGCATGTACGGGGCCTCCCCGGCGAGCTGTGGCCGACCGCGGGATGGCCCGGGTCGTCGCGCCAGTGAACTGCCGCCTGTCTACGCTGTCAAGGTCAGCTCTCCCCCGAGGAGGGTCCCGTGGGCCAGCCCGAGCTCCGCTACAGCGACTGCCCGACGGCCGAGGTCAGCGTGGTGATCGCTGCGACGCCGCGGGCCGTATGGCACCAGGTGTCCGACATTCAGCTCCCGGCGCGGTTCAGCCCGGAGTTCCGCGGCGCGGAATGGCTCGACGGCGCGACCGATCCTGCCCTCGGCGCCCGCTTCAAGGGGCGCAACTACCATCCCGCCATTGGCGAATGGGAAACGACGTCCACGATCAGCGAGTACCAGCCAGAACGCGAGTTCGGGTGGTCAGTCGGCGACACCGAGCGGCCCGGCGCTCGATGGCGGTTCATCCTGGAGCCCCGGGCCGAAGGCACGAGGCTGACTCAGTGGATGCAGATCGGGCCGGGCCGAAGCGGGATTAACCTCGCCATCGACGCGATGCCCGACAAGGAGTCCAGGATCCTGCATCGCCGTCTTGCCGAGCACAAGGCCAATATGCAGGCCACGATCGCCGGCATCAAGGCCATCGCCGAGTCCTCGCTGGCGTCATGACCCGGGCCGCGGCCCGCCCACCCCGTTGCCCATCAGGGCTTTCGTCCGAATGATCTCTTCGACCATCTGCGCCGCAGGCCCTGACGACACATCCGGCCCATGCCGCGCAGTCGGCTGACATTCTGGCGGCCTGACGGGCACAGCAGCGTACTCGCCCGCACGGTAGAGGCGAGGTTCAGCTCCCGGCCATTTCTCGTTAATCCTGTTGTCGCCGGCCGATGCTTGGCTACCTGTGGTGCAGGTGCTTATTACCTGATATTAGATGGTACTCCGTTAAGGCTGAGGCATAACCTAACGAAATCGCACGAGTAATCGGAGGCGATGGAATGGTCGGCAAGTATTACGCTCGGGGGCTGACGATTCTGGCCGCGGGCGCGCTCGGGATCGGCCTCTTCACATCGGCCACGGCAGCGGCAAACGTGGTGCACAGCACCGCGCGCGCCAGCCAGGCCGATGGCACGGGCTCCTGCGTTCTGGGCCCGTCCGGTTCGATCAAGCACGTTATCTATATGCAGTTTGACAACGTCCATTTTACTCGGGACAACCCCAACGTCCCGAGTGATCTGGAGCAGATGCCGAACCTGCTGAACTTCAGGCCCGCCGCTTGTCGGTGGCCCGCGTCGAGTGGGCCGGCGCGTCTGCGGTAGCGACGGCACTTGAGGTGATTGCTGCCAGGGGGTGGCTGCCCGGCCGGATCGGGGTAGTCGGGGCCCTGCCGTTCAGCCAGTACCGGTTGCTCGCCGGAGGGGTCCCCGACGTGGTGGACCTCAACGCGGCCTACACCGGGCTGCGCCTTGTGAAGTCCGCCGAGGAGATAGCCGCGCTGCGGCGCGGAGCGGCGCTCAGCGATGCCGCCATCGCAGCACTCGCTCAATCACTGCGGCCCGGCGTGAGTGACCACGAGGTCCTCGCCCGGTCTGAGCAGGCTTACGTCGCGCAAGGCGGGATGCACCATATCCACTACCTCGGCGTCACCGCCATGGATGAGCCGGCCCTGGCCGTGCCAGCCCAGTGGCCGACCGGGCGCCTGATCCGCCACCGCGACGTCGTGACCTGCGAAATCAGCGCGGCAGCCGCGCCGGAGTACGCCGGGCAGGTGCTGCGCACCTTCACCGTAGGGGCGCCGCCAACCGCCGTGTACTCCGACCTGCACGCCGTCGCCGATGCCGCGTTCAACGCCATCGCCCGCAAGCTCCTGCCCGGCACTCGCGCCGGGGACCTCGCCGCCGCAGCCGCCCTCATCGACGAGGCCGGCTTCACCGGGATCGACGACCTGATGCACGGCTTCGGCGGCGGCTACCTGCCGCCGGTCGTGCCAGCCCCGGGACGGCCGCTGCCAATGCCCGACTTCACCGTGACAGCGGGCATGACCGTGGTCGTGCAGCCCAACGTCGTCACCCGCGACGGGCGCGCTGGGGTCC
>WNFI01690477.1_pt1 | contig 14143 bp, 19 predicted proteins | sample 5400471 | NCBI WGS metagenome assembly WNFI01 (sample SAMN13153348, study PRJNA577476) | soil metagenome | isolation source: 100 cm saprolite on Douglas fir-dominated hillslope | place: USA:California | collected 2013-09-17 | reverse complement strand
TCCCGTGGGCCTCGCGACGCCGTTTCTTGTGTCACCTGAACCGTCATCCATGCTGGGAGCGTGCTGTCCCGGCTTTTGGGGGTTGACAGGGGTGTTTATGGGGAGTCTAGGGGTGCCGGGGTGGCTGGATTTGTCTGCAATTTCTAGACTAGCCTCAACGATTGTTGTGGCTGTGAATGGAATTATTGTTAATTGTCAGCTTCCTGGCTAGGATGGCTGTGCCGGGTGCAAATTAATTTAGTCGTCATTGTCGACGCTTCAGACGAATTCGAATCTGTACTCTCGTTCATAGCTGACTGCCCGATCGATTCCGACTATGTGTGGTCGCTTCGGCTTGCCGTATCTTGTGGGTCCTTTGTATATCTTCGGGTCTCTCCTGGGAACAATTCACCAACGACTTTGAAATGCATATTCCAGTCTATTAGCCATGTAAATGTTTCTTACCCATCCCTGAATATCGAGAGATTCGTTGATGAAGAGCGATTCCATGGGAGGTACGCCAAGACTGAAGTTGGGGATGGGAGCTGAATCTAATGTCTTGAAAGATACAATATTGCTCCGCGCTCTTATGTTCCAATTGTCAGACGCGAAACGACTGAATGCTGTTCGGAAAGGAATTCGGCGAGCCGCAGCTCATTGATTCTACACACCATGCGATGGGGAATCGTTCCGCATTTCAACAAGCATGATGACAAGTCTTCAAAGACAATCAATGCGCGAGGAGAACATCTCACAGATGGGACATCCAGCCTCTGGAACTCTCTCAAACATAGGAAAAGGGCACTTATCCCGGCGGAAGGCTATTTCGAATGGCTGAAGAAAGGAAATGATCGCACACCTCACTTCACAAAATATAAAGATGATCGCCTTATGCTTTTTGCTGGATTATGGGATGTCGTTTATCTTGAAGGTTCAGTTGGCGCGAAATGCTGAAGACGCGTTTATTTCGTTCATCTATTCACTGTAGGGTCCCAAGAGCCACTTTTCACCTTCACCATTGTCACGACTGAGTCCTCAAGGAAGCTGGCTTTCTTGCATGATCGCATGCCCGTCATTCTGACCTCTCCGGAAGATATTGAATTATGGCTGAGCGCTTCAGATTGGTCCAGAGACCTCTGCAAGCTTATCCGCCCCAATGAGTCAAAATTTGACTGGTATGTCCTGTTTACATTATGTAATGTTCTGGTTTCTGTCTGAAGTGTGGTGTTCCCAGTTATGCTGTCCCAAAGGAAGTTGGGAGGGTTGGGACAAATGATCCATCATACTTCCTACCTGTCTCGCAGCGCAAAGACAGCATACAGGCATTCTTCCAGAATCAGAGGGTGAAGACAGAGGCTCATGGTATGTTGTATGGTGCATCCACTAGCCAGTCATCCAAGGGAGAACTGGTGAGAATCAATAATCAGGGCGGGAGAATTGCTGATCCAACGCTTGGAGACATGAGCCCTGAGCCCAATGCTGCCAGAAAGAGAGGTCAGGATGGGAATCTGAAAGTTGATGGTAGTAGTTTGAAAGAAGGGGGTGGAGTGGAAAGAGGGATACAGCTTCATGGAAACCAGGAGGAAGAATCATCCAATGGAGATATGGTACGTGATTACCCTGTTGCATGGGCCATCCTGATGTGGTCACACCTGCAGAGGTCCACTAGGGCGAGAAAGCGATTCAAGACAGACGGAACCAAGAACCTCGCAGGGCACTCTCCAAAAATCACTTCATTTTTTCCAAAGCAGCATTAATCCGTTCTGTATCATTTCTAATTTCAATGTTCAAAGTGTGACACATTATTTTGAGTGCGTGTTTAGACTATCTAAGATATATAAATACATGGGAGAAATGACAAAAGGCGGAAATGGCATTCATCACCGGCAGGGCGATGGCTTGGTGGTCTTCATGTGTGATGACGGATGTTGCAATTATTGACCTCGGTGACTTGGTGGCAAGTGATGGTGAAGAACCGGAACTAATGGGTAAAAGTCGGGTCGAGACTCGAAACACGTGAATAATTCTGGGTGTGTAAATAAAACGAGGAGTAGAGAATTAGTGAATGAGAAAAGAAAAGAAAAAGAGGATGAAGGTGGTGAAGGAAAAAGCCAGTGGCGGGGAAGAGATGAGACGGGCTCGCTGGGTGCATTGGCTGGTGCGGAGCGGGATCTTCCTTGTGTAGAGTGATGTGTGGGAGGGGCCGTGCACTGAGGCCCCGGGAAGGAAGTTTACGATTGTTCTGTCTAATTGTCCAGATGGGCCGATACCAGTTCGGCGTTGAAATGGACGCATTCCATGAGACAGTGTTCCACATCATCTCGTGCACCAAACTCTGGGCATGGCAGCGCATCGTTGGAACGGAAAGGTGATGGTGGAGTGCGACATGTCCTGTTTGGAGCTGCACGAGTAAACTCGCCAAGTCTCGAAGAGGGTTTCTAGTATTCTTCGGAAGTGGGGCGCCCTCTCACCTTTTTATGCAATCGTGGAAGCGGCCAGTGAACTCGGCGTTGGATGACGGTGCATGCTTGAACCTGTTCCCGGGCTTCGCCAATGACATGCGTAGGCCATGATAAAAATTTTCAGTCCAGGTTTGGTCTGCTTCCCACCTAATACATCAGCTTCTTCGCCTGGGGTACCGGCCGGGTGCATTTGTGGCTAGATTTCTACATCGGCTAAGCCTAAGCTCAATGCCGACTAATCCTGCATCATAGGACACTTCATTCCGGCTCTGTGGCCAAGCCACTTGCTGCCGGCTTTTCTCTCTAGGTGTGGGTCATCTGTAGAGTAACTGATGTCCCGGATCAGCTCATCTATGGCGACTTCGTTCTCCGGTTATATGATACTATCGAGGGAAGGATCCTATGTGAAGATCGTGACGGTTCGAGGCGTAACGCGGGATATATTCCTTTCAATACCCGGAATCATGGGAATCATCTCAGCTTCTATAAGAGCACGAACCACCACCCGTCTTCCCTCTGCGATTCCATCCTCTAGATATTCGCTCTTCCTCGTCAATAAATCGTCATGACCAAAGCCGTGGTTCTTGGTGCCGCAGGTGAGGCTTGGTCTGCTCCTGAGCGCATGCAATCAATGGACATTTCTCTCCAGGTGGCATTGGACAGCCCCTCTCGCTTCTCCTCAAAACCAATCCGCTCATTACCGAGGTGTGTACTTTATTATTTTGTTCGCGCCTCTCGATCCAATCCGATTCCGCTGGAACTTGGAATCTGTTCATATAAATGCCTCTTCGACATGATGAAGCCTCAGTTACTCATTAGACCCCTACATGTCATCTAGCTTGGGTTGTACGATATCGTGAATACTCCCGGAGTTGCTGCGGATTTGTCTCATATCGCTTCACCCGCTAAAGTTTCCGGATCCCTTCCCCCCGATGACGGCTTGAGGAAGGCACTCTCGGGTGCTGATATTGTCATAATCCCTGCTGGTGTCCCTCGTAAACCTGGTATGACTCGGTGTGTACTACTCTATTTAACCAACTGTAAAGCCTCTGACGATTAGTAAACCCTGCCTCAGCGATGACTTGTTCAAAGTAAGTCGGGGTGTCGCGGCATTCTGAACATATGCTTAAGATATTACAGATCAACGCTGGTATTGTGCGCGATTTGGCCCTTGGGATCGCTGATGCTGCCCCGAAGGCATTGGTTCTCGTTATATCCAGTTGAGTCATCCTAAATATGCACGTCAAGTCCGTAAACTGATCGTGGTACTAGATCCTGTAAATAGGTAAAAGACGCCTGGATATTCGGGAATGTCGAGTGTCAATTCACGATCTTTACAGTACCGTTCCCATTGTTGTAGAAGTCTTCAAGAAGCGTGGTATCTTCGATCCCAAGCGTGTTTTCGGTGTCACTACCCTTGATGTTGTCCGTGCCTCTACCTTTGTAGCGGAAATCGTCAAGGACACCTCCATAGCCCACGAGGTCGCCGTTCCGGTCATAGGTGGTCATTCTGGAGTAACAATCATTCCGTTGCTCTCGCAATCATCCCACCCTCTCCCTGCTTCCGTCGATCAAGCTGCCATTGAGGCACTCACAAAACGGATCCAATTTGGTGGCGACGAAGTGGTCAAGGCCAAAGATGGCACAGGAAGTGCAACCCTTAGCATGGCCTATGCCGGGGCGGAGTTCGCTCAAAAGGCATTGAGAGCCCTTAAGGGAGAGAAGGGCATCATAACCCCCACTTACGTTCACTTGAGTGCAGACCTGAAAGGAGGTGTAGATGTCAAAAAGGAAATCGGAGCTGAACTTGAATATTTCTCGGCTCCCATCGAGCTTGGGGTAAGCACCTTGATTTTCGGAGTAGTCTGAATTTACGAGTTGTACTTTAGCCCAATGGTGTGGAGAGAATTCTCCCTCTTGGTCCGACCAACGGTTTCGAGAAAGGACTTATTAAGGCAGCTATCCCTGATTTGGAGGACAATATTAGCAAGGCAAGTTAGCCTAGACTATCATCAGATTAACAGCCACTTTACTTACTGCACGACAGGGTGTTGGCTTCATCGATCAATCCAAGTTGTAGACATCCGCGGAGTGATTGGTATCTCGTTAACTTATCAGATTCTCCTTTTATCTGTAACAGAAAGTGATCCTACGTAGCAATACATAAGAAATGTTCCACGATTATATCGCGTCCTTCCTATTATTCTCCGGTGAACTAAATTGTGTCAAGTCGGTCTTAATAGGTACGCTCACTCACGCAGGCCTTCCTCCCACCGGCCACGCACATTTATGCCTTGTGAACGACTCGAATCTCTTCGCCACCACTTCCCACTTCACTTTGGGGAGTGGTCTGGCACTCCCAAAAGCCTCCCTGAATCCAGAATACCTTTGTTGAATCGTAGAGATGCGGGTAATGATTGTTTTCCAGAAAGAAGTACCATCCCTCTTCATAGCTCCCTGCCTATTTTAAATAGGGCTCAGGGTGTAATATCATATCCTGTTCTCATCGCCAGTACTGCAGAACTGATCAACTTCATTTGGCCTTGCTTGGACGGTAAAGCTGCGTGACGCGTCGCTACCAATCTCGACCATTATCCTCGGCTTACACCTGTAAGTCACTCTAGTACGGCCACCACCTCCTGGCGCCTAACGGCAGTACGGTTAACTGTTGGAAATACAACCTCGAGGAGTTGTGTTTATCATTGTTTGTCTCGAGCATTCAATTTAGGTGTCATACGTCTGTGCTCAACAAGGATCGATATTAGTGGGAATATTCGGACTCGGCATCTAAGCCCCGGACCTTCCGACAGCGCAATAAAGTGTATGGATTCCAATGAATCAAGAGGTAAGTACTATCTGGGTCTTACCTACTCCTGTATTCACGGGGATTCGTAGTCATGAGGAGCGTGAATGATCTTTTGTCTGACCTGGGCATACCAATATCCATTCAGACCCCTCAGCAGTTGGCTCCAACGTTGTTGATTGCAATCCTTGAATCTATTCTTCAACAACGTATACCGCTTAGTCTGGCAGCAAGGGAATGTAGTACTCGCACGGGCCGTATTGAAGCTATGAAAGTCCTCCTAGGGATCTTAGGAAATGATCTCCTACAACATGATCTGACGATTATCGACCCGCAGAAACTCGCCGATGGCGAGCTGAAAGAGACTCGCCTGATCTGCCACCTACTTTCCGAACTCTATCAAAATACACAGCTACAGGAGTACACGTTAGGATGTGGCCATTCCTATTCGATGCCTAGGACTTCAGCCTGTGAAGCGGGTTTCGTATCGGGGCCCGTGGGGGGGCAAACGGTCGACGACCAAATGGCATCGATTGCACACCCATCGTTGGAAGAAGGATCTCATAACCAAAAATCGTTTGTGTCCTTGAGTAATGTGGAAAACGATAGTTTTGCAGCTAGCCTCCCACAGGGGTCGTCTGTGCGGCAAGATGGTTGGATGGAACGCGCAGACGAGAGATGTGTTGAAGATTTGACAAGAATGACGTCTACATCGAACAGAAGCTGGCTGGAAAAAAATCCTATAGATGACACACGCTCTGTTGGTCTTGATTCCCACCATCATGATATCAGAATACTCACTGGAGATGATAGGCAGCCCTCACAGATTGGTCAACACTCCCCGTGGGAGTCACTCAACGAACATTATATCTCTTGCAGGAACGGGCACGCATGTTGGGAGAGCTAGCCTCTCTGTCTCAAGATGAAGCCCAGTCCATTGTGTAATAGGCCAATTGGTCGTGCAATCGTCGCTATGTGTATTCCAAAACTTGTGTCCCATTTTGTTTTTAGTAAATGACAATGCATTACTGTCCTGTACGAATCCCTGGGTTCGGGAGAATATCTTCCTGAGATGTAGTCTGATGCAGTCCCTTTTTCTGCTCTGGTCCCCAAACGCTCTTAGTCAATATAGGTCAATATAGCCTGTATGTGAAAATTGATTCGCGAATCACATACGTTTATATATATTATTCGACTCCTTGCGGACTAAAAACAGAGAAATGTCCTTGTCGCCATACACAGCGTTATGACCTGACGATTTGTTGATCTAATCTTCAGTTCAACTACCCCATTCACACCGCAAAACCCATCATCAAGAGAAATTTTAATAGATTGGACCAGCTTTTCTCCAATGTATTCTTCTAAGCATTGGGTTTCGCCCCTTGTAATTGCCACTTGGAGCATGTCTCTGCATGGTCAGTGGGGCAGCTGGCCGCAGCTCCCCCTAGTCTTCTCCCCCGATAAGTTTGACGCTTCTTCCAGCAAGGAATCTTCGATCTTTCAGGCGCGTCGTACGGTTGACCTCATTCTATAACTGAGAAGCCATGATGAGGTACTATACAACGGTGAAGATAAAGACTAGAGGAAGAGGGAAACCCCTTGATCGCGCCCCAGAGTATAAATTGATGCACATATAACACAGGACCCTGAATGCTCGCATGGAACCTAGAGATAAAAAATGCCTGTTTTCAGGCCTGATCGGGGTGAAGGAATTCAAAAAATTCCTCTCCAGTAGGTGTTGTCGCTAGGTTACAAAAAAGGAAAATTTGAATTGAAAAGAAGACAACAATGGTGTACCACCACTCACAGCGGAAAGCGGGAGTTGCAAGAAACTCAGAAACATCTAGCACCGAGAAAGCGGCCAACGGATAGTACTAGTCATACTGTGTAGAACTATAGTCGAAGCCTACATGAGAGAGGAGGCAGATGTGGCTATACCAATTCTTTCCGTTGTGGGAACTGAGCGACCAAAATCCTGGGTTGGGTTGGGTTGATATCGAAATTTTTTGTGATGACTTCTGTACATGAAGTAATCGTTCAGCCAATCTGTCTGCAGTGTACCAGGTATGTCTGCGGCTAAAATGGGAATGAAGCGTATGCCGATCTTATGCAACAATGAAGCCGAGAAATTCAAAGGGGTAGTGAATAGCTTTTTGGCAACACTCGCCGATGTTGGAAATACTGCACTGGTGGATTATTGGCCCAATTAGGCACCAGATAGTAGGCATGCCAAAATGAGGCTTCCGCGCTTGTGCGCGCGATGACACAGGAAAGCTAAGGATGGAATGAGCACGGACAATACCAGATACCTGCGATCTTCAGCTTCTTGTAATAAAGTGCTATAGAACACGCTAAATCACCGTCAAGGACATCATAACTATTCCTTCATCGGCGTCTGTTTTATAGTTTGAATTATTTAGGCTATATTCAATATATACATCAGATTGAACACTTCGGATAGCACCAGTTCAATTGAGGTGAGGATCGCCAGGTTCAAGCAGTGTTCACGGTGCCCGAGGTCAAAATCGGGGTGAAAATCGCTAATCCATGAAGGGGTCGGCGCTAGCCGATGGTAGTCAACTTGGTTTGTCAAGACCGGAATGCGGCCGATTACTCGAACGGCTGTTGCCAGGTCGTGTGTCCTCACCCAACGGCAACTCACAGCGATAAAGCCGTTTCATTCTCATCACGCTCGTTCTCTTCCTAGTCCAGGAACATTGTCTGTCATCCATCTGCTATGTTGACCCCGAAGCCCCGCAGCGTGCTGCTCGGGCGCTCTGTTAGCCGTGTCCTCAACAATGCAGGAATGGCGACTGCAGCTCCTCGCATCGGCGACAGGAAGGTTGAGATGTCGCCTCTCGAGCAAGGGAACTACATCAACTACCAGCGTATTGAGGACAACCTATCCGTTGTCAGAAGCAGGTTGGTTTTGGCTGTGATATGCGTTTGGTATGACGTTGAGCTTTATCACTTAACTCAGGATCAATCGTCCTCTCACGTTATCCGAAAAGGTTCTTTATGGGCACCTGGATGACCCACACAACCAGGATATTACCCGTGGCGTGAGCTACTTGAAGCTTCGTCCAGACGTACGTTACGTTTCATGGCCATTATTTATGAGCTGATCATTCCGACATCGAATTCCACAGCGTGTGGCATGCCAAGATGCCACTGCTCAGGCAAGCATATACCGCTTCAGCCCACCCTCAAAAACTCATATATGACTGCCGAACAGATGGCGCTATTGCAGTTCATGTCCGCTGGGATGCCAACTACGGCCGTTCCCACGACCGTGCACTGCGACCACCTCATCGAAGCCCAGCAGGGGGGCCCCAAAGACTTAGCTCGCGCGATTAATATCAACAAGGAAGTGTATGATTTCTTAGCAACCGCCACCGCAAAAGCGAGTAACATCGTCGAGTCCTTTCTTTTCGACGGAATGATGACATAGATTACCTTCAACGCACAGTATGGTATTGGTTTCTGGAAACCTGGTTCTGGTATTATCCACCAGATTATCTTGGAGAACTATGCCTTCCCGGGAGGTCTTATGATCGGGACTGATTCGCATACTCCCAACGCAGGCGGCCTGGGAATGGTCGCTTGCGGTGTTGGAGGTGCCGATGCTGTTGACGTCATGGCCAACCTTCCCTGGGAACTCAAGTGTCCCAAAGTCATCGGTGTCAATCTAACTGGCAAAATCGGAGGATGGACTACTCCCAAAGGTGTCTTTATTGATCTTCCCTCTGGCTATGACCATTTACAACCAGCTCCATATAGATGTCATTCTGAAGGTCGCTGGTATCCTTACAGTCAAGGGTGGTACAGGTGCTATTGTCGAATATAAGGGACCAGGCGTTCAATCTTTGTCGTGCACTGGAATGGCTACAATCTGCAACATGGGGGCTGAGATTGGTGCAACAACTTCATTGTTCCCCTTCAACTCTCGAATGGTGGATTATCTCAATGCGACGAAGCGAAGCGAGATTGCGGATTACGCCCAGGCCTTCCGTCACAACCTACAAGCCGACGAGGGTGCCGAGTACGATCAGCATGTAGAACTTAACCTCTCTGAGCTGGAGCCTCACATCAACGGGCCATTCACCCCTGATCTCGCCACTCCGATCTCTAAGTTCGCACAAGAAGTGAAGAAGAACAGCTGGCCCCAGGACCTCAAGGTTGCGCTTATTGGTTCCTGCACCAATTCTTCGTATGAGGACATGTCTCGTTCTGCCTCTATTGCACAAGAAGCCACTGAGCATGGCATTGAAGTGAAGAGCAAGTTCACAATTACTCCCGGTTCCGAACAAGTCCGTGCCACCATCGACCGTGACGGTCAAATCGCTGTCTTCGAGAAGGTTGGTGGGCTTGTTCTTGCCAACGCTTGTGGGCCTTGCATTGGTCAATGGGATCGTCAAGATGTCAAGAAAGGAGAATCCAACTCCAGTAAGTACGCCCATTTCAACGACTACCATTATGTTACCCGCCTCCTGCAGTTATAACCTCTTATAACCGCAACTTCACCGGTCGTAATGATGCCAACCCTGCTACTCACGCCTTTGTTGCCTCCCCGGATATTGTTACTGCCATGGCATTCGCCGGAGATCTCACGTTCAACCCTCTCAATGACACGCTCATTGGCGCGGACGGCAAGCCCTTCAGGTTCTCCGATCCTTCTGGTAATGAACTTCCCCCTCGTGGATACGACCCTGGCCAGGATACCTATCAACGACCTCCTCAAGACCGTGCTACTGTGAATGTTGCAGTTGACTCGAAGAGTGATCGACTACAGCTCTTGGAACCTTTCAAGCCGTGGGATGGGCAGGAGCCCACGGATGTACCTGTCCTGATCAAAGTGAAGGGCAAGTGTAGTGAGTAGCATTCACCATACACATGTAGAAATCCCAAAGCTTGTATGTACCACTAGCGACCGATCACATCAGCGCTGGTGGTCCCTGGCTTAAGTACCGTGGACATCTCCAGAATATTTCCAGTGAGTTCCTTTCAATCTGCGAATTCAAACAGCATTCATGCTCGTGTAGGAAATTGCCTGATCGGTGCCATCAACGTTGCGAACGGAGAGGCGAACAATGTCCAAAACCAGTTGACTGGCGAGTGGGGCGCCGTTCCTGATGTTGCTCAGCATTATCGTGATAGGGGTACCAAATGGGTTGTCATTGGCGACCACAACTATGGCGAAGGTTCATCCCGTGAGCACGCTGCTCTTGAGCCTCGGTACCTCGGCGGATTGGCCATTATTGTCCGCAGTTTCGCTCGGATTCACGAGGTGTGCATGTTTTGCTACTAATGGGAATTACTTGTATCTTCATTTCTGTGACAGACGAACCTGAAGAAACAAGGAATGCTGGCACTTACGTTCACCAACCCGATGGATTACGATAAAATCCAGCCAGACGATAGAGTCACTATCAAAGGCCTCGACACATTCGCGCCAGGGAAAAACCTGACCCTCATTGCCAAACACTCAGATGGTTCCACAGACGTCAGTCGCACTCCACCTTCGGGAGCCTAACTGATATTATTACACTTAGGAGATATCTTTGGCTCACTCTTTCAACGAGGGGCAGATCAATTAGTTCAAGGCTGGCTCTGCTCTCAATCTTGTGCGTAGTCCCATTCTTTGCCTCAAGCAGGATAGTGAATGACCTCCATACAAAGATGGCGAAGCAGGCAAGGGCTTGAACGTTCTCATCACACTTGTATTTTCTGATTCCTTTGATTCACCCTGATGATTCTTCTGTACATTCTACGGTGGAACCGTCATTATGAGCTTGCTAGTTGCATATGTAAATCATATCGTGTTGCCAGCTGCGTAGGAAGTACCGGTTAGCCCTCTTGCAATAAGCGAAAAGTCATTGGCCGCAGCAGCAGTCTTAGCTGAAGACCTCGAACTGTGATTCGTTAGCTTCAGTTCACGGCAACAAAGTACAATGAAATTGGCTTACCTGACGATAGTGTTCACGAAGGATTGCTTTGATTCGGGAGTTATTTTTCCATTCGGGCTGAGTCGCTCCTGATAAAATTTGTTATGTACATCAAAGGAGCGAGTCACTTTTGGCACATACGTGACTTATAGCATTACCTATCCAATTTCTGGCCTCAGATGGGCATTTGGAAACGTATGCAGACAGCACAGCGGCAAGATTCGGAACGGCCGAACGCGGAGCATCACCAGCAATGCCAATGATTAAAGCTTGGATGATAGATTGGCCATGTCGACAAATGAGATCCCGGGCGTTTTCGAACGGGGGTTCTTGTTCGGTGCTGGCCTTCTTGATGAGTGTCACCTTGGGGAACTTCAGTCAAGTCCACCAAGATCCGTGTGTGCCATACCAAAAATTTGCAACTCCCAACCAATGAGTAACGTTCTTGTAAATTGAGAGCGTGAACCGAACATAACATCACTGCGTTCGCAATATCTGGTGGAAATGCGAGGATAGCGGGAAAGAAACATATTGAGATTTGATCCAGGCATGCAAAGAAACCCTGGACTAAATCTGGGTTCTGCATATCGTTCAGGCATTTTAAGTACGGGAAGAAGAATTCGGCCTTACCGCTTCCATCGCACCGGAAACTGATAATGTTTGCAGAGATGACATGGTCAGACTGAGAGTAGCCTGCTGCACCAGTGCCCGTATTTCTTGATCTGGTTCAGGCTTGAGCGATGTCCAGGAGGTCGGCTGAAGTTGAAGCACCAGCTTCGCAGCAATACTAAGCCAAACGGCAGTCAATTGACGATTTGCCGCTGCACAGACAAGTCCTAACAGTGGCGCGGGTGGTAAAGAGACAAGGGTAGCTTCCGCTGGGAGCGCTGTCATGTATTTGAACACTTCGCTGATGGTCTATGGCCTATTCATTAATCAGGGTAGGAAGAACTTCTGTGCTAACTTACATCAGCAACTTCAGGGTCTGAGGACCAGAGCTCCATTATTCTGGTCATAAGTCTGAAAATCGAATCACGAATATGTAACAAAGAGGAAGTGGCTCGTGCGCGCTCCATGGCCTGAAGGCTTGAGGACCTCTCTGACGAATCGCTCTCGTCATACAGAAATGTATCTTGAGATGCACTGAGACCCCGTGCACATGCCACAAGGAGGGCGAGCTGCTCATTGACAGACGCTCGCGATTCTTCGGGTTGCTAGAAAATGGTTTGGCAAGTTGAAAGAAAAAATAGGGACGCGACTTACCGCAGAGTATTGATCCAGCGCAAAATGGATTTTGCTGATTATAGGACCCATGACCGCCTATGGTAGAACTTCAGAGTATGCACAGATCTGTTTGACTTGCTCACGTACTTCTGTTGGCACTACACCTTGTTCAGGCGGTAGAGCCTGTATCACACTCGACACAGACTCGATGATCTTGGCGCGTTCCGCGTTCTACCACACGACCATCACATTGTCAGTCAAAATTCTAGGATGGTGCAACACGCGTACCGGTATGTTCCCAGCGAACGCCAGGATGTCACCGAACGATGCTATATGGGGAGCCAATTGTGTGCGATTGGCGTCACAAAGTTGCTTCAGTGCGGTAGCGGCAACCAAAGAAAGCGCAGGTTCACCAAGAGTTGTGGAGACATATGCCACAATTTGCAGAAGGAGAACGGAGTCCTGTGTTGCAAACCAGGTGGAGTATTCTCCTAGAAAAACGTATAAGGATCGCTTCATTCAACCAATTTGTTGAAGTACCGATGAGACTAAGTGCAGTTTGTCGGACGCGGTGATTTCCAGAAGTAGGGAGCTTATCGAACACCGAGAACAATCGACACAAATACGAGTTATCCTGAAGAGGGACGGCGTCTTGAGCACTTTTCACACAGTGCAGAGATGCTTCAATTTTCTGATGGCACCGGGTCAATCAGCCACCTCCACACCCAAATATTCTGGCTAATACCTACTTCCCAATCGCCAACACCTGATGGAAGCGAAACAATGTCCACAATCGGATCAATCAAAATTCGTAAGGCTTCATCCTTTATGATATAATAGCTAGCACCTCTTTGGCTAAGTAGAACAACCTGAAGGTGATGTGGACAACTCACGCATTGATAACCGCTTCCCCGAGATCTCGTCGGTACCTGATGGGGAATGGAGCGGCTATTGACGAACACAAACAATGAAACTCACGCGATGAACTTGTCAAGTTGGTCTGTGAATATTATGTTTCAGCCACCGGAGAGGAATAAAACGAACGGGGGGCCCACCAGTCGACCAACTACTTAGATTGGCAGCGGAGGGCCATTTGCACTTCTCTACCAATCTATTGACCAGTTCTGAGAAAACATCTTTTGCAATGCCCGTCTCCGGCGCCGAAGGGGTGGACATGAAGTCAGAATCTAAGAGTGCTTCGCCAAAGTAAGTCCAAAAGGACGTTGTCATCTAAGATACAAGCGTAGAAGGGCAATTGAGATACAATTTCGAGACTCTTGCTGGCAAGTACCTCGCTTTCTTCCTCGTCAACGCCGTACCACCCAGGGAACCCAGTGTAGCCCAGGAAAACGCGTAGGAATGTCTGGACTGGCTTCGAAGAGAGATGCGATGCAATGTACGTGACTGAATGATCTCCCAATGCAACGAGTAGTTTACACAGTCCTCTCGAAATCTCGTCTATTGCTGAGACTGAGCGACCATCAGCGGAAATTAAGTGAAACCCAAGTGTGAATCGAACCTTCGAGACTGCTTTGGAATATATTCTGGCCAATCTCATCCAACCATGTCAAGAGTGGTTCCGTTAAGACCTTGGTGCCGGTACCGGTTGAGAATGACGAAGATGTCAATACTTCTTCCAGGACGTCCGTAACAGACACGAATAGGTTTGGATCTGCTAAATTAGCGAGAAATGACGGAATGGTACTAGTAATCTCGCTGAAAGAACATGA
>WNFI01453837.1_pt1 | contig 14146 bp, 13 predicted proteins | sample 5400471 | NCBI WGS metagenome assembly WNFI01 (sample SAMN13153348, study PRJNA577476) | soil metagenome | isolation source: 100 cm saprolite on Douglas fir-dominated hillslope | place: USA:California | collected 2013-09-17 | reverse complement strand
AAGAAGCAAGATGTTTTTCTTTTCGGTGACTACGATGCGGATGGTGTCAGCGCGACGGCTATTTTATGGGAAGGACTGCAAAGTATTGGTGTCGTGGCGCGGCCATTTATTCCGCATCGAAGTAAAAATGGGTATGGTTTATCAGTCAAAACGCTCGAGTCAGTCTTAGCTGGAAAAAGACCCGACTTGTTGATTACGGTCGATAATGGCATCGTGGCACACGACGCATTTCGCATGCTGAAAGAATTGAACATTGATGCAATTTTAACTGACCACCACAGCCGAGAAAAAAAAGTGCCGGATGCTTTGGCAGTTATCCACACAACGCAGTTATGTGGTTCAACAGTGGCCTGGTTTTTGGCGCGCGAGCTGAGTAAAACAGCCGCACGAGATTCTTTAGATTTAACCGCGATTGCAACGATCGCTGATCAAATGCCTTTGTCAGGAGTAAATCGATCATTTGTGAAATTTGGATTGGAGGCGCTTCGCCGAACGCGACGAGTAGGGTTGCAGTTGTTGATTGCGAAGGCGGGTTTAGAACCAACGCAGCTGAATGTCTCTGCAATTAATTATGGAATTGCGCCAAGAATCAATGCAATGGGTCGTTTGAAACACGGCATGGATGCGTTACGGCTTATTTGTACCAAAAACATGCAACGTGCCGATCAATTAGTGAAGGAATTGAACGAGACAAATGTGTCGCGGCAAGAATTGACGAGCTCGATGCTCGCACACGCGCTGGAGCAAGCTGAGTCTTGGAAAGATGAACACATTATCATCATTGATTCAGTAGAGTATCACGAAGGAGTCATTGGCCTCATCGCTGGCAAGTTGGTGGAACAGTTTCATAAACCGGCAATTGTGATTTCGGTAAATAATGAAATTGCAAAAGCCTCTGCGCGTTCGTTTTCGGGCATCAATATTATTGAGCTGATTCGTTTAGTGAAAGATGATTTGTTGGAAGCTGGCGGTCATGAACTTGCAGCGGGATTTGGATTGCTGCCTGAAAAAATTGGTGTGATGCGGGAACGTTTGCAGATACTGGCCAAAGAAAAAATTTCTGTTGAGATGTTGCGGCCATCAATTGACGTCGATGTGATGATTGATCCGATTCTGGCTTCGCTTGAAACGATACAGATGATGACGGAATTTGGGCCGTTTGGTCAAGGAAATAGGGAACCGATTCTTGGTATGAAAAACTTGCGCGTGGTGAGTGCGAGCGCTATGGGGAAGGAAGAAAAACATTTAAAAATGCTCCTCAATGATCAGAGAACTGGTGTGAAGTTTTCCGTGATTGGTTGGAGCATGGCTAAATTTTTACCGGTTTTGAAGTTCAACAACCAGGTTGATGTGGCCGGCATACTAGAAATGAATGAATGGAAAGGAAAACAAAATCTACAAATGATTTTGAAAGATGTTACTCCAACTCTTGATTCAGATGAGAGTCTTTAACCTTTTCTACGTCTTTCAAGAGCATAAAGGCCAATTCAGGATCGACGTGAAAAAGTGAACTCCAAAAAGCTTGGGTAGAGGGTCCGGGTTTGCCTTTATCGAGAGCTAATGCTTGTTGGCGGATTTCTTTTATACCATCAATTATTGGTTGTTCTTCTTTTAAAACAACGGACATTATTTTTTCTCGATAAACGGGGTTAGACTGTATTTCTATTTTTTGCATATGTTCCTTTTTGCCAAGTTGTTATTGTACTCCAATTTTGTATTAACTTATTAGCTGACTACTGCTCTCGCTATTCTTTCCAATAAATAAAGATCTGCTAGAAGCCAGAATTTGTGGAGTATGAGGCAGTTTATGATTTTTAATCCTATCTATTGCTAAATGCCTCGCATCAACTTCCTTGATAACGACATTTCCAGGCGCCATGAGTATTCCCTCTCTTGCGCCTATAGTTTGAAGTCCATCTTCTCTTAGCCAATGTAGCCAAGCTATATCTAAGTTATCAATTTGGTCGTTTAGGTACGTTTGGTCTGTGGTTCTTTGTTCATGAAACGAAACGGTTTCCGCTTCTGAAGACAAATTCTTTGAAGGCAATCCAATTAAATAGTGAACCTCTAGATAACTTCTCTCATATCGAGAAATGTCATGGAGAGCTACGACTACGCTGGAAACAGAATGAAATAGCGACCACCATAAGGCCAAAAGCACGGCTGTCATATCACACGTTACTTGTCCATCTCTTAAACTATCTGGATGTGTGATCCATTTTTGGCCATCAGGGGTATCGGGAAACGCGGCATTGAAGGCCAAGAAAAGCTCGGATATTTTTTTAATATGCCCAAGCCTATCAGCAACTATTTGCTCGTATTGTGGCAAGTAGTATTGGATTGCGAGTTGTTTTTTTTGTTCTAATTCAGGTGTCATAAAAGCAAAAACCCCTCTTTTTAGGAGGGGTTTGATTTTTTCTGTTGATTTCTCAACGTTACTTCATCAAGACCCCGCCTCGGTAAAGGAGGACGAAGTTGTGACGGGTAATTGGTTGACAAATGTATAGCATGCCGACGAACAATTATAGTCGAACAATTTTGAACGTCAACGGCAGATTTTAGAAAAACTTCACTTTCTTTTCGAGTCGGTTTTGAGTCGTTTTTAGCCGTAAGTGGCCACTTTTTACCAAAAGCTCTTGCTTGATTCTTACCGAAATTTGCCCTAACTCTCATTGTCTTTTTTTACTATAAGAACAGTTCAAAAGGAGATCTATGAATATCCAGAAACGCGAAATTTCAATCCTGCTTCCAGTGATTTTTTTGGCAAATCTGTTTAGCCTGATTTTCTTGGGGAACACTCAACATGTCTACGCGATTGGCCAGTCGTCGCCAATCATCTCTGGAGTTGTGATTGCAAAAGAAGACGCTACCGTAATCATTCGCGATGGCATGGCGCGAACCGCTGTAGAAATCCCAAACGACGTCCCGATTAGAAGGAATAACTTAGTAATGGAGGTTGTCTCCGGCGGCGTGGTTCAGTTTGGCAAGATGCTTATCCCTCTCACATTTGGTGGGATTGCCGCACTCGTTTTATCCATGATTCTTTCAAGAAAGTTGCGAGAATATGCGCAGAAATTTGGTAGCGTACATCAGCCTGGAATGACATCAGCGTAAAACAAGAGAATGCCGCTGATCTTCCAATTCCACTCGCGAGAGTGGTTTTGGTTTTGTATACTATGACTATGAAAAGTAAAGACGCTAGCACTCATGTTTATGAACTCGTTGCCAGAATCCCCAAAGGAAAAGTATTGACATATGGGGATATAGCGCGAGAAATAGGTTTGAAAACGCCACGACAAGTGGGTTGGATTTTGCATCGTAATGATGACCAAGAACATGTGCCGTGCCACCGTGTAGTGTTTTCAGATGGTAGCGTCAGCGGCAATTATGCGTTTGGTGGTGCCGATGCACAGCAAAAATGGCTCCGCAGTGAAGGCGTGGAATTTGCCGGCAATAAAGTGAACATGAAGATCAGTCACTGGAATTCTTAGGCCAACATCATTTCTGAAATACTTGCCGCGAGTTCTGGAATTAGGATTCGCCTTTGCTCCGTAGTGTCCCGATCTCTCCACGTGACCGTATTGTCTTCTAACGTTTGATAATCAATGGTAATGCACACCGGAGTTCCAATTTCATCCTGGCTTAAGTAGCGTTTACCGATATTTCCTCGGTCGTCCCAAGCTGTCGGAACACGATCAACGCAAAGAGAAAAGACCTCTTTGGCTTTCGCGACTAACTCCGGTTTGTTTTTGACAAGTGGAAAAACCGCAATTTTATATGGCGCCAAAGCAGGTTTTAATTTCAGTAGTGTACGTTGATGTTCTAAATCAACCGTGTATGCATCCGCCAAAATCATCAGGAATAAGCGGTTGACACCAACTGCTGGTTCAATCACGTGCGGCACGATTTTTTCTCCGGTTTGCGGATTGGTGTACTCCAAACTTTTGCCGGAATGCTGCATATGCTGTTTTAAATCATAGTCAGTGCGATACGCAATTCCCCACAACTCCTTCCAGCCAAATGGAAATTGGTAATCCAAGTCGTAGGTGTCTTTACTGTAATGACTACGCTCTTTGTCTGTATGTCGTCGCCATCGCAAATGTGTTTCGTTAATGCCAAGTTTCTTTGTCGCAAAGTCCCACATCGCCTTTTTCCAATCTTCAAATAATGGCTGCCAATCTGTTTCTTGTGGATTGAAGAAGTATTCGATTTCCGCTTGCTCTAGCTCCAGTGTCCGGAAAATGAATTGGCCGGTGGTGATTTCATTACGAAAACTTTTACCGATTTGTCCAACACCAAATGGAAGTTGAACACGGGTTGAGTCTAGAATTTGGCGAAAGTTGCTGAAAATTCCTTGGGCAGTTTCACCGCGCAAATACAATTTTGATTTTTCGCCGGAGACGGCGCCGATAGAGGTTTCGAAAAGGAGGTTGAAACTTTTTGGTTCACTGAGTGGATTGCCGTCAGGGCTAAGAATTTTCTGATCTTTGATGAATAATGCCATCTCATCAATCTTCATGTTTTCGACTTCAATTTCTGATGGGTGGTCTTTTAACCATGCTTCAATAAGGTGATCGGCCCGATATCTTTTTCCTGTGATTTTATCTTCCACCAGCGGATCGCTAAACGACGCCACGTGGCCGGAAGCCACCCAAGTATCTGGATGGAGCAAGATTTGCGAGTCAATACCGACCATGTCCAGCCGCATGTGAATAAACTCGTGCCACCACACATTGCGGATGTTACGTAACAATTCAGCTCCAAGTGGACCGTAGTCGTAAGAGTTTGCGAGGCCGCCGTAAATTTCTGAGGTGGGGTAGACGAAGCCGCGACGTTTGGAGAGCGCTGCGATCTCATCGAGAGTAGGGTTTGGCATACGATCCTTCCGAGACGAAAAAACCGTCTCTATAAAGTATACATGACTTTATAGGGACGGCTCTTTACAATTATGAGTCGCGGTTCCACCCTACTTGCAACGATGATGTCCAGTTCGTTGCCGCTTTGTGTTTCGTTTGTAACTCCCGTTTTGCCAAAACGATCGTTGCTACATTTGAGTACAATACGCAGTATATCATGAACCGTTTTTCACTATCAACATTGACGTTATTTTTTATTGGGAGTCTTTTTGTGTGCGGAATGGTTACGACCGTTGCTGGATTTTTTGGATTGATTTATCCAATTTTATCAGTATTTTTAATTTTGCCAATTATTTCGCTGGTATTGTGCACGGTAAAAATTTTTCAGTATGCAAAGACAGAAAAGGTACTCATTTCTATTTTAGTAGTCATTTGGCTTTTACATGCTACCGGCTTGTTTGTTCCCGAAACGGGTTTTGACGCATTGTGGTATCACTTACCAATTGTTCAACAATTTGTTCTGCATCATCGTATTTTTTATATTCCCGAATTATATCAGTCTTTGAATCCACTTTTTTCTGACATCATTTTTTTATTGGGATTTCAAGTGGCAAGAGAATTTGGCGCAAAAATTATCGCATTTTTATTTGCGATTGGATTGGTTTTAACAAGTTACCAATTAAGCAGAAAAGTGCTTAGTCGAAAATGGTCATTAGTAATCACAGTTCTGATTTCTAGTTTTCAAGTTGTGGCATGGCAATCAACAAGCTTTTATGTCGATGTAGCGAAAGCGATGTGGGAAGTTGCGGCGGTTTGGACATTTTTATTTGCGGCACAAAAATCACAATGGAAATGGATACTAACGAGCGCACTCTTTCTAGGTGCATCGCTCGCAACAAAAGATTTTTCTTTCTTACTCATACCTGCTTTTGTCATCGGAATTTTTTTGATGGGCAAAAAAAGAAAGGTGTTGAATACATTATTACTTCTATTCGTAAGTCTAACGGTTGCTTTGCCGTTTTATCTTTTCTCATACCAACATACTCACATGCTAACATATTCACTTGCTGTGCATACAGACAAGCTCGGAGAAATTGGGGGAGAGGCATCTTTGCCAAAATATATTTGGAATCGCACAGTCTTGCTGCCAAGCTCGGTGACACAATTAACGCTTTTCTCACGTGATTACACGTCATTGATTTTTCTTGTTTTTTTGGGAATTTTTATTTTGGAGTTATCAATTGTTTGGAAAAATAAAACGTTGCGATTTTTATTTCTTTTTTCAATAGCACAATGGCTGATTTGGTGGTACATACCACCCCTATCGACACGTTATGCGCTTTCAGGATTTGTTGTTTTATTAATGCTCTACTTCAAAACGATTGAAATTTTTCTGCAAAATAATCCGCAATATAAAAGAGAAATTACAATCGCAATTCTCTTCGCATTTCTCTTTACTTTTATACCTCGAAGCATTCCGATTACTCGCAATGTTAAATATATTTTAGGAATGCAAACAAAAGACCAGTATCTCAAACAATTTTATGATGGAAATATCGATCAACACATCAAAGATTGGTATCGACTACAATAGCAGCCTAGTTACTTTGCAGGTTTACGCATACGTGCCTGCACTAGATTGTGTTAAGAAAGCCTCAGCGATTTCTTTTTCAGTAAATCCTTTTTTGTGGAGTTCACGCAGGAATAATTTTTCAATATAATCTTGGTACTGCTTTGTATTTCGAAAAGCCTCTCTCCCTGCTGGACTAAGATTGTTCTCAAACATGCTATACAATTTTTCTATCAGATTTCGTGCAGCACAATAGTTCTTAAAATCGGGATCCTGGAGAATTTCTTGTTTTACTCGCCCCTCTTGATCTCCTGAAGATGGTTCCATGTGCTCTTGTTTTTGCATAGTGCCTCCTGACAATCAAATTTTATCACTCGAAATTGTTCTCACAAAATGAAGTTGCCATGTTACAATTCCCCTGTAGTACTTTTCTTCGGAAAGACGTGCGCTGACACCGCGCGGTAACTGCATGGGTAAGCCCAAAATAGCTGGAAGAAGTAGGAAAAGGTTGGCACCTTCTCTTTTGAGAACCTTTTCAATTCATTCCCCTGCGGGGAGTAAGTTGAGAAGGTTTTTTGTATAAAAAGGAAAATATGGCTAAACGAACAATGATTGCTGAAACCACAAAAAAGGTTGGTGAGACTGTGAAGTTACAGGGTTGGGTTGCTACCAAACGTGACCACGGCAAACTCACTTTTATTGATTTGCGTGACCGGAGTGGGGTAGTGCAGTGTGTGGGTTACCAAAAGATGGGCGAACTGACCACAGAATCCGTGATCGAAATTATTGGAGAAGTAAAGGCGCGGCCGGCCAAAATGGTGAATGCAAGCATCCCCACTGGCACTGTAGAAATTGACGTCAAAGAATATGTGGTGCTCAACCCAGCAAAGGAACTGCCGATTCAAGTTGATGGCGATGGGTTAGAAATCAATGAAGAAGTACGTTTGCGGTATCGCTATTTAGATTTGCGTCGCGAGCGGTTGGCAAAAATCGTCAAGTTGCGCAGTGATTACTTCAAAGGTATGCGAGAAGAGTTGTACGCGGAAAACTTCACCGAAGTTGAAACACCAATGCTCACGAAGTCCACCAAAGAAGGCGCGCGCGACTTCATTGTTCCATCCCGTTTGCAACCCGGAAAATTCTACGCGCTGCCACAAAGCCCGCAGCAGTACAAGCAACTACTCATGACCGCAGGGGTGGAGAGATATTTTCAATTTGCACGCTGCATCCGTGATGAGGACTTGCGAGCTGACCGTCGTTTTGAGTTCACCCAACTCGATCTTGAAATGAGTTTTGTGAATCGCGAGGACGTGATGGCGATGGTGGAAAAAATCATGAAAGCGTCCGTCAAAAAAGTTGGCGGCGTTTTAAAAGACGAAACGTTTCCGGTGTTCAGTTATGACGAGGCCATCAAAAAATTTGGTGCTGACAAATTTGACTTGCGTACCCCGGAAGAAAAAGAAAAGGGTGTGATGGCTTTTGCATGGGTTATCAACTTTCCATTTTTTAAAAAAGTGGATAAAAGTGATGCGGCTGAAGTTCAAGACGGCAAAAGTGGTTGGACGTTTACGCACAACCCATTTAGTGCGCCAATTCCGGAACACGAAGAGTGTTTGCTCAAAGGTGAGAATGTTGGCGAAATTCTCACGACGCAGTACGATTTAGTATGCAATGGATATGAAGCCGGCGGCGGTAGTATTCGTGCACATAAACCAGAATTGCTCCGCGCCACATTTAAAGTCATGGGCTACAGCGATGAAGAGACACAGGCGAGTGTTGGACACATGCTGGAAGCCTTTGAAGTAGGGACACCGCCGCATGGTGGAATTGCCCTTGGTTTGGATCGCCACATCATGATGTTGGCTGGTGAACAATCACTGCGGGAAGTGATTGCATTTCCAATGACATCGTCCGGAAAAACGGCTGTGATGGATGCACCAAACGAAGTGACTGAGGCTCAGCTGAAAGAACTGCATTTGCAGATTCAAAAGAAATAGCAGCAGAAAATCAAGTAGAATACTATTGTGCCACGTTTTCGTTTTTCACAATATCTCAGTATTCTTTTTTTATGCGCGACTTTTTTAGTTATTCCGGCGCCAAATTCTGTCACCGCACAAATGACCACAAAGGTTGCTGAGCAAGAGCTGCCATCACTTTTGCATTCTTTGCAAATTCCAGTATATGCAGGGGAAAAACCCATGGGCTCACAATTTGCGAGTCTTTCGGCTAGTTCAATCTACATTATGGACAGGGGATCAGGTGCAATTTTGTACCAAAAAAATGCAAATGCGCCACGCTATCCTGCATCCACTGCCAAAATGATGACCGCGTTGGTTGCGCGTCGCAACTATAAACTGGATGATGTTTTGACGGTCAAAGAAGAAGCGTTCAGTACTGGCTCAACGGTTGGTTTAAAAGTTGGAGAACAATTGACAGTTGCCGAGCTACTGAAAGCGCTTCTGATTCCATCCGGAAATGATGCGGCATTCGTTCTCGCCAATCATCATACTGATGGGTACACCGGTTTTGTGAAAAATATGAATGATCTTGCTCAGCAGCTTCATCTCTCTCACAGTGAATTTCGAAATCCATCTGGTTTGGACAATGATCAGCAATCGGCGACTGCGCGTGACCTCGCCATTTTAGCTAATGAAGTAATGAAAGATCCCGTGCTGCGCGCTATTGTTGATCAAAAATTTGCAGTTGCTCATGATGTTTCGGGTCTGACACAACATCCATTGAATAATACAAATGAGCTATTAGCGGCAGTAGATGGTGTTGTTGGAATTAAAACGGGTACTACCACTTTTGCTGGCGAAAACTTGATCACTGAAGTTGATCGCAATGGTCACAAAGTCATCATCGTTATGCTCGGCAGCAAAGATCGTTTTGCAGAAATGAAACAAGTGATTGATTGGGTGTATAGCAATTATCGCTGGCAGCAGATTGAACACTAACTCGCAAATTGTTACACTAAATATATGGCAACTGAATCTGGGTTAACGCTCACTCGAACTGCGTACTTTGGCCGTCTGACCATTAAGTATGGTTTGATTGCGATTGTCATACTAATGGTGGGGAGAACTTTTTTGGGAGCTGCGATCAGTTACTGGGTGGCAACGCATCCACCCGCACCTCCGCCACCAACGGTCGGCTTTGGTGTTTTGCCCACAATAAACTTTCCTGTTGAAACAGCCGCGCAAAAACCGACCTCTTATCAACTTCAAACTGCCAACGGGAGTTTACCTACTTTTAGTGATCGCGCCAAAGTCTTTTTCATGCCCCGCTCAAGCCCGAGCTTGCTTGCAGACCAACGAGCAAAACAGGCAGCGTCCGCGTATGGTTTTTCGGGTGCGCCAACTCTTCTCAGCAATCGCATTTATCGTTGGACAAAAACCACACCATTTCAAACGACGTTTGATTTTGATATTCAAAATATGACGTTTTCTTTCACTACAAATTATCTTTCACATCCTGAGCTACTGCTTCAAAAAAATCTTCCTGCTGACCAGCAAGCCCAAGATTTAGTGAAACAATTTATAAGCTCGGGGCAAAGTTTACCGAATGATCTTGCCACGCCATCTGCTCAAATTACGTATTTGAAAGTTCAAGGGAGCGATGTTGGGCCAGCCGTATCTTTTTCTGACGCGGATTTTATTCAAGTCGATGTAATGCGTGCACCCGCTGATTCGACAACGCCCTTTTATACTTCCGATCGCACTGGCATTATGCACGGCATTATTTCTGGTTCATCCGATAGTAACAGCGCTATTACCAATCTTTTATATCGTTACCACCCAGTGGATTATGCTACTTTTCAAACCTATCCGTTGCGCACGGCCGCACAAGCGTGGTCTGTTTTACAAGCGGGTGAGGGATATATCGCTAAAAAAGGTCAATTTGATTCTGCTGTAGTACGCTCGGTTTCCCTAGGATATTACGATGACTTTAATGAACAAGATTACATGCAACCCATTTATGTGTTTACTGGTGATGGCGGATTTTTGGGCTATGTACCAGCAATTGATTCTCGATATATACAAAATACCAACGCAAAATAATACGGTATAATCGCCACATGTCATTCTCCTCGCCGCTTCGCACACGCATCGCGCCCAGTCCAACTGGCATTGCGCACGTTGGCACCGCGTGGATGTCGATGTTTGATTTGGCGCTCGCTCGACAATCAGGTGGGCAATTTGTGATCCGCATTGAAGACACCGATCGGTCGCGTTTTGTGGAGGGCGCGGAAGAAAAAATTTACGAGGCGTTTGAGTGGCTTCGTTTACCGTACGATGAGGGTGGGAAAAAAGGTGGACCATACGCACCGTATAAGCAATCTAAACGTTTGGACATTTACCAAAAATACGCACAGCAACTATTGGACGAGGGTCACGCGTATTATTGTTTTTGCACACCAGAGCGTTTAGCGAAAATGCGTGAAGAGCAACAAAAAGTGGGACAATTGCCCAAATATGATCGGCACTGCCGGAACTTGAGCGCCGAAGAAGTGAAAAATTTACAAGCTAGTGGCCAAAAATCAGTCATCCGTTTGAAAGTACCGGATAGTGGCCTCATTAGTTGGGATGATGCAGTTCGGGGCAAAGTGGAGTTCAACTTAGAAAACGTGGAAGACCAAATTTTGATGAAGTCAGATGGATTTCCGACTTACCATTTAGCCGTGGTTGTGGATGACCATTTGATGAAAATTACCCACGTGCTGCGTGGTGAAGAGTGGATCAGTAGTACGCCAAAACATTTGTTGCTGTATCAAGCGTTCAAATGGGACGTGCCGGTATTAGCACATATGCCCTTGATTCGGAATGCTGACAAAAGTAAATTATCGAAACGCAAAAACGATGTCTCAATTTTAAGTTACCGCGGCCGCGGCTATTTGCCGGAAGCATTGGTGAATTTTATTGCACTCCTTGGTTGGTCACATCCGGAACAAAAAGAAATTTTTTCATTGGACGAATTTTTAAAAGTGATGACGTTGGATCGAATTCAAAAAACTGGACCTGTGTTTGATATCAAAAAATTGGACTGGATGAATGGTGTCTACATTCGTGCCCTGCCAGTCGACGAGCTAAAAAAGCGGCTGCAACCGTTTTTACCAAGTGACTTCCCGCATCAAAAATTTGAAGAAATGTTGCCACTTATTTTAGAACGATTAGTAACGCTCAAAGATATTGAAGAATTGACGAGCTTCTTTTATCGCCCAATTACTCTTGACGTAAAAGAGTTACTCAAAAAGTCTACAGCCGAACAGACAGCGCAGCAATTGAATAAAACTTTGGAAGCGCTCAAAAATACCAAGATGTGGAAAAAAGAAGAATTGGAAGCAACGGTTCGTGCTCTCCAAGAATACTCAGATTACAAAAAAAGCCAATACTTTATGATGCTGCGTGTGGCTGTCACGGGCCGAACCGCCACACCACCCCTCTTTGAAACGATGGAAGTGCTGGGCAGAGATATAGTACTGGAAAGACTTACATCGGCCCAGAAAACTGTCAACTCTCCACAATCCAACAGCAATATGTCACAATGATTTCTGATGCCTGATGCTTCTCAGTCTACGAATACACTCGTTTCACAAGAATTGCAAAAATTGGGCACTCAGTTGGATCGGTCACTGTATTCCAAGATGAGTCGTGAAGAACACAACGCGGTTATCGAGAAAATGGTTGCATTGGTCGCACAACCAGTTGGTCATCTGCCGAAACAGGAAGAATTATATTTAGAGCAACAACTCACCGACATGCTCGGTTTTCAAGTAGAGGCAGAGTTAGATGGTCATCGATTGCAGCACAGCATTGGTGTGATGGAGGCGCAGCACCACTTGCGCCGTCACCCAACCGACACGCTTTTAAACCATGAAAACTATCGTGAAGCGGGTTTGGCTTCGGTGAGAAGTGTTTTTGGATGGTTTACTGAGCAGGGAAAAATGACGCAGCTTGCAGTTCAAAACGAGAAATATTTTTTTGCAGTGCAAGCAAATTTTGTCGATAGTTGGCACAAACAGTACCAAGACTTGATGGCGTGGTACAAATATCGAAAAATGATTGTCATCAACCCGACGGAGTCAAAGGCAGTTGTGGGTGCGGTTGGGAATTTCGGGCCGGCGGATTGGTTACAGAAACAATTTGGTGGATCGCCAGAGATTATTCGGGAAGCGAGCATTTGGAGTTTAAAAAGTCGTGGCCGAGTGCTACTCTTCTTTATTGATGATCCCAAAAACGCTGTCCCCTTGGGAGCCATCGATTTACAAAAAAAAGATTAAAATCATGATCATCATCAATTTATTTGTTGAGTCGCGCTATCCGGTAAACCGCAAACATCGTTTCCACAGCATGAGCGTAAAGAATTACATGATTTTCCGTTGCCAGAGGGTTTGCCGCCGCACTTGGGAGACATCGTAGTCAGCTATCCGGAGGCGGTGAAAAATGCACGACGCTTTGGAAAACGCGTTGATGAGCAAATTTGTTTTTTTGTGGAGCATGGCATGATGCATTTGTTGGGATATCATCATCAAGAGGAGGTCTAGTGTCTTGGTACCGAATATATCGACCAACAACTTTGGCAGATTTACAGCTCCAAAATGTCCGCGAAAAATTGCAGAAAATGATGCAGAGCGGCAGTGTCCCACATGCCTTACTTTTTGCGGGACCAAAAGGGACGGGTAAAACTTCGGCAGCGAGAATTGTGAGTGCGATGCTGAATGATCCCGCAAATGCCGAAATTGTTGATGCAGTTTTCTTTGGCCAAAAAAATGCTGGCAAAAAAGAATTTCAAGATCCGAATTCTGCTGAAGAAATTGTGCAACGTATTCAGCGGGGCACGTCGTATGTGGTGAACGAAATTGATGCAGCCAGCTATCGAGGCATTGATGACATTCGTCAACTGAAAGAGCGCGTGTACTTGCCACCGCAAGAGGGCAAGGTCAGCGTCTACATTTTGGATGAAGTCCACATGCTGACGACCGAGGCATTTAATGCATTGCTCAAAATTTTAGAAGAACCACCAGTACACGTCGTTTTTATTCTGGCTACAACAGAGCTTCACAAAATTCCACCCACCATTGCCTCGCGCAGCACACTCATTCAATTTCAACGAGCCAGTGAGCAAGAACTCTCTGAAGCCCTGGAGCGCGTATTAAAACAAGAAAAAATCACCTATGATAAAGAAGCGGTTTCTGCGGTAGCCGCAGCGTCCGAGGGCAGTTTTCGCGATGCGATTAAACTTTTAGAAACAGTTGCAGCAGGCCAAAAAAAGCTGAGTGTAGAAGATGTCGCTCAATACCTGCAACAAACACATCAGCAAGATATTCTCAATTTGCTGGATGCGATCGTCGCGAAGCAAGAAAAAGAAGTTGTCGTCATTTTTCAACGACTGAGAAATCAGGCAACTGATCCACAATTTTTTTACAAAGCGCTCCTTCAATTTTTACACCAAGATTTACTGACCAGTATCGCTGGAAAAGAGTCGCACTTTACTACGAAAATAAGCCACTACTTGCTCACTCAGCTGCAAACAATCGGTAGCGACGCTGCCAACATTCCATTTTTGTCTTTAGAACTCAAAGCACTGGAGCTCGTTTTTAAAGCCAAAGAAAAAAATGGCACAGCAGCGCAAACGTCATCTCCGATCCTGAAGATGGAAAAAAAAATTCTCCTTGAGCCCGAAGTAATCAAAACTGAGTCGGAAAACTGGATCCACGGCG
>WNFI01131268.1_pt2 | contig 14149 bp, 10 predicted proteins | sample 5400471 | NCBI WGS metagenome assembly WNFI01 (sample SAMN13153348, study PRJNA577476) | soil metagenome | isolation source: 100 cm saprolite on Douglas fir-dominated hillslope | place: USA:California | collected 2013-09-17 | reverse complement strand
CTACTTGTTTTGAAGTTGTTAATGATCGTTTCGAGCTGAGCTCGAATTGATTCGTTTTCCTTCCCCTCCGGTCCGTTAGTAATCTCCTGCAGCGTAGCAATGAGTTCCTCGATCTCGGTGCGACCGTTGGCCCCTTTCACCAGGAACATCCCCTGCAAAGCACCCATCGCGTTATCGACAGCCTCGCCGATATTCGACAATCGTTGCTCAGTCGCCGCACCGAGCTTCTCCACTCTGGCCATCGCCTCGTCGAACCCGGGCATCACCGCTTCCAACTTGGTCGAACGATGTCCGCGAATTTCTGCCCCTTCAGAGAGTAAATCCTCCTTTGGACCTCGATCTACGTTTCCATCAGAGCTCGGCAGACGAAGCGCTATCGATGCATCACCGAGCAAAGTCGGTTCAAGCTCGGCTTTCACGGTTGAGGGGATTTTAAGTTTTCGCGTGATGACGACATAAACTTTAACTGCCGATTCCCCTTTTTCTGGAGCATAGTCCAATCGCTGGACATAACCGGCGGGAATGCCAAGAAACATCACTTTGGACCGTTCGCGGATTCCGGTGACATCGTCGAACACAATCGAAAAGGTCAGATACGGTGTCCGGAACGGACTATCTTCGATTCCGAAGTAAAGTCCGGCGAACAGGACCAGGGTTAAGCCGGTACCCACGATCAACCCAATTCGGCCCTTTCCTGGTTTGTGGTCATTCATATTCGCCGAGTGTCCGCTGGTTTGGAGTCTATCCTTCACCCAGGAGAGGGATCGGTGGCGTCGAGACCGAGGAATCTTCGCACAAGAGGGTGATCCGATTTCAAAAAATCCCCCTTTTGTCCCTGTATGATAACGCGACCCCGTAATTCGCCGTCGCCCTCGCTTCCGAGCATGATAGCACGGTCTGCAATTCGGAAAAAGCTTGCAATATCATGAGTGACAACGACCGCAGCTGCACCGATTCGTCGTGTCAATCTGATGAACATTTCATCAATCTCCCGCGTACTCACTGGATCGAGTCCGGAGGTTGGTTCATCCGCAAACACCAGTTGTGGATCCAGCGCGAGCGCTCTCGCCAATGCCACCCGCTTCTTCATTCCTCCGCTTATCCCGGATGGTCGCTTAACCCCATGTTCTTCCAGCCCTAGCATCCGAAGCTTGAGGCGAGCAGTCTCGTACAGAACCTCCGCCGGTACCTGCCGATAATGTTGACGAAGTGGGAGATAGATGTTTTGCAGCAGTGAAAGTGACTCGAGCAGCGCCCCTGACTGGAAAAGCATCCCACAGCGGATATGAACCTGTTTCAAGTCTGCTCTCTTTAACCGATATATATCCTGTCCAAAGATGCGCACGCGACCCGAAGTTGGCTGTAGAATTCCAATCAGAACGTTGAGTAGCGTGCTTTTCCCGCACCCGCTTCCGCCGAGGATCACAAACGTTTCCTCGGGAAAGACTTGGAAGTTAATACCATTCAGAACAGTTATACCGTTGGGGTAGGTTTTGACTAAATCGATTACCTCGAGAATGGGCTCGACTGTTTTTGAGGCATCCGGCTGCTTTTTTTCGGACTCTAAGGCGATCCCTTTCATTTGCCAACCAGTTGAAGCGTGGTCACGATCGCGTTCGCCAGAGTAACGACGATCACCGAGCTGACTACTGATTGTGTCGTGGCTTCACTGATCTCGCGCGATCCATTCCGAACGTTCAGACCTTTGTAAAATGCGATGGTTGCTACCAGGAAGGCAAAAAGCGCGCTCTTAGCAATAGCGAGCAGCACGCTCGAAAAACGTGCTCCATCCAACGCGTAGTAGATATAGTCGCCCAAGCTCATTTTCAGAACTGTCCCGCACAACAACCAGCCACCAAAGAGGGAGGCATAAATCCCAATTAACGTTACGATCGGTAGCATGATTTGAAATCCCAGGAAACGCGGAAGTAGCAGGTAAGGCACTACATCAATTCCCATGGTAAAAAGGGCCTTGATCTCCTCGGACACTTGCATCGCTCCTAACTCCGCCGTCACTGCGGAAACGCTCCGACCGGTGAAAACCAGTGCGATGCCTACCGGCACAACCTGCTCGGTAAGAATGATCCACAGCATACTCGGAACTAGCGCCGCCTTCCCGATCTGGCTCAGCTGAAGTTCCAGAACTAGCGCGAGGACATAGCCGGCGGTAATCGCAATGAGAGTTGTGGTCGGAATCGCACCTACACCAATCGAACGAATCTGGGTAATAACGTCGCTAAACGAAACGGTCGATGGGCGAACTAGACTTCCAACGGTGGATCCGAGCAAATCAGCGACCAGCCCAAAATAACTGACTCTGCTGGTAATCATCCTTCGGCTTGGAGACCGAGCTCCGCTCGCGCAAGTTCAGCCGAATCATAGGTCTGAAGCTCTCGATGAAGCCCCATCATCTCAAAGGACCCCTTGATTCTCTCTGACATTCCCACGATGGCTAGACGGGATTCATCACTCTTTTTCCGCGCGTAGAGAGTTATCACTGCCCATACCGGGCTGTTGATGAACTCGGTCGCCGATAGATCAATCACAACGAGTCGAATCTTCTCTTTTCGATAGCGATTAAGCAGATCTTGCATCGTCGGCATGCTAAGGATATCGGCCGAACCCCGGAGGCTGAGGACTCGATCCTGGCCCTCGACCTTCTCTTCGATGGTCAGCTGTGCCGATCGCTTCATCTTACCGAACCGTAGCCCCCACATTTCTTGATAGCGAGCTTTTTTGGGCTGGCGCGCTTGCCTGATCTCGCGCCGGAACACTCAACGTCTAGGGTCAATAAATAGATGATCCCGGTAGCTCAGGAGGTAGGAAATAACATAACTCGCTCGTTTCCAGGTTCACTCTCGCTCTTTCCGGGCCAGTAACCAAAAAGAGACTGCGAACGCAGCCAGTGTCCATGAGATGAGTGACAGGTAAGCGACCCAAAGCGGACGTTTCTCAATGTAGACCGTGCCGGTCTTGAGCGTTTCCCCGGTCCTCGATCGGTACCAGTTGTCGATGTTATCGTAAGGAGTTGGATAGTCCTTAAAGAGATCTCCTGTGATCTTTTGATCGAGGAGGAAGCTGACATCAGCAATCCGTTCAGAGGCAAAACTGGGCATGATTTCACTCACCCAGAGCACCGGCGTCGACATATCGTGAGCCGGGGGACTAAATCCAGAAAAGACAATTTGTGGGATGAGAAATAAAGGGACCAACATCACCGCTTGAACGACGGATCTGGCAAAAGCTGAAACAGTTAGCCCGATTCCCGTGGAAGCGAACGCCAATAAGATCAGCCCGATCACTTGCCACTGAACGGCGCCGTGAACTCCCAGTCTCAGGATGGCGATCGTGGCATACAGCAGCAGGGACTGAATTACGGTCAGCCCGCCCAACCAGAGAAATTTGCTGGCCAGATAGCTCGATCGACTCAATCCAACCAGTCGTTCACGGCGATAGATCGGTAATTCTCGAATGATTTCTTGGGCTGAATTACTGGACCCGAACCAAAGCGTTGCGACATAGGCATAAAACTGTGTCAACGCAGCGTCTTTGGTCGCCCAAGCGACCAACGCTCCAATGATGATCGGCTGCGCTAAGAGCATGACGAAATTCTTAATATCCGCCCGGAAGATTGCGATCTGGCGTTGCAGCAAAATGGGGAGCGAAAATGCTCTTCTCGTCTTGTCCGGGGGCACCAAGGCCAGCTTTTCCTGCTTAGATTCGTCCGGTAGTGACGACTTAAAACTGGGGAGCGCCTGTAGCTCACTGGCCTGGAGAGCGCCGTACAGAGAGGCCAGCCGGGAAACACCGAATTTGGAGTATGCTTCCTCTGGTGATCCTTGGAATACGACGCGACCGTTTGAGATGATCGCGATTTGATCCATCAAGTAGACGTTTTCCATCACGTGCGTCGTGCAGACAACGGTGCAGCCGTTGTCGGCAAGACCGCGTAACAACTCCATCACTTTGAATTCGGCCAGCGGATCTAGACCAGATGTGGGTTCATCGAGAAACAATATCGGCGGCCGGCTGAGCAGTTCTACGCCAACACTTACTCGTTTTCTTTGACCACCCGATAGCCGAGCGATCTTTAGATTTGCCCGGTCTGAGAGCCCCAGATTGGCGGCGGTACGGTTGACCAGTTTTGCAATTTCCCATCGCGGTGTCCTCGCCGGCAGTCTAAGGCGCGCGGCGAACGTCAAAGCCTCGGCGACAGTGAGGTCTGAGTGGACGATATCATCCTGCGGAACGTACCCAAATAGCGAGCGAAGCCGATCGATGTGTTTGTAAAAATCGGTTTGATCGATGAAAATCTTTCCGCTGTCGGCCGGCCGGAGGCCGCTCAACGCGTTGAGCAGCGTCGTTTTTCCCGCCCCGCTGGGGCCGAGAATTCCAATGAATTGGCCTGGTTCCGCGACAAAACTAGCTCGCACCAGGATGGGGCCGCTGCCACTTTCTTTGGTTAAGTCAACCGCGACGATTCGACCCACGGAAAATCGGCGGACGCGATGAAGGCTTCTTCCATCGTAAACAAAAAAAAAGGGTCCCAGCTGGATCTGGTCGCCGATGACGAGATCATGTTCCTCAAAACGCCGGCCATTGACGAACGATCCGGCTCTACTCTTGAGATCAAGTAAACGATAGCCATTCGGTCCGGCTTCGATCATCGCATGCCGGCGCGACACGGCAGGATCATCTAGTTTGACATCGATTTCGTCGCCGCGACCAAATACCAGATTCGTGTTCAGGGGAATGGTCTCCGTTGGCTTTTGCTTATACAAGACGGCACCGATGGGGTTGGCGATGTCCCACATCGCCGGAGTTTCCTTGCGACCAACGCCAAAGGCCAAGATGACTGGGCCGACATGGATCTGGTCCCCGGGCCGAAGCGCGGTACGGCCGGAAATGCGGTTTCCGTTCACGGCCGTGCCGCGCCGGCTCGCGAGGTCTTCGACCAACCAAGTCTCACCTTCACGCGATATTCGACAATGACGTCGTGACACTTCCGGGTGATTCAAAACCAGGTCTACGTCCGGAGCACGTCCGACGACGATACTCTCACCCGGAAGGACTTCCGAGCGTAATGGAAGACCCGAGAGAATGGAGATCTGCATTTCCAAGTCTTTTCACGGTTGCCCGGCCCACACCTCCACGGTTCGATTCCTTGCGAAAGCGCGTGGGTCGAACAGATCGGTTCCGCCCATCGGAACCGCGTACATCGTATTCAGTACGCCACACTTGTCCCGCAGAATTCGTAACACCGCTTGAGCGCGGTCGTCCGAAAGGGTAAAATTTTTCTGATCATCACCCTGCAGATCGGCGTAACCGAGTATTGCTAGTTGGATTTTTGGATCCTCCAAGAGCTTCTTAACCTGAGGCTGGTTCAACTGTGCTGCGATCGAGGCCACGTCTTGAGACGGGGACGATGCGCTAGTGTTAAAGTGGACAACGGCAATCCTTCCCATGGATTTGGCGCTCTGTACCGCTTCGCGAATCTTATCTTTCTGAGTTCGCGTGAGCGTTGGCTGGAGTTCAATTCGCTTCATGATGGCGTTCATGGCCTGTTCAAGTCCTTCGCCGGTCAGGTCCAGATTGATCGGTGTCCCGGAACTCTCCGGTGTAGCAGTTGGGGTTGTTGGCGGGGTCGGAGTCGGGGTTTCCGTAGCCGTTGGGGTCGGTGGTGGGGTGGGAGTCGGCGTGGGCGTTGGAATCGGAGTTTGCACAGGGCTAGGTGTGGCCGATAGCTGCACGATAGTCACTGGATGGGTTGGACGGCGCATCAGAGTCCACACGATCGCCCCGATAGCGAGCAGCAATACTACTGCCACGCTCAGGATTAGAACGGTCGTCAGAGAGGAATCCTTTTTTTGGCCGACCGGTTCCAACGGGGAGCCGCACTCTGGGCAGCGAAATTCCTTGGTAACGACATTAATTTGTTCGTTCCGATAAGCTAGCTTACAGCCCGAGTAATTTGTGCACTTGCCGACGCGTTTAGACATAACAAAGCGGTTTAATGGTATAGCGCTGTAAAGAAGGTAGGGTCAATCGTTGAATCCCATGCCTATTTGAACTGCCACCAGCGTCGAGATCGCTCATTGGACGAGTGGATCGATCCGAGTCCAAATGATCGTAGATAGACTTTGGCTTCAAGTTGCACATCGGCCAGGTGTTTGTCCCCGGTCGCCGCCGGTGTCATCGGAAGACGCGCCTCTGCCGCCCGCAAGCAAAAGAAATCGTTGGCCTCAGGTTCTCCCGCGATAATATCCACCGGCCCTAGCCCGGCAGACGCTATCGTCAAGCAGGGAAGGCGAAGATCGAGGCGGGTTTCCAGGTAACCCGCCCAGAACTCAAGGCTCGCCTTAGGGTGCGGCGAGATCGCCGGCAGGCGAAAATGCACGCTTCTAACCCCTCTGCGGACATCCTGCTTTCGATATTTTCTGACGCCTTGCGAAAGAGCGATCATTCCGTTCAGGATAGCTTCTTCTCTCGGTGCGGATATATCGTCGGACTTAGTCTCTGAATCCAAATTCGAAAGCGCATTAGAGCTGAGTCTGAGCTGCGTTTCGGTGAACACGTCACGAAATTTTTGCTGATCTTTGGCTTTCTGACAACGGCCGCCAAGGGTTTCCACCGGCTCCAGAAACCGATGAATCGCTCGCCAACCATTTACCCCGGTCTGCAGACAAACAACAATTGGGAAACGCCCTCGTCCCTTGCCATCGCTTGAGGCCCAGATTCCGCCAATCACCGATTGCGCTTCCCGGCTCCAGACGAAGCGGTGATCGAACTCCAGAACTTGCGCGTTCTCTTCAAGTCGGTTCCAAGCGCCAGAAGAGAGCTGGCTGGCGATTCCCTCGGAGTACAGAATGCGCCTGGTGATAACCAGCGTCTCGGTAGTGAGTCCGATGTCGTCAATGTGGTCGTCCCAGGCCGGATGTTTACCGAACCCCGCCAGCCGGACTGGTTGATCCAGCCGATCGCGAAGGAACACCTTGAGAAAACGAGTCATTGCCCCGCGACCTCTCGGAGACTCAGGCTATCGACAGTCGGCCACGCTTCTAGAGCAGGAAGCGGTGACTCGAAAGAGACCTGAACCCATACGGCATTGGGCTCACCCGGTTTCAGCGAGATGCGCCAAGTCTGACCAACAACATCCATCGGTTTGCCGGCAAACCGACCTAACAGACGTAAGGCCGACCAGTTTTCGCCACAGTCAATCGTATCAGAGCTGCCACCTGTCGGAGCATGAAAAACTCGAAAATGAAAGGCGTCATTGACTCGAAATGTTCCGAGAAGGACGTCATTTTGGGCATTGAGTCCCACTAGACCGCCAGCTCCGGATGAACTGCGGGATTTTCCGCCCGTGATGAGCTGGATGCCGTTCCAGTTCCGAGGATTGTAACCTAGGGTTGGCAACGGGGTTTCCACTGGGGTTGCCGCCTGCTGATCACTGGTGAACAGTTTGCCGATAAGCGAACGATTAGCGGGGGTCGCGGTCGGCACCAGTGTTGGCGCCGGTGTCGGGGTCGCATAGTCGGGCCCGGATAGTTGACGCTGGGCCTGTCCATTCAGGAGTTTGAGACTGACTGTAGACGCCGAGCCGTCAGGTTTGATGAGAGCATCCAGTACTGCATAAAGCGGGTTGAGACCCTTCGCAAAGTCCGCCAGCGGTTGGCGAGACACTGCCGGCATTTTGGTTAACGTGTCTGATTGTAGATCTTTGCGAATGGTGGCAAGAACTGCCTTGACCTGTCGTACCTGGTCGACGTTCAAGGAAAGATTGTCCGCCGCAGGAGGCCAGAGGAGGGGGAAACGCCCCTGAGTTCGCAGAAGGGCCCTGACCTGCCGCAAATATTGGCGCGCGAAAGTCTCGCGCTGCGTATCCTCGGTTCTCCGAAGCAAGTAGGTACACGTCGTACTAAGTTGCTCCTTCAGCTTACCCTGATAATCAGCCACCTTTCCACGAATCGCGCCAAGCGCGACTGACAATTGTTCGAGTGGCTTCCAGGTCTGGCCGATCAGAGCCATCTTTTCTGAGAAGTGATACTCCGGAGCCGCTGCCCTACATTGCTGATACAAATTCCAACGCCAGAGATAACTCGGCTGTTTGTCTGGAACGGGAGTAAGCACCAACTCATCCAGCGTCTTGAACTCGTCCACCTGCTGTTGGCTGATGGTGCTGGCTACCTGTGCTTTCAGCTGTTGGGTCATCTCTGACAGTTTTGCCTTGATGTCCCGCAGCAGCGCATACTTGCTTTCGTCTTGGCGCTTTAATTCAAGCACTTTTGCCACCGTTTTCGTGTTGGGATCCTGCGACGGCAAGACGCGTTCAATTTCGGCAAGGATCGTGGCGATCTGATCAAACCTGGACTGATACCCACCACTTAGTTTCTGATAGGCAGCGGACAGAGTTTCCGGACCATCCTCGAAAAGGCCGGATTGCCGGGCTGTCGCTAATTTTTCCTCGAGCGCAATCTTGGTTGCCTGGAGCTTGTCGAACATCGTCGCCACTTCCTGGTCGCTCGTTGCGGGATCATCCTTAATGCTAGCCTTGGTGGAGAGTTCGGTCTCGCTCGCCTGGTACTCTCGCACCGTTGCCGCTATGTCCACCAGCAGCTGCAGGTCGTTCGTCCGGTTTTGGATTCGGTTGCGGGCATCGACCAGCAGGCGGTCCAGCCCGAAGCGGATAGCGGTATTGTCGGAAAACGTGGTTCCGCCGCTGGCCCATTTTGGCGGCCATTTACCCCGGCCGTCACGATTTTCGGTATAGGTCCAATTCATCGTTTCGACGAGTTGCCCGGGGTCGTGCTGATCGGCCACATACTCCAAAAGCGGCGGGATGAAACTTTGTCCCGGAGCATTACTCTCTCCGGTTGCGTCTGGCCGCCGCATAATGCCGACTTCGATCTGAACCAAAGCGGCCAAAGCTCTAGCTTCCAAAGCGTGAACCCGTTCCGGGGGACGAGGATCGGGTTTGCCGTTGGTAGGTGATTCCGGATTGCTCTCGCTCATCTTGCGACGCGTGGCGTCCAGGAGCGGTTTGACCACACTATCCTCGAAGAGGACCCGTTGAGCGCGCTGACGGTCCCGATCGGGATCACTGCCGGCGTATGAGAAAAGCCGAAAGATCAAAGGGACATCGAGAGATTCCGCTGCTAATTCGCGCAATTTGGAGTGATATGAGGCCAGACTCAATGTTTCGTCGTGAAAATCCCGAGTCTGTTCGGTCAGACCCGGGCCAACCGGTTGGTCCCCTTCATAATGAAATAGTAAGCTGCCGTCAGGATCAGCGACTACGATCGGATGCCAGATCCCATTGCTCCATCCTTCAGTGGCGCGAACCCAAGAACCGCTTTCTGCCAACACCCGCTGCTGCAGAGAGTTGTAGCCCAACAGCCCAAACAGCAACAACGCAGCCAGCGCAATCACGCCGCTCCCAAAGAGCAGCAAGTTGCGCCGTAGGAGCAACTGATCGGTCTTGCTCGCCCGAGTGACGAGACCGTCTTCGCGAAAGATTTTGTCGAGGAACAGATCGCGAAGGAAGTAGGAGTGCTCCCTTTCCCAGGCGCGGCCGGTTGGCAGCTGATCGACGGGCAACCCCATCACCTGGGCGAGTTCCTCGTCAAGGGCTGATCCCTCTCGCATGGAAGACGTGAAGTAGATCCCTCGCAGAAACAATGGACGGGATGTCCATTCGCCGGCCACAAAGATTGTTTCCAAATAGTGACGGAGCCGGGGTGTCAGCGCGTGTAGGCTGTGCGGGAACTCGTAAAGACGATCTACCTCGTCGGCGCGACGGGCGTCTGGCTCGCTAGCGACCGGGTCTAACAGAAGACCTAGACGTCTGCGCCAGAGCCGCTTAACCACGTTTTGTAAGTGGTCGTCGACCAGTTCCGGCCTGAACGGAGCATCCAGCGGCGCCGGGTTGGACCATCCCAACATCTGCTGCTGGGCGCGAGCATCGTCGAGGTTAGCAAAAAACTCGCGAAACCCATTGATCAGATCGCACTTTGTGACCAGGACAAATACCGGAAAGCGCACATCGAGCTCACGCTGAATCACCTCAAGCTGACGGGCGATTTTCCCGGCCTTTTGCTCCATCGCTTCGGGAGAGTCGCGGATCAGACTTTCCACCGGGATAGTGAGCAGCAATCCATTGATCGGGCAATTTGGCCGGTGCTTCTTCAGCAGTTGCAGAAACGCGTTCCATTCGCTGGTGTTCCCAGGTTCGACCTCGTCGAAGACCAGGCGCCCCGCGGTATCGAGGATCACGGCGTAATTGGTAAACCACCAATTCATGTTGATGGTTCCTCCCACTCCTTGGAATTCGTCCTGCAGTCCAGGAGGGAATCCGGCCTGCGAATGGCGAATCGCTTCCGTTTTGCCCGAGCCGGGTTCGCCAACCATTACGTACCAGGGTAGGCCGTAAAAATCTTTTCCGGCCGTCTCAAACTTCTCGATCCCGCGGGAAAAGTTGCGCCGTAAATCTTCTAGTCTGCCCCGCAGAGCAGCGTCAGTGACTCCTCGATTCGCCGCGGTTGCAACCAGTTCGCCCCGCATTTCGGCCGCTCGGCGGCGGCGTACCCAAAAAACCAGGAGCAGATAAACCGTCAAGATCAGGGCGAGGAAAACGATTCCCAGCGCCACGATCAGCGCGACACGAGGGCCAAAGAACCCTGCGATGCCGATGATCGTGGTCGCCACCAAAAACAGGATGACCACCTTGACCCAGGTCGCTAACCCTAAAAACGCGTTAAAGAGATAGGCAAGCTCTTTCACACCAGCTCCTGCGGCCAATGAAAGGATTGCTCACTTGGAAATCTCCTGTGAGGCAATCGCAGTTAACGAATCTGTCAGCGACAGCGAAGCTGCGCGGAACAGGTAGATTTCGACCGTGAAAACGATCAGGCAAAGGCCCAGAAAGATTACCGCGATGGCGCCAATGCCCAGACCGGGTCGTTGAATTAAATCGCGGGTATCAACTCCGGCGTAAGCTTCCGGGCAGATCCGGGTGGCTTGATCGGTATCCATCGCGGGTCGAATTCGATGGCTGATGTCGAGCATCTTTCCTCGTAGGTATTCGGTCTGACCGGCATACCAACCAGTGAATCCAACTCCGAGACAGGTATAGAAGATTTGCAACCGATCCGTTGCCTCTTCGCTGGGATCGTTCAGAGTCTCGTCAAGCAGATCGAAAAACTTTTCGTCACCGGCCAATTCCTTCCCCTCGTACGCAAGCCGGTTCTGGTGCCATCTGGCGGACACGATTAGTCCGCTTTCTGCAATCATCGAATCGACAAAGAAAATGAGTGGCAACTCAATCTTTTGCCACTGGGCCTTTAACCCTGGTTCCGCACTCGCTCTTTTTTCGATGTCCGCGAAAAGTTCTTTGATTTCCAAACGGAGCTTCTCGTACTCAGTCGCTCCAGATACCCCGGCCCCCTTGCGTCCGAGTCGATTGAGCAGGCAGACCTTTTTGAACAAAGGTTCGCAGAGTTCAAGCAGAGTCATGTTATTTCACGGTTAGGAAACTAAGTCGGAGCTCTTGGCAGAGTCATGTAGAGAGCGATGTCATAGTCCGCTGACTCGTTGCCGGTCCATCGAACGACAGCGACTTTCTCCGCTTGGATCTGTTGCCAGCTTCGCGAGCTTTGGCCTCGGAGCAGACGGAAAAAATAAAGCCCCGATTGGGCCGGCAACTCGAGCGGCGGAAATCGCTCCTCCTTGAGTACGACACCGCGAATGGCCCGACTGGCCAGACTCTGCGGCATTAGTTTGAATCGATCCGCGTCCTCGACCAGGCGGGCGAGCGTTCGAGGATCTTCTTTGGTGCGAACACCGAGAAAATAGTCGGTCGGCCGCTGCAGGTGTTCGTCGGTGAGCATTGCACTGAGTAATCCATTTACGTCGGTAAACGGAGCGCTCATGAAGCTTGGCGCAACACTACCTCTCAGCAGTTGGCGAATTTTGGCCGCCAGCTCACTGAAGACTGGGTAGGGATTATCGTGTTGATATGGGGCAGTTTCGAATAGGTCCCGGTCTGGATGGAGTGCAGCCAGCTCGCCCATCAGTTCTCGCAACAGAACATAAATCTCAAACGGCGCGATATTTGAGGTCTCAATCAGAGCTTCCAGACGTGCCCCATACCGGTTCAAGCTTCGCAGTCGCATGATTTGTTCGAACTGGATACCTCGCATTGTATCGATGCTGAACCCTCCGCGCGTTACCTGCACTAACAGCTCTTGCCGGCTAGCCAGGACTTGACTGCTCAAGTCGCGCACCAATTCCCTCAGTGTCGCCGAGCCATTTAGCACCAAACAGGGTCCCACAAATTCAGGATCCTGTTGCGGCATCCCGACGTCCTCGCCCGCCGCTCTCGTAACTCGCAAGAGTGGAATTACCTCAAGATCTGACCGATCGTCATCTTCCAGCAGCAATCGAGCATTGAGACGCCGCTGCAACATCGCTTTGGCGTTTTCGCCGGTATTTTCGTCAGCAACTTCGGTCTCGACAACTCGGTAGAGGATCTTTGCCCGGGCATCCACCGTCTGCCCCGGAGACACGCAGTTGGCCCGAGCGTCAAACCAAAGCGGCAGCCCTAGGTAAACAACAAACCGGCCTCGCGATTCGAATGCCTGTTTGATATCGACGGCCGGTAGTTCCGCGTCTCGTGGGAATCGAACTTCCTCGCCGCTTGGCATTATAGCGTGGAGATGGTCGAACCGGATCCGCATGTTCTCCAGATCGTCACTGGAGAGACGAGCTTCGACTAGTCCGTACGGATGCGCCCAGTTCAGACGCCGCTCCGCCGCGTCGCTGTCGTTCAGACTTCGCTGGAAACGCTGGAGATGATGCGGCAACAGAAACAAGCCTTCATGCCAATGAACCTGCATAAGAATATGTCGCCTAAATTACGGTCGGGCCGAACGTGACGGCTCAGTGCCTCCGGGTTTCCGTCCCAAAACGATCTCTTCGGTGTAACTGACGATTGCGTCGACAATCTGCTTTTCTATCGCTGGACCGTTCAGTTCGCTAGCCAATGCCACATATCGCCGCCAGCACTTCTGCTCCACATTGCTGAGAAATCCAGAGGAACCTGCTTCTACGGTTGCCCGGATCTTTTCCGGCGCGAAAGTTTCCAGGTGGTGTTGTGCATAGGTCTCCCCCATGGGCCCAATTGCCGATAATAGGCCAGCCAAAAGCTGGCGTGTCTTCTCCAGCATTTGGGCTACCTGAAGGGTAGCGACTTCCCGGTCTCCCGCCACGTAATGCCCAACCGTTCGCCGGAAACCCTCGCCAGCGTCCCGGCGTACTATCGATTTCGGTGCGATCGTTTTCCACAAATTCCAAATCAGGTTGTCTAGGATCACGACCATTTCCAGCAGTGCGGCGAACAGCTTGTTCAGCCGCTCTTCATCCAGTGGTTGATCGGGAGTCAAACCAAGCTTGCCGCGAAGCTCGGGCGGCAGATTCAGGCCAGCGCTCGGCGGAGGGGCTAACCCAATCGCCTGGAATCTCTCCGCCAACTGGGCTTTGCGTTCTTTGGTCAGTTCGGCGGCCCGAACTAGCAATTCCTCTGCCAGCTCTTCGGCAGTTTTCTTAACGGGCTCGACTAGAGCGAGCGTCGAATCGCTCGGGGTTACATCGATTCGCTCCGGTCCAGGAAAGCGGCGCGCGAGCGCATCCAAATATTCTGCCCGTCTGCTGTCGGCAACATCTTTCAACGAGCGTTCAATCTCCTCGATCAGATATTCCTGACGCGCAGCCGGCGGATCATCAGCGAAACTCGTCTGCAGCATCCACAACCGTCCGGCTACCTCTTGGGCCCAGGAAGAAGCCTCAGATTGCATAAATCAAAGATTATACCGACCCTGTCGAGAAATTGTTGAGCACTTGGGTTCTGAAGGGATCTTCGATACTACGCATCGCGTCCTTTCTAAGGCAATCCAAAAGGATGGATGTCCCGCCAAAGGCCGGCGCATTCGGGCGTTTGCGGTCTACCAACTAGGACCAGCTTAGAATGACGTTTTCGCTCAGGCGCTCGTCGTTTTGGCTGCGGCCGGTGCCAACGCTCGAGATCAAGACTTCTTCCATCTTGACTTTAACGTACTCGACCGGAGTGCCACCAACTTTGCGAACCGTAAGCAGC
>WNFI01207725.1_pt1 | contig 14150 bp, 12 predicted proteins | sample 5400471 | NCBI WGS metagenome assembly WNFI01 (sample SAMN13153348, study PRJNA577476) | soil metagenome | isolation source: 100 cm saprolite on Douglas fir-dominated hillslope | place: USA:California | collected 2013-09-17 | reverse complement strand
AGCGCCGGCCGCGGGATCAGATCGCCCGCCTCACCGGCCGCCCGCCGGAAGCCGAGATGGAAGTAGATCTGGCGGCAACGCGGGTTGTCCGCTTCCAGCGAGAGGCGCCCTTGGAGGCCGGCCGCTCTGCTGAGGCGGACGGCGTGCTCGAACAGTGCGCTGCAAGCGCCGTGTGCCGTCCGCGGATCGCGAAGGTCTGCGCCGCGGAGCAGGTTCCAGGGCGCGCTGGCCAGGTACTCGACGAAGAGGGCGCGCCGCGAAACTTGCAGCGATCCGACGCACTGGACGGCGCCGCGCAGCCAAGTCGCGAGCAGCGAGCGCTTTCCCGGCTGCCGCAGCGTCGCCGCGAGCTCGCCGGTGATCCTTCGCCCGGCCTGCAGATCTGCGCGCGTGGGAGCGGTCACGCCAGGGCTCACCAACAGCGCCTGGAAGCCCACATCCCAGGCGCGAAGCAGACCTTCGGCGCCGTCGAGCGGAGCGATCTCGAATCCCTCTTTCGACGGCAGACTGTCCGGTACTGGAGGCATGGCGGCGGTTCAGGGCGTCAGCGCCGCAATCCGAGCAACTCCCGGCGCTGGCGCGCCGTTCCGCAAGAAAGGCACAACTCCGCGCTGGCGCTGTTGCAGGCCTCGCAGGCCGCGCAGACCCAGATCGAGACCAACTGCCTCTGTTTGCGGTTCATCGTGGGCTCAGCGGCAGCTCCGCCGCGAGCAGGGGAAGAGCATGGATGGTGCCAACCAGAAGGCCGCGAAAGGCGGAATTGGAGCGCGTCCGCCGTGGAAATCGCAGTTTTGGGCCCTTGCGGGGTTGCATCCTGCAAGGCCAGCACGGACTGCGCACGGCTACCGCTTCCAGTCCGTAGCGGTGGTAGGATCTGCGGGACAGGTGGAAGGAGCGCCACCATGATCCCCGACCGGATCGACTTCCTAGAGAAGCGGAAGGTCCCCTACCAGCGCTGTCAGCAGCGACGCGCGCTCTGGGCGGGCGTCCTGCTAGCGTTCGCGACGAGCAACGCGTCGGCCCGCCCCCCGCCGCCTCCAATGGGGTCCCAGGCGCCGCCGCCGCTGCGCGTCCGCGGGCAGATCACCGGCCTGGAGGGCAACGCGCTCACCGTGAAGTCGCGGGAAGGGAAGGACGTGAAGATCGATCTCGCGGACAACGTCACCGTCGCCGCAGCCAAGAAGATCACCATCGACGACATCAAGCCAGGGGACTTCGTGGGACCCGCTTCCCGCAAGCGCCCCGATGGGTCGCTCGAGGCGATCTCGCTGCAGGTGTTCCCAGCGGCGCTGCGCGGCGTGGTGCCCGAGGGCCACATGACCTGGGACTTGGAGCCCGGCTCGATGATGACCAACGCCACCGTCGCGAGCATGGTCAAGACGAAGAACGGGCGAGAGCTGACGCTCGAGTACAAGGGTGGCAGCCAAAAGGTCATGGTGCCCGAGGACATTCCCATGTTCACCACGGTGCCGGGCGATCGCTCGCTGCTCGTGCCCGGTGCGTACGTTTTCCTGCTGGCGCGACCCGGGCCGGACGGGTCGCTCACTTCCTCCCGCGTCACCGTGAGCAAGGATGGGGTTCGACCGGCGAACTGAGCTCACCTCAGCCGCGATTGGAGTGCGGCCGATTCCGGTGCGAGCGGGGTTCGACCGGCGCGCCTTCTGCGACGGTTAGAAGGTTGCGCACAGTGCCACTCCAGGCCCGGGCGCAGTACCTTGGGGAACGAGCGAGCCGGCCAAGCTGCCGTGGATGTCGCGGGATCCCGGGATGACTTCGTCCACGCGGAGCAACAGGTCGCCAAGGATGGGTCGACTATTGGCGGTCCAGGACGCACTCTGGTCTCGCGTCAGCAAGATCCCGCCGTTCGCGATCTGGTCGAGGGTGAAAGTCTGCCCTGCGCTGGGCGTGGAGGCGAGGCCGACGCCGGCGCTGAGCAAGGGCCCTGAGCTCCCATTCAACCACCATTGCCACGGGCCGCTGGCGGAGGAGGCCGTGACGAATACACCACAGCTACTCGACCCACTGTCGCTGCCGCTCCAGGTGACCGTGCAACCGGTTGAGGCCGGATCGCGCTTACAGGGCGGAAGGCCCGGCCCGCGGGGCGGCTCGACTTTTCCGCAGCTCACGACCAGGAGAGCCGCCAGCGCGGCCCGGAACACGCATGGCATATCGTCCCCGCCCGCTCGCGCTTCATTCACAGGACCGACGCTCCCTTGGCGATCTCCGTCCCGATCAGAATGTCGCCTGTGAGGTCGGACGTCGCGTGTCGTTCTATAATATTGCCAATTCGGAAAGCAAGCGTCTCCCTGACGCGCCGGATGCTGCAGCTCAGCCGAGTTCGCGAAGCGCCAGAAGAAGACGGATTTTGGCAACCGACCAGCCGCGCGACGGCGACCGGTTGATCGACACGTTTTCCAAGCGTATGCTGGCTCGAAATGAAGAGCATGTACAAGCCCGCGACCGGCGCATCCGCCAGTTCGATGAAGCTCGGCGGACTGCTTGATATGCGCCTGCCGCCCACCTTGATGACCTGCTTCGCGTTCGCGCTCGGCGGCCCATCGGCCTTCGCGCAAACGCCGAAGGATACCGTCGTCATGGCCAAGCAGATCGACGACATCATCTCTCTCGACCCGGCGGAAGCCTTCGAGTTCTCCGGCAGTGAAGCCGTTGCCAACATCTACGATCGCCTGATCGGCATCAATTTCAGCAATGTCAGCGAGCTGCGCGGCGAATTGGCGGAGAGCTGGAGCGTCGCCGAGGACGGTAAGAGGTATACGTTCAAGATCCGCCCGAACGTGAGGTTCCACTCGGGCAACCCGGTGACGGCCGAGGACGCGGCGTGGTCCCTTCAACGGGCCGTCATCCTGAACAAATCACCCGGGTTCATCCTGACCCAGTTCGGCTTCACCAAGGAGAATGCCGCCAGCCGTATTCGCGCGACCGATCCGCTGACGCTGATCATCGAAACGGAAAAGCCGGTGGCCCCGACGTTCTTCTATAACTGCCTCACCGCCGTGGTCGGTTCGGTCGTCGACTCGAAGCTCGTGAAGGCGAACGCGAAGGGCGACGACCTGGGCAACGAATGGCTGAAGACCAACTCGGCCGGCTCGGGCGCCTACAAGCTGCGTTCCTGGCGCGCAACCGAGAGCTATACGCTCGAGGCAAACGCGAACTGGTACAAAGGTGCCCCGAAGACGAAACGCATCGTCGTTCGCCACGTCGTCGAGCCGGTGACCCAACGGCTCTTGCTCGAAAAGGGCGACGTCGATTACGCGCGCAACATGACCAAGGACCAGCTCGCGGCGCTCGCGAACAACAAGGACATCGGCTTCGAACAGGGCCGCAAGGGAACGGTCCTCTACGTCGGCCTCAACCAGAAGAACCCGAACCTCAGAAAGCCCGAGGTTCGCGAGGCGCTCAAGTGGCTCGTCGATTACGACGCGATCGAGAAGAACATCGTCGCCGGCCGCTATGTGCAGCACGAGGCGTTCCTGCCCAAAGGCTTCCTCGGTGCGATCGACGACAAGCCCTACAAGTTCGACGTCGCCAAGGGCAAGAAGCTGCTCGCCAATGCCGGCCTGCCGAGCGGTTTCGGCTTGACGATGGACTTCCAGAATGCCTCGCCGTTCATCGACGTGGCGCAAGCGATCCAGGCGAGCTGGGCTCAGGCCGGCGTGAAGCTGACGCTGGTCCCCAGCGACGGCAAGCAGTTGTTGACCAAATACCGAGCTCGCAACCACGATACCATGATCTACTCCTGGGGCGCCGACTACCAGGATCCGCACAGCAACGCCGAAGCCTTTTCGATGAACGAGGACAATACCGAAAACGCCATGAGCAAGACGCTCGCCTGGCGGAACAGCTGGCACATCCCGGAGATGACGAAGCGCGCTGCCGAGGCCGTCCTGGAACGCGACACCAAGAAGCGCGAGGGGATCTACCAGCGGCTCCAGCGCGAGCATCAAAACATTTCGCCCTTCATCATCATGTTCCAGGAGATTGAGATCGCGGCGCGGCGCAAGAACACCAGCGGATTCATCATCGGGCCGATCTTCGGCAGCAACCTGTACTACGCGATCGCCAAGAACTGATTTCGTGCAGGGGCAAACGTTCCAGAAGAGTTGGACCGCGGGCATGCACTCGCGGTCGAGGGCATTCCTCACCGCGACACTGCGCGTTGGGGCAACGCTCGCGCTGACCTTCATTGGCCTGCTGCTCGTGACATTCCTGATCGGCCACGTCGTGCCGATCGATCCGGTCCTGGCCGCCGTGGGCGACCGGGCGCCGGCTGACGTCTACGAGCGGGTGCGCATCGAGCTCGGCCTGCACCTGCCGCTCTACCACCAATTCTGGATCTATCTGACGAAGGTGCTCCACGGCGACCTCGGCCGCTCGGTGTTGACCGCCAACCCGGTGCTCGCCGACATCCGACGCGTCTTTCCGGCGACGCTCGAACTGGCGACGCTGGGCACGCTCATCGGCGTTGCGCTCGGCGTCCCGGCCGGCGTCGTCGCGGCGAAAAACCAGGGCCGCTGGATCGACCAGACCGTGCGCGTGATCGGCCTGTTCGGCTATTCCGTGCCAGTGTTCTGGCTGGGCCTGATGGGTTTATTGCTGTTCTACGGAAAACTCGGCTGGGTGGCCGGCCCGGGCCGACTCGATGTCGCCTTCGAGGACATGGTGAGGCCCATCACCGGCGTGATCCTGGTCGACAGTGCGCTGCAAGGCGAGTGGGGAGCCTTCCGCAACGCGTTCGGCCACTTGATCCTGCCGGCGGCGATCCTTGGGTATTTCTCGCTCGCCTATATCAGCCGCATGACGCGCAGCTTCATGCTCGAACAGCTTCGTCAGGAATACATCACGACGGCGCGGGCGAAGGGCCTGACCGAGCGCGCGGTCGTTTGGCGCCATGCGCTCGGCAACATCAGGGTGCCACTCATCACGGTCATCGTCTTATCCTATGCAAACTTGCTCGAAGGCTCGGTGCTTACCGAAATGGTGTTCGCCTGGCCCGGGCTCGGAATGTACATTACCAACTCGCTCTTGAGCGCCGACATGAACGCCGTGCTCGGCGGCACGATTGTCGTCGGTACCGTGTTCATCGGGTTGAACCTTTTGTCCGACGTTCTTTACCCTCTCGTCGACCCGAGGGCCCGATGACGCCCGCCCGCACTACGGTCCAGGTCTGGCGTGATTGGTTGCTCGCCGAAGCGCCGCATTCGCGGTTGCAAGCTCGCCTCGGCCAGGCCTATCTCAGGTGGCTCGCCCTGCGGCGCAATCCGCTTGCGATGGTCGGCCTCTCACTCGTCCTGCTTCTCATCGCCACCGCTATCGTCGCGCCGTGGCTTGCGCCAGCTTCGCCGTTCGAGCAGGACCTGGCTCAACGCCTGCAATCGCCGAGCGCGGTCCACTGGCTCGGCACCGACGAGCTGGGCCGCGACATCTTCAGCCGCCTTCTGCACGGCTCGCGCATCACCCTGTGGATCGTGATGCTCGTCGTCGTCATCGTAGCGCCGGTCGGTCTCTTCGTCGGTACGGTCGCCGGCTTCGTCGGCGGCTGGGTCGACACTGTTCTGATGCGCCTCACCGACGTGTTCCTCGCGTTCCCGCGGTTGATCTTGGCGCTTGCCTTCGTCGCGGCGCTCGGCCCCGGTATCGAGAATGCCGTCATCGCCATCGCCTGCACGGCCTGGCCGCCCTATGCCCGCGTCGCGCGGGCCGAGACGCTGACGATCCGCAACAGCGACTTCATCGCCGCCGCGCGGCTGCAGGGGGCGTCGGCGCGGCGGATCATCTGGGGACATGTCGTGCCGCTTTGCGCGTCGTCTCTCGTCGTCCGCGTCACTCTCGACATGGCCGGCATCATCTTGACCGCCGCCGGTCTCGGCTTCCTCGGCCTCGGCGCGCAGCCGCCGCTGCCCGAATGGGGGGCGATGATTTCGTCGGGTCGCAGGTTCCTGCTCGACCAGTGGTGGGTGGCGACGATGCCCGGCGTCGCGATCTTCGCTGTCAGCCTCGGCTTCAACTTGCTGGGCGATGGGTTGCGCGACGTGCTCGACCCGAAGTACGGTGGTTAATCGATGTCGGATCGCCCGCTCCTCTCGGTCGCGAACCTGCGCGTGCGCTTTCAAACCCCCACGCGGATCGTGGAGGCCGTGCGCGGCATCGGCTTTGCGATGGGGCGGGAGAAGCTCGGCATCGTTGGCGAGTCCGGCTCGGGCAAGTCGATGACAGCCCGCGCAATCCTGCGGCTCGTGCCGCCGCCGGGCGAGGTGACCGCCGAGCGTCTTGCGTTCGAGGACATCGATCTGCTGGCGGCCGACGACCGCACGATCCGCGACCTTCGCGGCCGGCGGATCTCCATGGTTTTGCAAGACGCCAAGTTCTCCCTCAACCCGGTCATGACCGTCGGCAATCAGGTCGCGGAGGCCTACCGCGTCCATCGCCGCGTCGCGCACGCCGAAGCCCGCCGGCAAGCGCTCGGAATGCTGCGCGCGGTCCGCATCCGCGACCCAGAGCGGGTGTACGACGCCTATCCGCACGAAGTCTCGGGAGGCATGGGCCAGCGCATCATGATCGCGATGATGCTGATCCCCGACCCAGATCTACTGATCGCCGACGAGCCGACCTCGGCGCTCGACGTCACCGTGCAAATGCAGGTGCTGGCGATCCTCGACGACTTGGTAACCCAGCGTGGCATGGGCCTGATTTTCATCAGCCATGACCTCAACCTGGTCGCGTCGTTCTGCGACCGCCTGCTGGTCATGTACGGGGGTCGCATCGTCGAAAGTATCGAGGCCGCGAAGCTGCACGAGGCGAGCCACCCCTACACGCGCGGCCTTCTCGACGCGCTGCCGCGCCTCGACCGGCTTTCTGGCGAGCTGCCGGTGCTCAAGCGCGACTCGGCGTGGCTGGACATCGGCGGATGACGGCGTGATCGTCGTCGACTGCCTTCATGTGCGGTTCCGCCACGGCACGAGGGAGGTTCACGCCGTGCGAGACATCTCGTTCGCCGTGCGGCCACGCGAGACCTTCGGCCTCGTCGGAGAATCGGGCAGCGGCAAGTCGACGGTCCTGCGCGTCTTGTCGGGATTGATCCGCGACTTCAGCGGTCGCCTCGTCATCGATGGCAAGCTGCAGCGTCCGCGCCGCGACAAGGCGTTCCACAAGCTCGCCCAGATGGTGTTCCAGGATCCATTCGGGTCGCTGCACCCACGTCACACGATCGACCGGATCTTGAGCGAGCCCATCGCGATCCACGGGCTCGGCAACACCGACCGGCGCATCGCCCGCGCGCTCGACGAGGTCGGCCTGGGGCCGGCGTTCCGCTTCCGTTATCCGCACCAACTCTCCGGCGGCCAGCGCCAGCGCGTCGCCATCGCGCGCGCGTTGATCCTGGAGCCGAAGATCCTCTTGCTCGATGAGCCGACCTCGGCGCTCGACGTGTCGATCCAGGCAGAGATCCTCAACCTGCTCATGCGCCTGCGCGCCGAGCGCGGCCTCACGGTGATCCTCGTCAGCCACAACCTCCCCGTCGTCGCCCATCTGTGCGACCGCCTCGGGGTGATGAACGCCGGGCAGATGATCGAGGAGATGACCGTCGCCGAGCTTCGCGCCGGCGCGCCGACGCACGCCTATACCCGGCAGCTTTTGAACGCGAGCAAAGGCTACGACCGCGCAATCGCCGCGACGTTCGAGACGTTTACGTGAACGAACGCCTTCTGGTGTTAACCTGGACTTCATCGTAGGCGAGATGTGCCGGAGGACACTTTGACGACCCGGACCTTCCAATTCGCCGCCGTCCTGCTCGCCATCTCCACCGCCCATCCCGCCCAGTCCAAGGGCGATCCCGACGCCGACTGGCGCGAAGGGCGCCTCCCGGCCGCCGTCGAACGGGACCGGCCCCGCGCCGGCGGAACACTGAGGGTGCGCCTCGACCAGGAGCCGCCCAGCCTGGACTTGATGACCGATTCCTCCCTCGCCATCACCTGGCTCTTGGAGCGGAAGGTGCTCGAGTCGATGGCGGGGCTGGACTCGAGCACCCCCGACTACCCGCTCAAGCCCGCCCTCGCCACCAGCTGGGAGATCTCGGCCGACCAGCTGACCTTCACCTTCCACCTTCGCCGTGGCGTGGTCTGGCACGACGGCGTGGCCTTCAGCGGCAAGGACGTGGTGGCGACGGTGCGGAAGATCCTCGATCCCGCGGTCCGCGCCCTTCACCTGCGCAACAACTTCGTCGACCTCGCCGACATTTCCACCGCGCCGGGCGACGATTTCACCGTGGTGGCGCGCTACCGCAAGCCGTACTTCCTCGCCTTTCGCGCCTTGGCGATCCTCCCCATCTACCCGGCCCACTCGTTAGAGACTTCGGGGGACATGCTGCATGCGCCGCTGCACCGCGCGCCCGTCGGCACGGGACCTTTTCGATTCGAGGAGTGGAAGGCGGGCGATCGGATCTCCTTCGTGCGCAACCAGAAGTACTGGGGCCGCAAGGCCTGGCTCGACCGCGTCGTCTACCGCGTCGTCCAGGACCCTGCGGTCGGCTTCCAGCTGCTCCGCAAAGGCGAGTTCGATCTCTACCTCCAGCTGCAGCCGCAGCAATGGCTGCGCGACCTCGAGGTGGCGGGCCTGAAGGGAAAGGTGCACCGCATCCGCTTCTTCAACCCGAACTACAACTTCATCGGCTGGAATGAGGAGCGACCCTACTTCGCCGACGCCAGGGTGCGGCGGGCGATGAACTACGCAATCGACACCGAGGGGATCCGAAAGGCATTCCTCTTCGGCCTCGACCGGCCCACCACCTGCCACTTCTACCTCGACTCGTCGGCCTGCGATCACTCGCTTTCGCCGCGCCCCCATGATCCCGGCCGCGCGGCAAAGCTGCTCGACGAAGCGGGCTGGGTCGATCACGACGGCGACGGCATCCGCGACAAGGACGGCGTTCCCTTCCGCTTCACTTTCCTGATGAACGCGGATTCGGTCTTCCTCGCCAAGCTCTGCCCCTACCTCCAACAGGAATTGGCCAAGATCGGCGTGGCGATGGAGATCAAGAAGGTGGACTGGGCGCTCTTCACCCAGCTCATCAACGAACACCGCTTCGACGCCACGTCCCTGCGCTGGGGGAACAGCGACGTGGCGCAGGACCCATACGAGATCTGGCACTCCTCGCAGATCAAGGATGGCTCGAACTTCGTCTCCTTCAGGAGCCCCGGTGGCGACGTGCTGATCGAGGAGGCGCGCACGACCCTGGACGACGCGCGTCGCAACGAGCTGTTCCGCCAGCTGGGGCGAGTTCTCTTCGACGAGGCCCCCTACACGTTCCTCTACAGCCGCCCGTCGCTCGACGCGGTCCGCGTCGGCGTGCGCGGCCTGCGTCCGTCGGTGGCCTGGTACGACCTGCAGGACGTATGGCTCGCCCCGCGGTGAACCGCTGGATCGCTCGGCGGCTCGCGGGCATGCTGCCGACGCTGCTCGGCATCACCTTCGTCGCCTTCGTGGTGGCGCGGGCCGCGCCGGGCGACGCGCTCGCAATGCAGGGCGATACACTCCGCGCCGGCAGCGCGATCCACGAGCAAGTTCGCGAATACCGCCGACTGATGGGCCTCGACGATCCGCTGTTGCTCGGCTATCTGCGTTGGCTCGAACACTTCCTTCGCGGCGACCTCGGCAGCTCGTTCCGCGACGGCCGTCCGGTGCTGGTCCTGCTCGGGGGGGCGCTGCCGGTGACGTTGCTCGTCTCGCTCCCGGCTTTGCTGCTCGGGTACCTGCTCGCGGTTCCCATCGGAATCGCCTCGGCGGCGAAGCCAGGCGGGCTCCTCGACCGCGTGGCTTCCGCGCTGGTGTTCTTCCTCTACGCCCTGCCCCTGCAGTGGGTGGCGCTTTTGCTGGTGGTCTGGTCCGGTGGCGCGCCGATCCACGGGCTGCACTCCGAAGGCAACAGCTCCTTTGGGGACCTGCTGGCGCACCTGGTGCTTCCGCTCATCTGCCTGACCTACGGCTCCGTGGCGGTGCTCTCGCGGTACCTCCGCAGCTCGATGCTCGAGCAGATGTCGCAGGACTACGTGCGCACTGCCCGCGCCAAGGGGCTGCCGGAGCGCGCGGTGATCCTGCGGCACGTCCTGCCCAACTCGCTGCTCAGCCTGATCACGCTCTTCGGGCTCACCTTCCCCGCGCTCGCCTCGGGCGCGGTGATCGTCGAGCGCGTCTTCGGCCTTCCCGGCATGGGGATGCTCACCTTCGACGCCGTCCTCGGGCGCGACGTACCGGTGCTGATGGGCGTGGTGACCGTCGCTGGACTGGTGACGATGCTCGCCATGCTCGTTTCCGACCTTCTCTACGCCGCGGCGGATCCGCGCATCTCCTTCGGCGGCCCCCGATGATCCTGGAGCGCTTTCTTGCGCGGCGCAGGAACTACTTCGGGCTGGCCCTGGCCGCCGGGCTGGCGCTGATCGCGCTCTTCGCGGACTTCATCGCCAATGACCGGCCGATCTTCCTGCGCCGCGCGGGAAGGCTCTATCTGTTCGCCAACGTCATCGAGTACGGCGCTCTGCGGGGCGCGGATTTGACGAGACCCGGCCCGGGCGACTGGGCGCTCTGGCCGCCGTATCGCCAGGGCCCATACCGCATCCCAACACTTTCGGAGTTGGGTCCGCTTCCCGAGCCGCCCGGGCCCGTCCATCCATTGGGCACCGACAACGCCGGACGCGACACGCTCGCCCGCCTGGTGCACGGAGCGCGCCTTTCGCTTGGCGTGGGCGTGGCGGCGGTGCTGGTGCAGGTCCTGATCGGCCTCGCACTCGGCGTGCTCGCGGGATATCTCGGAGGTTGGGTCGATTTCGCGGTCACCCGCGCCGCCGAGGTGCTGCTCAGCTTTCCGCTCTTGCTCTTGCTTCTCGCGGTGCAAGGGGTGCTCGAACGCACGACGCTGCTCAGCACGATGGCGGTGATCGGCCTCACTCGCTGGGCGGATACAGCTCGCCTGGTCCGCGCCGAGGCCCTGCGGGTGCGCGAGCTGCCCTTCGTGGAGGCGAGCCACGCCTCGGGCAGCTCGCGACTCCGCACGCTGCCCGAGCCCACCGCCTCCTGGGGTCTTCTGATGGCGGACGGCTTCCAGGACATCCTCGACCCCGCCGCGCGCCCTCTCGTGCTCTTGCCGGGGCTCGCGATCTTCCTCGCGGTCGCCGCCTTCAACCTGATCGGCGACGGGCTCCGTGAGGCGCTCGACCCTCGTGCTCAGGGGGCGGTCGACCCTTCGGCATTCATCACCTCGGACCAGAAGCGGGCGCTGTCGCCGGCGCCCATGCCGGGGGGCGGAGATCCCAGGCCGCCGACGTAGAGCGTGCCCGAGCTGAAGTAGCTGGTGGACAGCGCGCGCACCGCTGCCACGCTGATCCCGCACATCAGGCCCAGCTCGTTGCGGTCGAACGCGGCGGCGCCGGGGGTCGCCATCCATGAGCTGTCCAGGTTACGCACGCTGTATCCGCTCGCGAGCTGCGCACCGGAGAAATACGCCTGCGAAACGGCGACCGAGAGCGAGCCGTACGAGTCGAGCGGAAAGGCGATGGGGCAGGCGGCGACGTTGAGCGTGAGCGGATACGACGGGCTCGAGCTGGTGCCGCTGGTCGAGCCGGTGGTGGCGGAAGCGAGACCGGAGCCGGTGGTCGCGGATGCGAGGCCGGAGCCGGGGGTCGCGGATGCGAGGCCGGAGCCGGTGGTCGCGGATGCGAGGCCGGAGCCTCCATAACCCCAAATGGTGAGCCCAGCCGTGGAGCTGGTGGCCGAGCCGAGCAACCCCGCGAGGCTCAAGTTGAGGCTGAGGGTGCCGAACCCGCCGCCGCTCCGCGCGAATGGACGGGGCCGCTGCGCGGCGCCGCCGTGAATGACCCGGGGCACCTCCACCACGAACAGTTTCTTCGACGAGACGGGCGCGGGCGACACGAAGCGGGCGATGCCCGACGCGTCGGTGGCGGCGGTCTGCGCCGCATTGACCGTGCCGCGCCAGCGGACGGTGACTTGCGTCATGGCCACGCCCGCGCCAGTCGCGTCCGCGATCATCACGGCTGCGGAGGCCTTGCCATCGGCGCGCAGCGCCACCACCGCGTCGGCATAGAGTTGCGGTGGAGGCACGAACCTGCCCGCCTCCGCCAGCGCCGCAGAGGCCTGCACGCGTCCCGAGCCGGCGCGGGCATCCCAGCCGGCGGGGCTCATTTCTTCGGCGGTCGCCTGCAGCAGCGGCCGCACTGCCCCGGGCGCGACTCCCGCCCCGATCAGCGCAGCGGCCGCAGCGCTGGCGTGCGCGGCGGCTGGCGAGGTACCCGCAAAGAGCCACCACGAAATGTCCATGGGCGACCCCGCAGGGAACGACTGCGCCAGGTCGCCGTCCCAGAGACCGTCGCCGTTCACGTCCTGGCCGCTGGCTCCGCCAGGCGCAACCAGATCGAGCGCCTCGCCGGTATTGGAATACGAGGTCACCGCGTATCCCGTCGTGGCGTCGAGCCGGACCGCGCCCACCGAGATGACGTCGGGAAACGCCGCCGGATACAGCACGCGGCCCCCGCCGGTGTTGCCGCTGGCGGCCACGACCACCACGCCTGCGGCGCGCGCTTGTGCGAAGGCATCGCGAAGCGCGGCCCCCGGCACGTAGTTGCGAGCGAAATTGAGCGAGAGGTTGATGACGTCCGCCCTCGCGTTCACCGCGTAGCGGATGCCCTCGGCCAGCCAGAACTCCGTCCCCTGGTTGGCGCTGTCGAGCACCTTGACGGGCAGGATCATCGCACCTGCCCCGGCCCCGATGAACGGGATCGCCGCGGAGGAGAAGCTGCCGCGCCCGGCGATGATGCCGGCCATCGCCGTGCCGTGGCCATTGTCGTCGTTCGGATGGGCGTCGTTGTTGACAAAGTCCCACCCCGCGGCGAAATCCGTCGAGGAGAAGACCGGAGCCTGCTTGTAGCTGCCGAGCGCGTCCCGGTAGTTCTCGTAGGCAACGCCGCTGTCGAGCACCGCGACCAGCGGATGCGCCGTCCCGGGCAGAAGCGTCGAGTCGCCGGGAGCGCCCGCCGCGGGAAACTCCCAGGTCTGCGGGTAGAGCGTGCTGCCGATGAGGATGCGGTTCGGATCGGCGGAGGCGATGGCCAGGGAGGCGCGCAGCGTGTCGAGCACGGCCTGCAGCGAAGTGCCAGCGGGCAACACGGCGAGATTGAACCCGCCCAGTCCGGTCGCCGTGACGACGGCGCCCACCAGACTGAGGGCCTGGGTGCAGAGGCTCTGCAGCACCGCCGGATTGCAGCTCACGATCACTTGTTGGGGTGCGATGACCTGCGGGAGCCCATCGACGACCTGGGTCACCTGCGAGGTGGCCCGGGCCGGCCCCGCCAGCGCGACTGCTGCTGCAAGAGAGAAGGAAATGGCTCGATGCATGCCAGTCATGTCGGGGGCAAAGAGCAATTTCCCGGCCAATCTTCACATCCACTGAAATTCAATCGCTTGCGCGTACGCTGGTGATCCATAGGTCGATGATGCGTGGTTCCAAAACCACGCCATTCTTGTGAAATCAGCATGTTGGATGCGTGGCGGTAACACCGCGCTGTGTGGTGTGGCTGCTACATCAGCGAGGCCCGGCCCAAGCGATAGCGCTTCAGCTTCAGCCAGAGGTTCTTGCGGTCCAGGCCCGCGCGGCGCGCGGCCTCGGCGACGTTGTGTCCGCATGCGCGCAAGAGAGCGTCGAGATAGGTCTTTTCGAACCTCTCCAGCACTTCGGCGCGCGCCTTGCGGAACGGCTCCAGCGCGCCCTCTCCCGTCCGCGGCGTCGCTGGGCGCGTCCCGAGAACGCGCTCGCAGTCCGCCGCGGCGATGCGAGACCCTTCGGCGGCGACCACTAGCCGCCGGATGACGTTCTCGAGCTGCCGGACGTTGCCAGGCCAGTCGTGCGCCGCGAGGACCGCGATGGCGTCGCGGGTCAGCGGCTCCAGCGGGCGTCCCATCTCCTTGGCAACGGCGCGGACGAAGTGGTCTGCGAGCAGCACCACGTCATCTGGCCTCTCCCGCAACGCGGGCAGGCGGATGGGGAAGACGTTGATGCGATAGAAGAGGTCCTGCCGGAACCGCCCGGCGGACACCTCCGCCTCGAGCTCGCGGTTCGTGGCGGTGATCAC
>WNFI01234588.1_pt1 | contig 14152 bp, 13 predicted proteins | sample 5400471 | NCBI WGS metagenome assembly WNFI01 (sample SAMN13153348, study PRJNA577476) | soil metagenome | isolation source: 100 cm saprolite on Douglas fir-dominated hillslope | place: USA:California | collected 2013-09-17 | reverse complement strand
GTATCAAGCGCTGGATAGGCAGCCCATCGCGTGGGCGATGCTTGCCTGGACTGGATTGACGCTGCTCGAAACGTTAACGATACCTCTGGGATGGCAGCGCTACTATCTCCCTTTAATGCTGGTGTCCATCGTGTTAACGTCGGTTGGCATCGAATGGCTCTGGTTAACAATTCGCGCATGGCAATCTTCACGAATTGCAATGGCGCACGATGAGCCGCAGATTCAGGAAACGTTCGATTCGCCAGCGGCCTAAACTGCAATTTACTGGCTTCGGCTAACTCCGCGCCGATTGCGCCAGCGCCGAAAGTATTGTCCGACCCTGTTCCACGTCGAGGCGTATCTGCTCCACCAGGGCGTCGATGCTGCTAAACTTCGCTTCGTCGCGGAGCCACTTCACAAAATCGAGACTGAGCTTTTGCCCATAGATGTCACGGTTAAAGTCCAGCAAATACGGTTCAACGAAAACCGTGTCTCCGCCAAATTGAGGCCGAATGCCGAGGCTCGTTACCGCCATGAATCGCTCGTTGCCCAGCAACGCCCAGCAGGCATAGATGCCATTGGCGGGCAAAACCTGTTCCGACCATACATCCATATTTGCCGTCGGGAAGCCAAGCTCCCTGCCGCGATGATCGCCGTGTACGACGATGCCTTCAACGCGATAGGGGCGTCCCAGCCAATCGGCGGCTTGCTCGACATTCCCGGCTCGCAGTGCTTCTCGGATCTTGCTGCTGCTGATCACGCTTGTTCCATCATCGGTACTTGTACTCAGCAAATCGATCTGGCGCACCTCGAAGCCCTTTTGTGCGCCTTGAGCGCTCAGGTACGCGAAATTCCCCTCGCGCTTATAACCCATCGCAAAATCGGAGGTCAGCCACAAACTGGTCATTTTCAGGTGTTCCAGGAGTTGATCTACGAAATCGGCTGCACGAATGTGGCGCACCGTGTCATCAAAAGGATGGGTTATCACGACATCCACCCCTAATTCACCGAGCAGGCGGGCTTTTTGCTCCGATGTCGTCAGGTAATGCCGTCCGGTCAAACCGCGCAGCACGACATCGGGGTGAGGAAACAGGGTCAAGACGACAGCCAGCCGCCCGGTAGCATGTGCCTCCGCGACCAGAGGTGCTAACAAATGTTGATGCCCACGGTGAACGCCATCGAACACGCCAATGGTAACGATGGAGGGTTGTTCGAGCGCAGCGTCGGACAGATTATAGATGTGCATCATTCTCAACCACTCATGAATTGCGGATCAATTTGTCACAGGAAGTGAACATACCCGATAATCATCTAAGCGACAAGCAAATCACGCTCTAGCGTCAGGGCAAATACTACCAACGTACTAGTTTTTGAGTCTTAATCTATGGTAAGCTGAAGCTGATGTTGACAACTTTATTCGATTAAGGTGGTCGCGGTACGAGTTGTGCTCAATATGAAGCCTATCGAATACTAACTTACACGGATAAGAGATATGAACCACAAAAGACTATACGTTGGTGATCTTCCGACAAGTGTAACTGAAAGCCAGTTGCACCACTTATTCAATGAAGCTGGCGGCGTTGAGTCGATAAACTTGATGCAAAATTCAGCAATTCACAGCTTCGCATTTGTAGAAATGAATTCGCCTGAAGCTGCCCGCGAAGCGATCAAACGATACAATGGCTTCGATCTGGAAGGCTCCCGGCTGATCGTGTATGCCGTTCCGCCAAAGAGCCGTCCCCGCGAAGCAGTCCGCTAAAAGTATATTCTCTGTGGGAGTCCCATCAACCACCGGGACTCCCTTTCTGTTCTGATCCCGGTTATCCTTCCCCTGCGAATTAGTTCTCTACAACAACTGATACAACCTCATAATTCCGAATTCGTATAAGATTCAAGTTCCTGTACAACCTTACGCAATGCTAAGGAGCGATTCTATGAATTCGACAGAAAATGCCATCAGCGTCAATGGCATTACGAAAAGCTACGGGGCACACGTCGCCGTTAACGATCTGACATTTGATGTCCGGCGCAGCGAAATCTTCAGTATGCTCGGACCCAATGGCGCAGGCAAGACGACGACTATCCGCATGATCCTGGATATCATCAAGCCGGACAGGGGCACAATTGAAGTGCTGGGTGGCCCGTTTACGGAGGCAACCAAAGAGCGCATTGGCTATCTGCCGGAAGAGCGCGGTCTTTATAAAAACGTGCGTCTTGTCGAACTGCTGACCTATCTCGGCACGCTTAAGGGCATGACAAATGCCGATGCCACGAAACGCGCTAATGACTTGCTGGAAGAAGTTGGCCTCGGTGAAAACAAGAAGAGCAAAGTCAGCGAATTAAGCCGTGGCATGTCGCAAAAGGTCCAGTTTATTGCCACGATTATCCACAATCCCGATCTGCTGATCATTGATGAACCATTTTCCGGCCTCGACCCGGTGAACACCGAAATGATCAAGACGATGATCTACAAGCTCAAGTCCCAGGGCCATACCATCGTCATGAGCATCCACGAAATGCACCAGGTTGAGGAAATGGCGGACCGTCTGCTGATGATAAATCAGGGACGGCGTGTGTTGTACGGATCCGTCGATGAAGTCCGCCAGCAGTATGCGGAAAACGCTGTCGTCGTTTCCGGTGAGGGCGACTGGCAAGCGCTGCCTGGTGTGGTCAGTGTCAAACCTATTGAAGCAGGTCGCGCCTACTTTCTCAAACTGGATGAACAGGTCAGCCCTGACCATATTCTCCAAACAGTAGCCACCAGTCCAGCTTATCATTTGTGGAGTTTTGCGCTGGCTGTACCAAGCCTCAACGACATCTTTATCCGCGTGGCGGGAAACAATCACCTGAAGGAAGACAACCTTGAACCTGCGAAAAATCTGGTTAATCGCTAAACGCGAGTACACATTCAACTTTCGCCGCCGTTCATTTTTGTTCGCGGCATTCGGTGTCCCGCTCATTACCATCGTGATCATTGGCGTTGTGATCGCCCTGGCGCAACAGGCCGCCGAAGATATTAGCGGCTACAAGAGCGTCGGGATTGTTGATCAGGAGGGCGTTCTGGTTGACGCTTCCGGCGCGTCGACAGTTAAACTGACACCGCCGTTCAAGCTGGTCGCATCGCAGGATGAGGCCCAAGCTGCGGTAGCAAAGAATGAACTTGATGGCTACTTTGTGATTCCCAAAGGCTTCAAGCAAACAGGCCGCGTCGAGATGTATAGCCTGCCGTCACACTCGCTCTCGGAAGGTTTACAGACTAAGCTCGAAGAAACGATCAAGCAGGCACTTGCCCAGAAAATAGGCGATGCCTCGCTCGTAGCACGCCTGCAAGACCCGTTGCAGGACCTGGAAATATACCGAATTGGCAGCAGCGAAAAGCTAGACGCAACAGCGCTGGTTGCTACTTTTATCGCGCCACTCCTTGTGGCGATCCTGATCTTCATGAGCATGAACTCCACGTCCCAATTTCTCATGTCGGGCCTAGTTGAAGAAAAAGAGAACCGCATGATGGAACTCTTTATCACCAGCAGCCGAGCGTCGGAGATGCTGTGGGGGAAAATTCTCGGATTGGGAGCACTCGGTTTAACCCAGGTCAGCATTTGGGGATTTATCGCCGTGGCTGCTGCGATTGTGCGCGGCGTTGACGTTGGCAAGTTTTTGGTCAATTTGCAGCTTACGCCGCCTTATTTGCTGATGATCCTTGTCTACTTCGTGCTTGGCTATCTGTCTATCGGCGGGCTGCTGTTTGGCGTGGGTGCATCGGTGAACGCTGATCAGGAGAGCCGTCAGTTGGGTGGACTGATCACGATGCTATCCGTGCTGCCATTTATCTTTTCTTTCACCTATTTCACCGATCCGAACGGCGCGATTCCGGTCTTCCTGAGCCTGTTTCCGCTGACCGCGCCCGTTGGCATGTTGATGCGCGCCGCCTGGACCGATGTGCCACCTGCGCAAATCGCCTTGAGTCTAGCGCTGTTGGCGCTGTCTGTGGTCGTCATCGTCTGGCTTGCGGCGCTGGTCTTCCGGCTGGGGATGCTCAACTACGGCAAACGATTGAGTATTCGCGATATAGTCCTGTCGATACGCGAAGGACGCCGCACCATCGTCAGCAGTCCACACCAGGAGGCTGCGCTGTGAGAGTCATTCTCCGGGTCTTTAGCTACGAATTCCGCCGTCAGGGTCGCCGCCGCGCTTTTTTGCTATTTTCGATTGGTGTTCCACTCGTCGGGCTACTGCTATTTCAGGCCTATCGGATATATCAGGAAGTGACGCCGGCGAGTGCGACGCCAGTGATTGACGTAAACAAGAATCAAAACCTGCGCCCGATAGGTATTGTTGACCAGTCTGGCCTCCTTGACCGCTCCTCCGCAACTTTTGGAATGATGTTCTACGACAATGTAGAAGCTGCCCAGGCCGCCATCCGCGCCAGCAAGATTGCAGCCTACTACGTGATTCCGCCCGATTACAACCAAAACAGCCATGCACCGATCACGATGTACTTTGACCGTTTTAGCCTCAACAACGTCACTGCCGACACGCTCAAACCGCTCATTGTCAAGGCATTGCTAAAGGGCAAAAATGTCGATCCTGACGTTGCGAAGCGGCTGCAATTGGGCGTGACCTTCAATCCGCACGTCATCAGCAACGGTGGCACTCAACAGACAAACAGCGGTGACACGTCGTTCTGGCTGGCCTATGTGTTCAGTCTTGCCCTGCTGATGAGCGCCTTCATCACAAGTGGCTATTTGATGCAGAGCATTGTCGAAGAAAAAGAAACGCGGATGATCGAGATTTTGCTATCGTCCATGCGTCCGACTCAACTGCTGGCGGGCAAGATTCTCGCGCTGGGCACGCTTGGTCTGCTTCAGATCGTGTTGTGGGGTGCGACGCTGATCTATGTTCTCCAACAACTGCCGAGCACGATTTCGCAATTAACGACACTCACGCTGCCCGGCCCTGGACAAATCGTGGTGCTGATTCTGTATTTTATCCTCGGATATCTGATGCTGGCGGCGTTCTACGCGTCCGTCGGAGCGCTGGCAACCAATATGCGTGAAGGCCCGCAGTTGGCTGCATTGATTGCCATTCCGGTGGGCCTTCCGATCTATTTTCTGTCTATAATCACATCTTCCCCGGCGGGGCCGCTCGCCGTGGCGCTGAGCATCTTTCCGCTCACCGCGCCGATCACTATGGTCAGCCGGGCTGCGGTCTCAGATGTACCAATTATCCAGATCGTCATGAGCGTGATCGTGCTGATCCTGACCATCATCTTCGCGATCTGGCTGGCGGGCCGCCTGTTCCGGGTCAATACGCTGCTGGCTGGTCAAGCGCCGAGGCTGCGCGACCTGGCACGGCTAATCCGCGAGAACCCGTAACCAATTCAATGCCCGCTCCGGATTCTCGGAGTGGGTCAAAAGGTAAATCGCTGAATATTACCTTCACTAGCTGCGGTGCCGACTGGTGTAGCGAATCCGCCGGATAGAGGATTTTCAGTGGCTTCCAGCGTTGATTCGACAGTTGCAAGAACCTCGGTGTTTGTAACTGTCGGGACAATCACGGTAGTTGGGGTTGGCGTGGGTGTCGCCGTCGAGCAAGCAGCAAACAACAGGCCCATTGCCAGAATAGTACAAATCAAAATCAAACGGGTGGGAATTCTCATCATGTTACATCTCCACAGTTGCTTTCACAAAGCACAGGATTTTTCCAGTTCCTGCGGAGCCATTCTTTAGCAATTGGCGAACCATGATTTCAACCGGAGATAGTGCCGAGGAATGTATAGGAGGACACCTGCAAGAGCGTCCCATCCTTCAGAGCCAATTTGTAGGTCCCGTTGAAATCCGTATTGGTAAGCACAATAACGCCGTTGCCGGGTTCAAAGGCAATCGGGCGCAGATTCACCTTGAGGCCATCAATCAAAACGCGCTGGATGCGCTGGGCCATATCGACCAGGACAATCGCGTAGCGCTCAGGCGGAACACCTTTGGCGGGCGGAACCCCGCGCGCCGATACATAGATCAACAGATTCCCATCCCGTGAGAGCAGTATCCAGCCAGCCTGTTTATCAGCTAATCCGGACGCTGGCACGGGAATATCGACATTGACCGCGAAATTCCAGAGATGCACGCCGAATCCGCCTGAAGTTGATGCTTCCAGTCGGGCAAACAACTTACCGTTCGCGGCGAAGCCTACCGCGCAGGTACAGTCCGTCCTACCCGGCAACTGGGTCGGGGTTCCGCTGGCAATATCCAGGCTGAACACATCCGCAGCGGCAGGAAACAACTGGTAGGCATTACCGGGCTGCGCCTGTCGCGCATAAAATACGGTGGACCCATCGTCGGAGATAGCCAGCGGAATTGTATCAATCCCTTTGGTGGAGGACGTATGCAAGAGCAATTTTTTGTCGCTGCCGTTGGGTCCAGCGGTGTACAGATCGCTCAGGATTGACTGATCCTGAGTCTGCGAGACCGTCCAGGCGATATGTCCGCCGTCGGCAGATGTGACCCAATTTACCGCTGCCTTCGGATCGAGGGATTGGATGGCTGGGTACGGCGCAATTCGACCATCGGCATAGGCAATCTTAATGGCGTTTGTACCATTTTCCTGAAACAGCACACCACTGCCCAAAATGGTATGGTGCGATCCATTGGTGACAACCACGTTGCCCAATCCAGTGCGGGCATCGACAAAAAAGAGGCCAGACTTGCCCTTGCTGATAGTGCTGTTGACAAACACCTCGTAGGAGATGGGATTCGGCGCTTGCTGGGCAGCGACGGGCAGTGCCAATATTAAGCACAGTGCAGCGGACAGCAACAGCCGTTTCATGGCAGGTCACGCATCGCCTTGATAACCTGCGGCAAGACTTCGCCGGAAGGTCCGTCAAGATGCAGATCAACAATTGCCGTGTGTGCATTCTGTTCAGGATTTACGTCGATCAGGTAGGCACCATTGAACCGTTTGGCACGGTATGGCATCTGCGCTGCTGGCTGCACGACGCCCGACGTTCCGACAATGAGCATCACGTCAGCTTTGCCGCTCAAAGCATTGGCGCGATCCAGCGCATCGACGGGGAGGCGCTCGGTGAACCACACCACGTCGGGCCGCACATATGCACCGCAGTGCGGACAGGGTGGTGGCCCCGCTTCTTGATCCCATTCCAGGGTAGTGATATCTATCATAGTCGGATCGCCCTGACAGTTGGCAAAACACTTATGGCGGGTGATGTCGCCGTGCAGAGTGATAACGTCGCTGCTGCCCGCTGCCTGATGCAGCCCATCAATGTTCTGAGTAACAACAGCCACGTGCGGCAGCATATCCTCAAGGGCCGCGATTGCGTAATGGCCCGCGTTTGGTTTGACCTTGCTTACCAGACTGCGGCGGTACTCGTACCAATCCCACACGAGTTTGGGGTTCGTCTCGAACGCGGCGGGAGTCGCCAATTGCTGCGGGTCGAACTGCGCCCACAGCCCTGTAAGTGCATCGCGGAAGGTCGGAACGCCGCTCTCTGCCGAGACGCCAGCGCCTGTCAGCACGACCAGCGATTGCGACTGGTTAAGCCGCCGCGCCGCTTCCTGAATCTTGTCCGTTAGAATGATGAGTCTCTCCCTGGGAAACTTAATATTAGCCGCCAGACCCTTTGGCGTAGATTATCAGCATATTATATGTGATAATGGCTCGTATGTGGACGAGGTAGCAAACGGCACTATGGGAGAGCATCTTGCTCCCTAATGAGGTAGGACAGTTCACTTGACAACTTATGTGCCGAGTCACATTGAGCTAGACGATAACGGGAATGCTCGCATAAGCGGTAAGGAGTTCAAGGTTGACGTTTTAGCGGCACTTCATAATCATGGTTGGACTGTGGAAGATTTTGTTGAGCAATACGATTTGACTCCCGCAGAAGTCCACGCCGGATTAAGTTACTATTACGACCATAAGGACGAAATAGACCAGGCAAATCGTGAAAGCAACGAATTAGCAAAACTGATTGGCGTATCTGGCGAGGAGCTAATTGAGCGATTGAAGGCGGGTAAGAAAACAATTGACGGCTAATCTAACTAGGCTAGCCGTCAATTCCGCGATTTCCTTTTCCTATCGGTGCATTCGCTCGTAGCGACCAATCCATTTCCAGTTGGATGTGTCACGCTCATTCGGCCCGATGATCTGCGCCGCCTGTTGATTTTGGTGGTGGGCAACGAGTGTCGCCAAGATGGCCGCGTTGCGTTGCTTTTCCTCGTCGTCCTCGTCGTCAGCATCCGGGTTGTAGTAATGCTCAACGAAGCTCGTATCAAATTTGCCGGAGATAAAGTGGTGACTGCGCATCAGTTTCTGATGGAAGGGCAGGTTGGTCTTGAGGCCCATGAGTCTGTATTCATTCAAGGCACGCGTCATGCGGACAATGGCCTCGGCGCGGTTAGCTCCCCAGCAGATGAGCTTGGCGAGCATCGGATCGTAGTAGGGCGTGACCTCATAACCCGCGTAGATGCTGCTATCCAGACGTACCCCTGGTCCCGTCGGCGCGAGATGCACGGTGATTTTGCCTACCGAGGGCAGGAAATTATTGTAAGGGTCTTCGGCATTGATGCGGCACTCGATGGCGTGGGCGTTTATTGTGACGCTATCCTGCGTTGGCCCCATCCGCCGTCCACGTGCGATTCGAATCTGCTCTTTGACCAGATCGATACCTGTCACCAGTTCGGTCACAGCATGTTCGACCTGTAGGCGCGTGTTCATTTCCAGAAAATAGAAATTCTTGTCTTTGTCGACAAGGCATTCAATCGTTCCTGCATTGAGATAATTGACCGCCTGTGCGGCTTTAACCGCCATATCGCCCATGCGCTGCCGTAGATCGTCGTCCAAAAACGGGCTTGGCGATTCTTCGACCAGTTTCTGATGACGGCGCTGGATGCTGCATTCACGCTCACCCAGATGGATCGTGTTGCCGTACATATCGGCCAGAATCTGGAACTCAATGTGGCGCGCGCCTTCGACCAGCTTTTCGAGGTAGACCGTGCCATCCCCGAATGCGTTTTCGGCTTCGCGGTGGGCGGACGCCAGCGCAGCTTCTAGCTCATCCGCCGAACGCACCTCGCGCATTCCCTTGCCGCCGCCACCAGCCGCCGCCTTGACCAGCAGCGGGTACTTTACGAGGTTGTTCGCCGCATAAATGATCTCGTCATCGGTCAATCCCGGCTCAGTGCCCGGGATAATAGGTACGCCCGCCTTCCTGACCGTCTCACGCGCCATCTGCTTGTCGCCCATCGTGCGGATGGCATCAGGGCGCGGGCCGATGAACGTAATCCCAGCATCGACACACGCCTGGGCAAAAGCTTCGCGCTCCGAAAGGAAGCCGTAGCCGGGATGGATCGCATCGGCTCCTGAGCGCCGCGCGACATCAATGATCTTATCGATCACAAGATAGCTTTCACGCGGTGGGGGTGGCCCGATGTTATAGGCTTCGTCGGCGTATCGCACATGCAGGGCCGTGCGGTCCGCATCACTGTAGAGCGCCACGGTGGGGATGCCGAGTTCGTGGCAGGCACGGATCACTCGCACGGCGACCTCGCCCCGGTTGGCGATCAGAACTTTCGTAATTGGTTGTGCATCGCGGCTTGTCATTGCGATTAGTGTCCTTCAGTTATGTTCCATGTGAACGGAAATTCACCTACAGCGGGATATTCCCGTGCTTTTTCGGCGGATTGCTATCGCGTTTGTTTTGGAGCATCTCCAATGCATTAATCAAGCGCGGGCGAGTCTCCGACGGCATGATCACATCATCAATGTAGCCGCGTCCTGCCGCCACATAGGGATTGGCAAACTTTTCGCGGTAAAGCGCGACCAGTTCAGCTTTGCGCGCAACGGGATCGGCAGCTTCGGCAAGTTCACGGCGAAAAATGATGTTGACCGCGCCATCTGGCCCCATCACGGCGATTTCGGCGGTGGGCCACGCCAGGTTCAGATCGCCGCGAATATGCTTGCTGCTCATCACGTCGTAGGCACCGCCATAAGCCTTACGCGTGATCACGGTCAACTTGGGAACCGTTGCCTCACAATAGGCGTAGAGTAACTTCGCACCAGCACGGATAATTCCGGCATGTTCCTGGTGGGTGCCCGGCATAAAACCGGGCACGTCCTCGAAGGTGACGATGGGAATATTGAAGCAGTCACAGAAGCGGATAAAACGGGCCGCTTTTTCACTGGCGTCAATGTCTAGAACTCCCGCATTGTGGGCAGGTTGGTTGGCAACGATGCCAACGCTGTGTCCGCCGAGCCGGGCAAACCCGACGACAATATTGGCGGCAAAAAGCTCGTGGATTTCGAAGAAGCGCCCATCGTCCACGATCATTTGGATGGCCTCTTTGATATCGTAAGGCTTGTTCGGGCTGTCTGGAATCAGCGTATCAAGCCGAGAATCGGTGCGCAAAGGGTCATCTTTGGGGCTGATCGCGGGCGGGTCTTCCATGTTATTCTGTGGAATATACGACAGCAATTCGCGGATCAGGAAAAAGCAGTCGGCCTCACTATTGGTTGCCAGGTGGCATACACCGCTTAAGGTGCTGTGAACAGACGCACCGCCCAGGTCTTCAAATGAGACATCTTCCTGCGTCACCGCCTTGACGACATCCGGCCCGGTCACAAACATGTAGGATGTATTCTTGACCATGAAGATGAAATCGGTCAGCGCTGGGCTGTACACTGCGCCGCCCGCACATGGCCCCATAATCGCGCTGATCTGCGGAATGACGCCGCTAGCTAGCGTGTTGCGCAGGAAGATATCGGCGTAACCACCCAGACTAACGACGCCTTCCTGAATGCGTGCGCCACCGCTGTCATTCAGGCCAATGATCGGCGCTCCGACTTTCATCGCCATTTCCTGAATCTTGACAATCTTCTCGGCATGGACTTCGGACAGCGAACCGCCCATCACCGTGAAATCTTGTGAGTAAACATAGACCAGCCGCCCGCTGATGGTGCCCCAACCGGTAATCACACTATCACCGACAAATTGGTTTTCCGGGCGATCCATGCCGAACTCACGCGCCCGCTGCACCGCGAAAGCATCCATCTCGCGGAAGCTGCCGGGATCAAGCAGCAAATCCAGCCGTTCCCGCGCAGTCAATTTTCCGGTTTTATGTTGGCGTTCAATTCGTTCCTGACCACCACCTTGCAGGCTGCGTTCACGCATCGCCTGGAGCGTTTCGACTTTATGATTGTCTGTCATCTGCGGTTCCTGTTGATCCGTTGGGTATGCCATTATAACTATTGAGTATGAACACTGGCAGGTTTAGGTAGATGCGAGTCAAATATCAGACAGATGTACTGTGCCTGGTGAGCCATTCTTCGGCCTGTTTGATCTGCTCCCTGACGGCATCGGGCGCAGTACCGCCGGAGGCTTCCCGTTTGGCTACCGACGCGCCAAAGTCAAACACGGCGTAGACATCATTATCGAATATCGGGCTGATGGCTTTATAGTCTTCGAGCGCCAGTTTGGAGAGGGGTGTATTCGTATCGAGGGAGCGACGCACCGCCTGCCCAACCAGTCCATGCGCCTCGCGAAACGGTATCCCTTTCGCTACCAGATAATCGGCTACATCTGTTGCCAGCATTCCTTCGTCGAGCGACGCCTGCATCCGCACCGGATCAAAGCTCATGGTTTCAATCAACCCTGTGAGGGCAGGCAGCAGCGTTTGGAGCGTATCCACCGCGTCAAACAGCGGCTCTTTATCTTCCTGCAAATCTTTGTTGTAGGTGGACGGCAACCCTTTGAGCGTATTCAGCAATCCCGCCAGATGTCCGGCAATGCGTCCGGCTTTGCCGCGTGTGAGTTCCAGTACATCGGGATTCTGCTTCTGTGGCATCAGGCTTGAGCCAGTGGTAAAGCGCTCATCGAGCTTGATGAACCCGAACTGTGGACTGCTGTACAGGATCACGTCTTCGGCAAAGCGGCTCAAATGGACCATCATGAGCGACGCAGCCGACAGAAATTCCACGATGAAATCACGATCCGAGACAGCATCCAGGCTATTTTCCGTGATGCCATGAAAGAACATCGACTTCGCCAGTGCAAGGCGATCAATGGGATAGGGCGTGCCTGCCAATGCCCCTGAGCCTAGCGGACTAATCAAGGTAGACGCGCGGCAGGCTTCAAAGCGTCGCACATCGCGAGTCAGCATCCAGAAGGTGCTCATCAGCCAGTGTGCCGCCGTGATCGGCTGTGCTGCGCGGAGATGGGTGTAGCCGGGCATCAGCGTCTCGACATGCTGTTTGGCCTGTTCAAAAAGTGCCTGTTGTACTTTATATATTGACCCGTTGACCTCGGGAATTCGATGTCCTAACCAACTGCGTGTATCGGTAGCCACTTGATCGTTGCGGCTGCGGCCCGTATGTAGCTTCCCTGAAACCGGACCGACTGTCTCTCCCAGCCGACGTTCTATTGCTGTGTGAATGTCTTCATCGCCCGCTTCAAACTTGAATTGGCCCCAATAAAATTCGTTTAGAATCGAATGCAAGCCATTTTCCAACGCTTGCGCTTCGCTTTCAGATATTACGCCACCAGCGGCTAGCGCTTTGGCATAGCCAACACTGCATACAATATCTTCCCGAAACAGGCGCTGATCGAATGGCAGACTGTCGTTCAATTTGCGCAGCGACTGATCGGCCTCACTTTGATATCGCCCATGCCACAGCGTTTTCGACGGTTCCTGATGATCGCTCATGTGCGGTAGTGCCCATTGATGTCTACGTAATCGTGGCTCAGGTCGCAGGTCCAGATGGTATGTTCGGCTTTGCCCAGGCCAAGCGCCAGTCTCACATTAACCTCGTCGTGGGCGGCAATTGCGTTGGCCTCTTCGTCGTCATAATCGAGCGGCGTACCGTTCTTGACCAATTGGAGATCGTCATACCACAGCGACAGCTTGTTTTGTTCCAGCGGAACTCCGGCACGACCCGTCGCTGCGAGGATTCGGCCCCAGTTCGCATCACCGCCGTAAAATGCCGTCTTGACCAGGGGTGAGGTGGCAATCGCGTTGCCGATCTGCCGGGCATCGGCTGTATTCCGTGCACCTGTTACCTGCAAAGTGATGAACTTGGTCGCGCCCTCCGCATCTCTGACAATAGCCTGAGCGAGCGAAATGCACACCGCCGCCAGACAGCCCGTGAAGCGCTCTAATTGCGACTGACCGATCTCAACTTCGCTTGCACCGCTGGCAAGGATGATTCCTGCACCTTTGGCAATGCCCGTGATTGTGATGCCGTCGTATTCAATACTGGCAAGTTTGGGCTGCGTATCTGTCGTCAGAATCGCTTTTGCCGCACGATCCCAACCATTGGTCTGAAGCACAGACACCGCGATGGGGATTGCAGCCAGCATCTGCTGCATGGGCAGTTGCACACCGATAACACCCGTAGACATTACCAGTAGTTCACGCGGATTAATTCCCAGCAGTTCAGAGGTCCATCGTGATACCTGCTCAGCATTACGCATTCCCTCGTCTCCGGTGCAGGCATTTGCGGAGGCGGTGTTGATCAATACGCCCCGAATGCCATTCGGGGTTGCCCTGATCCTGGCCTGATCCAGCACGACGGGGGCCGCCTTAACAAGGTTTGTCGTGAAGACACCCGCTGCGCTGCATGGTCGATCCGCAGCAATAAGCGCCATATCGGGACCGGGTTTTTTGCCGAAGGCTGCACGCAACCCGGCGTCTATGCCGCAGAGCCGAAATCCTTTGACGCTCCTCGCGGTGCGTCTGACTCTCTCAAGACGTGGCATGTATGTTTACTTATTCTCCATGAACCGTGTGCGTTAGAATTCGATTATTGTAGCCTGATTCGCGGATAAGATTGTGGTCAAAATATGGAGTTGGATTGGTATCCGGACCAGTATTACTCTTGGAGTAAATAGACGTGAACAGCGCTAACGAAAGGTTGAGTTTTGTGATCGGAGCGTTGCAGTGGTGTGACCTTTGCCCTACAACAAAAAAAGCAGCCTGTCGGCACAGGCTGCTTAAAAATATTAAGAAACAAATATTTTTGTTAAATCTATATGAAATTAGTATAGGGAATTTCGTGCACTTTTACAAGTGATAAAAGTCTGTAAATATGGGAGGTTGTGACAAAATAGCATTAAGGAACTTCTTCACATTAATTCTTCGTTGAAAGAGAACAAAAATTCGAGGTG
>WNFI01262232.1_pt2 | contig 14153 bp, 9 predicted proteins | sample 5400471 | NCBI WGS metagenome assembly WNFI01 (sample SAMN13153348, study PRJNA577476) | soil metagenome | isolation source: 100 cm saprolite on Douglas fir-dominated hillslope | place: USA:California | collected 2013-09-17 | reverse complement strand
CGACGGAGACCGCCCAGTTAAACTCTCCGACGCCCGGGGATAACTCGTTTGGCACTGCGCTCGGCTTGAGCGGTAAGGCCATTGTAGTCGGAGGCTTTTTCACTTCTGCCGCTTATTTGTATCAGGAACCCGCCACCGGGTGGCAGACGACTTCGCAGCCCAACTACACGTTCCTTTCGACCGATCCCTACCAGGAATTCTTTGGTGAATCGGTTGCAATCTTGAATGGCACAATCCTGATTGGCGACATCGGCGCTGGACAAGCCAGCCACACCGGCGACGCGTTCATTTATCAGATGCAATAGGGCGATGGTCCGCAGAGTGAGGCCCGCGCATATGCGCCTGCCCTACTACCATGGGCATCGAGGCACAAGTGCGGAAGCTGTGCCCGCCGGAGATTCCAACGATCCGGTATACTGAGTTGGTATGCCGGTTTTGAAAAACATCGCCGCCATTGCCAAGGGCATGAGCATCACCTTCATGGAGATGTTCCAGCCGACGACGGTGGAGAATTATCCCGACGGCAAGGGTCCGTTGCGCGGGGCAAGAATCGAGGCGCGGTTCCGCGGCGCCCATGTTTTGCAGCGAGACGAAAACGGGCTGGAGAAGTGCGTAGCCTGCTTTCTGTGCGCGGCGGCCTGCCCTTCGAATTGTATTTACATCGAAGCTGCTGAAAATACAGCCACCAATCGCGTGAGTGGCGCCGAGCGCTACGCCAAGGTTTACAACATTGATTACAACCGCTGCATTTTCTGCGGCTATTGCGTTGAGGCCTGCCCTACCGACGCAATCACCCACGGGCATGGATTTGAGCTGGCGACCTTCAACGCCAGCAATCTGATTTACCGCAAGGAGCAAATGCTGGCCCCCCGGCCAGCACATATGGGTGCCAACGTCGTGTTCAACCAAGCCGACGTGGATGGCGGAGCTCCGACGCAGATGGTGGCCGGGAGCTAATTTCGAGATTTCTTTCGAGTTCGGGTACGATCCACGCCGGTCCCGAGGGCCGGCGTTTGTGTTACAGGGCGGTCGTTGGCCGGTGGTCGTTGGTTGGCTAAGTCCAACGAACTCAGGTTCTGTTGCATGAGGCCAACAACGAACAGCTAACGACCAACAACGATTTTCTATGACTGACTTTCTACAGATCGTGAAGGAACGCGTCGTCGTTTACGACGGCGCCATGGGGACCAACATTCTCAAGCGGAATCCTACCCTTGATGACTACTGGGGGAAGGAGAATTGCAGTGAGGTGCTGGTGCTCAGCCGTCCCGACATCATTCGGGATATTCATGCCGACTTTTTCCGCGTGGGCTGCGACGTTGTGGAAACCGACACATTCGGAGGGACCGGACTTGTATTGGGCGAGTTCGATCTACGAGATCGGGTACGTGAGATCAACATAAAGGCCGCGCAACTCGCGAAGGAAGTGGCGCAGCAGTTTTCGACGAAAGACCGGCCACGGTTTGTCGCGGGCTCCATGGGGCCAACGACGAAGTTGCCCTCGCTCGCACATATCGGTTTTGAAGCAATGGTCGAAGCCTATGAAGAGCAGGCTGCGGCGCTGATCGAGGGCGGCGTGGATATTCTGCTAGTCGAGACCTGTCAGGATCTGTTGCAAGCGAAGATCGCTGTGATCGGCGTGATCGAAGCGATGCGCAAGGCGGGCAAGCGGCTGCCGTTGACGGTGCAGGTCACGCTGCAAGAAACGGGAGCGATGCTGCTGGGCACTGAGATCGGTGCGGCGCTAACTGCGCTGGAACCGCTCGACGTGGATGTGATCGGACTGAATTGCGCGACGGGGCCGAAGGAGATGAACGAGGCGGTCCGCTATCTCGCGCTGAATTCGACGCGGGAAATTTCGGTGCTGCCGAACGCAGGATTACCACAGAACGTAGGAGGTCATGCGGTCTACAAACTGGATCCGCAGGAACTGGCGGAGTATCACAAACACTTCGTGCAGGATTACGGAGTGCGCGTCGTGGGCGGATGTTGCGGAACGACCCCCGAGCATTTGAAGGCGGTTGTGGACGCGCTTTCTGGCGTCGAACCCGCGAAGCGGGACGTGAAACGCACGGGCGCAGCGTCAAGTGCGTATACGTCGGTGCCGCTTGATCTGGAACCGAAGCCGTTGATTGTTGCCGAAGAACTGAATACGACGACGCGGGTCGAGCACTTCCGCAACCTGGTACAAGGAAAGAAATACGACGAAATTCTGGCGCTGGCAAAAAAATTGGTCAACGACGGATCACACATGCTCGATTTGTGCTGCGCCATCGTCGGCGAGGACGAAAAGGGATACATCTCTTCGATTCTGGAAAGAATTGCCACACGTGTGCCTGCACCGATTCTGGTCGATTCCACCGAAGCGGATGTGGTCGAGGAGGCGCTGAAGCGGATTCCTGGGCGCGCCATCATCAACTCCATCAATCTGGAAGATGGCGAGAAGCGGACTTCGAAAGCCGCCGATAAAAAAGTCGCCATCGCTCATCGCATCTGCGATTTGGCCGTGAACAAGTATGGCCTCGATCCAACTGATCTGATCTTCGATGCACTGACGCTACCGATTTCTACCGGACAGGAAGAATACCGCAGCGCAGGAATCGAAACTCTGAAGGCCGTGGAGCGGATCAAAAAAGAGCTACCGTCGGTCAAGACGATTCTCGGCGTCAGCAATATTTCGTTTGGGCTGGATGCCTATCCGCGCAGAGTACTGAATTCGGTGTTCATGCACGAGGCCGTCAATCACGGGCTCGACATGGCCATCGTCAATTACACGAAGATTTATCCCCTATACAAGATTCCGCAGGAAGAAGTGGATCTGGCACGGAAGTTGATTTACCGCGAAGGTGCCGGCAGCGACCCCTTGCAAACTTACATGGCGCACTTTGCCGGGAAAAAAGGTAAGCCTGCGGCGTCGACTACGGCGCACGTCGACACGCTCTCGGTTGAAGACAAACTGAAGTTTGCCATCATCAACGGCGAGAAAGCGGTAGGCGAAGGCGCGCACAAAAAATCACTCGAAGAGTTATTGGAAGAGGCGCTGCTCGAATATTCGCCGCTCGAGTTGATCAATACGGTGCTGCTTGACGGCATGAAGACCGTTGGCGACTTATTCGGCGCGCGCAAGATGCAATTGCCTTCGGTACTTGACTCGGCAGGCGTGATGAAGCAGGCCGTCGCGTATCTTGAACCGAAGATGGAGAAGAAGGCCGGCTCGCAGAAGGGCACCATTGTGCTCGCCACGGTAAAGGGTGACGTGCATGACATCGGCAAGAATCTGGTCGACATCATTCTGTCGAACAACGGATACCGCGTCGTGAATCTGGGCATCAAGCAGCCGGGTGATTCGATCATTCGTGCGGCGCAGGAGCACCGCGCCGATGCCATCGGACTGAGCGGGCTTCTCGTGAAGTCGACGCTGGAAATGAAGTACGTTATCCAAGATTTGGAGCGGCAGAAGCTGGAGTTCCCTGTTATTTGCGGCGGTGCGGCGCTCACACGAAAGTATGTCGAAGACGATCTGCGCCGGGAATATGCCAACGCCGTGTTCTATGCCGATGACGCCTTCGCAGGACTGCACATCATGGAAGACCTCGCGACCGAAAACGGTGCGCGCGAAACACGGTTGACGGAAGGGCGCACGGTGAAGGAATATGCCAAGGCCTCGGCGGTGGATGAAGAAACCGGGCCTGTGTTTGCTGAACGAAGCGCGGTCGTGACTGACGCTCCGAACATTCCAGAGCCGCCGTTCTGGGGCGTGCGGGTGCGTAAAGATTACGATTTGCGCGAAGTGTTTCAGTACATCAACGAGACGGCGTTGTTTAAGAATCAGTGGCAGTTGAAGACTGCATCGCAGGCGGACTATGCGCGGTTGATCGAGGAGAAGTTCCGTCCGATCTTGAAGAAGCTTGAGGACGAAGTAGCGGAGTCGGGGCTTCTTGAGCCTGCTGTCGTCTATGGATATTTTCCTGCGCAGAGTGATGGGAATGATGTGGTGGTGTATACGCCGGAAGAGCAGCCGAGCTTGCGCTCGGCCGGACAGCCGGGGGCGGCTGTCCCCACACAAGGTCAAGAGTTTCTGCGTTTTACTTTTCCTCGGCAGCGGGAGGGGCGGCGGCTCGCGGTCTCCGACTTTTTCTCTCCGAAATCTTCCGGCAAGATGGATGTGATTGGGCTTTCGCTCGTGACGGTCGGGCCCAAGGCTTCGGTCGAAACACAGCGACTATTCGAAGGCGGCGAATATACGAAATACCTTTATCTGCACGGCCTGAGCGTGGAGACGGCTGAAGCTCTGGCCGAACTGCATCACAAGAAGATGCGCGAGGAGCTGGGAATCGCTGGCGAAGATTCGCCACACATTCGCGATCTGTTTCATCAGAAGTATCGCGGATCGCGGTATTCGTTTGGCTATCCGGCGTGCCCGAATCTGGAAGATCAAACGAAATTATTTGCGCTACTCAAACCGGAAGAGAACATCGGCGTCCGGCTAACTTCGGGATTTTTACTGGAGCCGGAGCAGAGCACTTCCGCGATTGTGGTGCATCATCCCGGAGCGAAGTATTTTGTCGTGTAGAACAGTCGCCGAGCCATGTGTTTAAGGATAGTTTGAGGACTGCACAACGATTTGGCACTTATTCTGCACAAAGGCTCTTAGCCGGGTAACAACTGCTGGTCTTCTGCTTTCTGCATCGGGCGACAATGCGAGTCTGCAACTCCCACCAAATTTACCATCAACGATCACGACGTCAGCCTTACCGGCGTAAAAGAGTTTCGCATTGGTAAAGTCGCAGTGTACGCATTCAAGATCATCCAGGACCTGCGGAGAAAGGTGTGAATTAGTTATCAAGAAATGCGAAGGAGGTAACGCTTCCGCATTTGCCTTGTGCTGTATCCAGTGAATGCCGGTCTTCGTGACCGTTGCGATATCGATTGGGCCGCCCACTCCAGCGGAAGCGGGCGCGAGGTCAATAGTGGCTTGAACAAGTTCCTCGGCGAGCGAGACGCCTTCCTGAAGAGTGAACTGATTAAGAGTGCCGTTCTGCTTTGAGGCATAATACCGGCGCATGATTGGGGTTCGCGTATGCCAGTCCGCTGAAGGGCTCCGGGCGGACAACATCTTCTCTGCAATCGCTGGTTGTCCAAGCAAGTCAACATCGAACTCCCGCTCGGCGTGGCCTGAATGCGCCTGGTAAACGGGAGCCCCAACAGTCGGCCACACTTTACCGTCTTCGCCGCTTTTGACTTCGACGGGAAGGTCTATTTTCACCCACTCGGAGGTCCCGTCTGGATTGAACGACACGATGCTGGCTTGGCCGACAAACTTTTGTCTCCCATTCACTCCGCCACTCAAGAGGCTGGCAACACTGTCCAGCGAGTTGCGAAAGTCTGTAGCGATATCGAAGGCGGATAACGGTTGGAGCCGATCTTTTGTGCTCCGATCCAGCAATCGCATCTGAGTTCCAATGGCATCCCGTACTGTGCACCCGTCCCCGGTGATCTGAGAACCGACTAGACCAGCAATCACCAAGGCCGCGTGATCACCGATCGTGAAGAGTTTCTCGCCGTCGTCGCTATAGCTAGATCCAGTTCCCACATCCCGCAATATCCGGCTGTCGGATGCCAGCGCGAAACCCTCCCTCGTAGAAACGATCACGTCAATTGTGCCGTGGACGAGGCCATAAGTAGTTCGCGTGTTGGTAAGAGATTGGGGTGATCCGGCTTGGCTGGCGAGAGACAAACTTTCGCCGGTAAAGGCGCAGACTATAAGTAATAGAAACACAACTCTCATCCTTAGTGGAACCTCACTCGCTAGCCTTAATAGCAGCGGAGAAAGCATGTCTATATCTTTTTTAGTTGTGCGACAATTTATTCATAAGGATTAACCCAATCTGGAATCGTTTCCATTTTGAAAACAACTCTGCCTTCCCTCTCCGCATCTTCTTTTCATGATCCGCAAACTGAGATCGGGGGAGTTTCGGCTTTATTCGCGCAAGAAAGATGCGAAGACGGGAAAACGAAAGAATCTGGGGACGTTCTCTTCGCTCGCTGCGGCGAAGAAACATGAGCGCGACGTGCAGTACTTCAAGCGCGCGTAAAGGGTATGGGCAAAGGCTGCGGCAAAGACTGTAGGGATCCTTACGACTACGAAAGATCGCCTTTCGGTTGATCTTTCTTCGCTCAGGATGACAGCTTGCGGGAGTTCTAGAACGTCACTGCTAACCGCAGAGAATAGCTACGCGGCGGACCGATGGCATTCCCCGAGAACAGGCCGCCGAAATCGATCACGTTGAGACGATCGTTGAGATTCTCAAAGTCGGCCTGAAACCGCATGGATCGCTTTTCTTTTTTGTATAGATCCGCGCCGGCTGACACATTGACGGAGAGCAACGGCTTGATGCGTCCACGATTGAAGTCGATGCGATCGATGACGGCTTGCCCGTAGGTCGCGATAGCATCGGCGGGATCGCCGGAGAAATCGAAAGGCAATCCGCTGCCATATTCAGCGCCGGTGGCAAGCCAAAAGCGCGGCGCGACCTGGTAGCGGATGCGGATGCGCGCGGTGTTGCGCTGGTCCTGCGAATCGGGAAAGTGGCCGGTGAGCTGCGTAGTGGCACTGGCCGCATTGTCGCCCAGGAACAGACCGCCAGTCACAGGAAACCACGCGTTACCCACCGTGTAGGAATAGCTGAGAAACCCGGAGAAGCGATTCCAGTGGGGGATTTCGATTTTTGCCTCGGCTCCATAAATGACCGCTTTTTCAAAGGCTATGGGAAAGCTGACAGCGGTGCTGAGAATTTGGTCGTCGTCGGCGTAGTTGTTGACATAGCGGCGGAAGTAGTTCGCATCGAAGCGGAGTTGACCGGCGAAGCTCTTCGTGGCTCCGACTTCAAAGTAATCGCCGTGAGATGGTTCCACCGGCAGGCGTAAGACGCTGGGATCGAGCGAAACCACCTGCTGCGAACTGGCAAGCAGAATGTTCTCGAATGACGGCGTTTGAAAGACGCGGTCGTAAGAAGCATGCACGATGAGATTTGCCGGGCGAAAAAAGCGGGCGACCGAGAGACGCGGGCTGACGGCGTTCTGATTCACAACGAGCTGATAGTGGTCCCAGCGGATGCCCGCGCCGATAGCCCAATTGCCTTTATGGATAAGATCCTGGACGTAAGCGCTCTGCTCCAAGTCTGGGCGGCTGCCTTCGGTTGGGAAATTTCCGGGGAAGGCGAACGTAAGAGGAGTGCCAGGGTCGAAGGGATAGTCGGGATCGTTGGGATTGCCGGTGATGACGTCGTTGAAGTTTTCGTGCAAGAAGAGATTGTCGGACTCGATACCAGCTTTGAATTCGTGAATACCGTGATGGACTGAAATGGCGGCGGTGAAGTATCCCTCTTTAAAATCGTTGTGTTGAAACGCCATGATGGGCGTGGCGTAGGCGTTGGAATTCAAGTCGTTCGAATTATCGCGAACCATGCCGCGAAAGTCGGCAAGAACGTTTGGCGAAAAAATGTGCTGATAGGAAACAATTCCCATGGTTTCGAAATTATCGGCGTGGTCGAGCTGTCCAGCGGCTTGCTGGACCAGCTCATTGGGTAGCTCGAAGCGTGAGAGTTCGTGACGAACGCTGAGGCTGAGATGGTCTTGCGGCGTAAGGTCGCGAGCGAAAGAAAGCCCGAAGTCGCCGGTGGTGCCGCGGTTGGTAAAGTTTTCCGGAACGACGGGATTGAGATAGCGCGCGGTCATATCTCCGGATGCGCTGGCGCCGAACGTATTGTGTCCACTGGAATACTGCATTTGCGCGAATGTTCCTGCCGTATCGAAGCTACCGCCAGCAAGAACGACCTGCCCGTGAAGACCTGATTGAGTGTCCCGTTGAGTATTGACTTCGATGACGCCTCCCATCTTGCGTCCATACTCAGCGGGAATACCGGCCGTGTAGATGGTAAGCGAGTCGACATCGTCGGCCTCGATTTCGGGGCCGAAGCTGGGAGAACGGTTGTCGGTGAGAGGGATTCCGTCAACGACGAATTGGGTCTGATATTCGGATCCGCGCGGATGCAAAACGGCATTGCCCTCATACAGCCAGCCCGGCTGCGAGTTGACCAAGTCCTGCAGAGAGCGTCCGGGAAGCGATGCCTGCCGATCTGAGATTTGTTGCTGATCGATGTGGTTGGAGACTCCAGCGTGCTCAGGATCGAGCAGGGTGAGCTGTGCGGTGACCTGAACGGCAGTACTTACCGAAGCGATGCTGAGCTTGATGGCATAGTCGGCAGGAAGCGCGGATCGAATCTCAACCAGGCCACCGTAAGGTGCGAAACCCTCGAATTGAACTTGAACGCGATAAAGGCCAAAAGGAAGATTGCGGGCGGTCAATTGGCCGGAATCATCGGTGGCAAGGAGACGGTGATACTGAGTAGCGTCGCTGGAGAGATCAACCGATGCTTTTACCCCGAAGCCGTTGGGGTCCGTAACTTTGAGGCGAAGTTCTCCGGAGTTGCTCTGGCCCAGCAGTGGGAGAGCAAACAGGAGGAATCCGATTCCGATGTGGAAGGGTCGGCTCAAATGCCTGCCTCGGGGGGAATCTCTATGGTACCAGCTTGGCGGAAAGAAGTCGGGTTACGAACGGAATGAGTCGGTACGCTTCGCTTCAGTTTTTACAAAATGCAGACATAGTTCTGACAAATGGCGAAGAGGGCTAGGGCAACTTATAAGAAGATCCTAAGCAGGAACTTCTTTGCTTTTCTACTAGTTTCTGGGATCGAAATCTTCACGCCCTCCGTCACTGGAAGGGAATGGGGAAAACGAGCATTTGCACCGCAGGGGGTGCGAATGCTCGTTTTGCATGTGGCCTGCTTTTAACGGGTACTTCTCTCGACACCGCTTCCCTCAGTTCAACTTTCGTTGCCTTCTCTAACTGTTACAATTTCAATACGTTAAGATGTTAGTTGTGTTTTTTCCTGAACGCGATAATCCCCCAACTCAACGGAGAGGAGATGCCATCCATGGAACTCGAGACGCAACCCACTCAAGCCCTAGCCGCAGTGAACGTCCAGCAAGCGGTCCCGTTTTTTCTCGTCTCTGATATGGAGAGATCCCTCCGCTATTACGTCGGGGGCCTTGGCTTTGAGATGACCAAAAAATGGACTCCGCGGGGCAGGATTGAATGGTGCTGGCTGCAGATCGGAAGCGCCTCTCTCATGCTGCAAGAGTTCGGAAAAGTCCCTGCGGAAAAAGTCGGCGTGGGTATCTCGGTGTGTTTCCAGTGTCACGACGCACTGGCCATCTATCGCGAGGTAAAGGCGCGCGGAATCGAGTCGGCGCAGCGCCCATTTGTTGGCAATGGCTTATGGGTAACTTCCTTCGTCGATCCCGACGGCTACAAAATCGATTTCGAGAGTCCTACGGACGTGCCCGAGGAAACGGTGTTATCGGAATAGTGAATCGTAGTTAGCTCATCTCATGAAATGTCCTTTTTGTGCATTTGCGAACGACAAGGTAGTCGACTCGCGCGAAAGCAAGGAAGCGGAATCAATCCGGCGGCGGCGCGAGTGCCTGAAGTGCGGCAAGCGCTTCACGACCTACGAGCGCATCGACGAAATTCCTTACATGGTTGTAAAAAAAGACGGACGGCGGGAGAAATTTGACCGGCAGAAAGTTCTGAATGGCCTTCTGCGGGCATGCGAAAAGCGTCCAGTGCCGATTGGCAAGCTGGAGCAGATTGTAAACGAGGCGGAGTCGTTCGTGATCGACTCTGCGGAGCGCGAGCGCAAGACCAGCGAAGTCGGGGAGTTGATCATGAACCGGCTCCGGCGCTACGACAAAGTGGCGTACGTACGCTTCGCGTCGGTGTATTTGGATTTCAAGGATGTTAAAGAGTTCATGGATGAGCTGAAGGATTTGGTAAAAGCGAAAGAGGCGCCTGAGGTTAAGGCAAAGATTGCGACAAAGTAGCGTTTTCAGCCAACACAAAATTCCGTCACTCCGAGCGATGCGGAGGCGCAGGAATCGGCTCTTCCGCAGCACAGTGTTTGAATCAATGTTTTAACAGGCTACCGCCGATATCTTACAAACGAGTTTCTTATGAGCCATAAAGTAACGCTGATTCCGGGAGACGGCATCGGTCCTGAGGTCACCAAGGCCACGGTTCGCATCCTGGAAGCAACCGGAGTGAAGTTCGACTGGGAGACTTTCGCCGTCGGCGCCGAGGCCTACGAGAAAACCGGAGAGTACATCCCTAAAGAAGTCATCGAGTCGATCGAGCGCACACGCGTCGGACTGAAAGGGCCGGTCACCACGCCGGTAGGCGGAGGCTTCTCAAGCATCAATGTGGCGTTGCGTCAGAAGTTCGAGCTCTATGCCAATTTCCGGCCCATCCGCAACCTCCCGCACATTCCTACTCGTTATCCTGATGTCGATCTGATTATCGTTCGAGAAAATACCGAGAGTCTGTACTCGGGTCTGGAACATGAAGTCGTGCCCGGAGTGATCGAAAGCCTGAAGATCATTACGGAGAAGGCTTCGACGCGAATTGCGAAGTTTGCCTTCGAGTACGCGCGCAAGAATCAGCGCAAGAAGATTCATGCCATCCACAAAGCGAACATCATGAAGTTGTCGGACGGACTCTTCTTGCGCTGCTGCCGGAACATCGCGAAAGGATTCCCCGAGATTACCTACGGCGAGCACATTGTCGACAACACTTGCATGCAGCTGGTGATGAATCCTTATCAGTACGACATGCTGGTAATGGAAAACCTTTATGGCGACATCATTTCCGATTTGTGCGCCGCGTTCGTCGGCGGACTCGGATTTGTTCCCAGCGCGAATCTGGGCGACAACTGCGCTATCTTTGAAGCCGTGCACGGATCGGCACCAGATATCGCGGGGAAGAATCTGGCGAATCCCACGGCACTTCTGCGCTCGGCCCTACTCATGTTGCGGCATCTGGGTGAGCATGCTGCTTCTACTCAGATCAGAAATGCATTGGAAAAAGTTTACCGGTACCCGGAAAAACTGACGAAGGATACCGGCGGCAAAGCTGGAACTTCCGAGTTTGCCGACTCGGTGATTGCAGAGATGGAAGGATTCGCTGCCGATCCAGTTGCCCAGACATCCGGCGCTTGACCAACCCTAGTACCGTGGTTCTTGGTCTTTCGTACGGTGATTCTTAGCGGATTCAAATCTATCCTTGTAGCTGAGAGGAAACCATGAAATCCAGATTATCTGTGGGGGTAGTTACGGGCCTGGCATGCATCATCCTTTTGACCGGCTCAGTCTTTGCACAGGGCGGTGAGTTCGTTGGTGCGGAGTGGGGAGTTCCGGGCAGGCAGGTGGATGTAACGGCTCGCGTACGTACCTTCATCCGCGGAGCGAATCTCCAGTTGCAGGTCACACGCTTTAACCTCGGGATCGATCCGGCGCCGCACCAGAACAAAGTTCTGATCATTCGCGTACGCCACTGGGATGGCGACGTGAAGGAGTACAGCTACCCGGAAAGAAGCACGGTCAATCTGGAACTCGACCCCGAAGACCGCTGGCAACGGCGCGAGGAGCATCCTGCTGAGGATCGGCGAGAGGAACGACACGATGATCGCCCTTCTGATGCGCCTCGCGGAGAGAACTACGAACGCCACGAAAGAGGACTTCGAATTCTGCGCGCCTACTACGGCGCCGAAGGCCAGTTTATGAACGTAACCGACGCCCTGCAAAACGAGGTCAACGACGGCCAACTCTACCTGCTGGTTGATAACGAGAGCATGGGAGGCGATCCGCTGATGGGCGCTCACAAATGGCTGCGTGTGCTGTACGTAGTCAACGGCGAACGCCGCAATATTGTAGTGCCCGAGCACTCGGAACTTCGGCTGCCGTAACGGATATGGGAACTCGTAGCCCACGGTCCATGACGTGAGCTATATTTTTGTGCCTCTCGCGACCTCAGCCAAAGGCGCTCGATTCGCTGCCTCCCAAAATACTTCTACAACTACAGTAAGAATCCGCACATTGCACAGCAGGAAGTGTGCGGCGTAACATGTTCGTCGCCGTTTGTTTTTGTGGTTTTGATTTACTGGGCCTTTAGTCGCGATTCGAAGCGCACGTTTGGATCCGTTTCTTAGGAGGCACCTCCATGCTCCACCAGAGCCTTTTTATCCGGGCGTCACTCTGGTCGCAGATGGGAACGGCAATCTCTTCGGGGCTGCCACAAACGTTGTGTTTGAGTTGTCCCCGCCGTCAGACCAGTGGAGCGCCTGGACGGAAACTACATTGCACACCTTCGGGAGCGGCACAGACGGCTACGGTGTGGCAGGAATCATGGTCATGGACGGCGCCGGAGACCTCTACGGCATCACCCAAGGCGGCGGGGTGTCTGGCGACGGGACAGTCTTCGAACTAACCCCGCCCACATCTCAAGGCGGAGCCTGGACAGAAACCATCCTCTACAATTTCAATCAGACCGCCAACCATGACGGGCTTTACCCCGAAGGTGGCCTGGTCTTCGATGCGGCTGGGAACCTCTATGGAACCACCCGAGGAGACTCGGTGAGCACTCTGTCCAACTCGTATGGGACGGTGTTCCAGTTGTCGCCGCCAAGCATTCTGGGAGGGTCGTGGACGCTGACGACAATTTACGGATTCAGCGGTGCGACCAATGGCTGCTCGCCGGAGGGCTACTTGACCTTGGGACGAGACGGCGCACTTTACGGAACAACGTCTCAATGCGGCGGCACCCAACTCCGATGTTCCAGCTACTTTTATGGCTGTGGAACGGCCTTCAAGGTGACGCCACCCGCACTGCAAGGAGGCGCGTGGACGGAGAGAACGATCTATCGCTTCGCGAGCGGCAAAGACGGCAACGATGGCGAGAATCCAATCGACGGAGTAATCAGCGACCCCGCTGGAAATCTTTACGGAACTACAGATGCTGGCGGCGGATCGCGCATATGCCCATACGAACAGGGCTGTGGCACGGTATTTAAGATTTCGCGACCGGCAACAGTCGGCACGAATTGGACCGAGTCTGTGATCTACCGCTTCACGGGGGGAACCGGTGGCGCTGCCCCGTTCGCCCACGTGATTGCGGACAGCGCAGGGAATCTTTATGGCACGACTTTTGACGCAGGCCCCAACTGCGCGCCGGACCTTGGATACGCGTGTGGCGCCGTCTTTGAACTCGCTCCCCCATCCATACAAGGCGGGACGTGGACAGAGATAACGTTGCACGACTTCAACGGCGCGCCCGACGGTGGCTTTCCTGCGGCCGGCTTGATCTTCAGCAAGGGCGGGACAATCTACGGCACAACTCTAAACGGCGGAGTGTGTCCTTTGTACTCCGTGAGCGGATGCGGCACGGTATTTCAGATCGTGCCGTAGTTTTCCTCTGGAATAACGTTTATCAACTTTCAGATTTTGCAATTCAACCATTGACTCTCGCTCCGGTTGAGAGTAAATTCGCCGGTTCTGGGGAATCTGGGGAATGGTGCGTACATCACGGCGTGTGGGGGTAGTTCTCTTCCAGCTCGGCGGGCCCGACACACTGGAGGCCATCGAACCTTTTCTTTACAATCTTTTCTGCGATCCCGACATTATTGACTTTCCTTTCGCCCGCATCGGGCGCAAACCACTGGCAAAACTCATCTCGACGACGCGCGCACGAAAGGTGCAGCATCATTACGCGACGATCGGCGGAGGCTCGCCTATTCGCCGATTTACGGAACAACAGGCGAGGGCACTGGAAAACGAATTACGAAGTCAGGGGATCGATGCGCAGTGTTTTGTGGCGATGCGATATTGGCATCCGTTTACTCGCGAGGCGATTGAGCAACTGCGAGCGGCGCATTGCGATGAAGTTGTGCTCCTGCCGCTGTATCCACAGTACTCATCGACTACTACCGGATCTAGCCTGAACGAATGGCGGCGGTTGTTCCACGACGATGTGCCGGTGCGCAGCGTGGAGAGTTTTTATCGCAATCCCTTATATTTGGATGCAGTGATCGAGAAGATCGACGAAGCGCTATCGCGCTTCCCTTCTCCGGACCGGCCGGAGATTGTTTTCAGCGCGCACAGCGTCCCCGTGTCGGTGATTGAGAAGGGCGATCCCTATCAGCGCCAGATTGAAGAGACGGTTCAATTGCTCATGGAACGCGGCGGATGGAGCAATAACCACC
>WNFI01211322.1_pt1 | contig 14154 bp, 10 predicted proteins | sample 5400471 | NCBI WGS metagenome assembly WNFI01 (sample SAMN13153348, study PRJNA577476) | soil metagenome | isolation source: 100 cm saprolite on Douglas fir-dominated hillslope | place: USA:California | collected 2013-09-17 | reverse complement strand
GATCGATAACCTGAACGCGGGGATTCTCGATCCGGTCACCAAGGCGCAACTGCCGGAACAGGATCAGCGGGCGAAGATCAGCACAATTAACATCGCGCCTGTCTGGACGCGGCTGATCAGTTCAACGACGCTGTTCACGTTTGGAGGTTTCGTCCGCCAGGATCGCTTTGACTACTACCCGAGCGGAAACGTATTCGCGGACGGCACGGGAACCATTCCTGGCGGATCTTCGGCGACGCTCAATCAGCAACGAAAGCTGACCAACGCGGGACTTCGGTCGGACGTGTCCTACGTAAAGGGCAAACACAACGTCAAGGCCGGGTTCACGCTGCAACACACGTTCCTGACGGAGAATTTCAATTTTGGAATTACGGACCCGTCGTTTCTTCCATCGCAAACGGATGCGAACGGCGCCCCCTGCTTCGCAGGCGGCGTGGCCCTGGCTGCCCCTTGTACGTTCCTGCTTCCCCTGGATCTCACGCGGTCGGGGGCCCTCTTCCCCTTCCACGGGCATACGGACGTGAAGGAGCTTGGGCTCTATCTGCAAGACACCATCACGCAAGGCAACTGGACCTTCAATGTGGGATTGCGCGCCGACGTCTATCGCGGAATCGCCCATGATTGGCAGCCGGAGCCCCGCGTCGGTGTCGCCTACAAGGTCAAGAAGACCAACTCGGTTTTGCGCCTTTCGTACTCGCGCATCCTGGAGACCCCGTTCAATGAGAACTTGATACTGGCAAGCCTGGGATCCCAGAACCCCGTTGTAAACGCCGTGTTCAATGGCGCGGGCACCCAGCCTTTCGCGCCGATTCGCTCGGGACAACGAAACCAGTTCAATGCGGGCTTTCAGCAAGCGTTCGGAAAATACCTGGTTGTAGACGCGGACTACTTGTGGAAGTACACGCACAACGCGTACGATTTCAGCGCGTTCGCCAACACTCCCATCTTTTTCCCGATTGCCTGGCGCAGCTCGAAGATTGACGGGCCCTCGGTGCGCGTAAGCCTTCCCAATTTCCACGGCTTGACGGCTTTCGCCGTGCTCGCTCACGTCCGGGCGCGGTACTTTCCTCCACAGACCGGCGGACTGGGCACAACGGTAACGACCGGCGGCGAGGTCTTCCGCATCGACCACGATCAGGCCTTCAATCAGACGACCCATGTGCAATATCAACCGTGGAAGACTTTGCCGTGGATTGCCATGAATTGGCGCTACGACAGCGGCCTGGTGGCCAGCAACCCAAATCTGGATAATTTCCAGGACGCCATGAACTTCCTCGACGCGGACCAACAGGCTGCGATCGGGCTCTTCTGCGGTGCGAATGTGGCGACCCCTACCAATCGGATCACCAGTTGCGCGGCCGGTACGCCGCAAGGCGCGAAGCTAATTAACATCGCGGGTGCAACGTTTGATCTGGACCGCAATCCGACGCGCGTTGCGCCACGCAACCTATTTGACGCCAGCGTGGGCGAGGACAATCTCTTTCACGGTGACCGCTACAAGTGGAGCCTGCGTCTCACCGCCATCAACTTGACGAACAAGACCGCGGTCTACAACTTCCTGTCCACGTTCAGCGGCACCCACTTCGTTACGCCGCGTGCGTATACGGCGGAGCTGGGCTTCCACTTCTAGTCCGCTCTCAACTGCTCGAACTGCTTGCGGCAGGGGCACTGTGTTTCGTGCCCCTGCGTGGGCTGCCACGCGAGTTCGCCCGGCAATGACTACTCGATTCTTATTTGGGGTTGCGCTCGCGGCAAGCTACGCCTAACGGTCTATCCGATCATCACGTTGCAGTAGATACAAAGGAACACGGCATGGAGCAGCAGAGTCTGAATGCAATGGCGGGGTTCGATCGAGCAGGGATGTCCGCGTCGCTCGCGTGCGCGGTGCACTGCGCGCTTTTGCCTTTGGCGCTAGCGGCGCTGCCGGCCCTTGGGCTGGCCTGGCTCGATTCGACGTGGGTGGATTGGTCCATGGTGGTACTCGCGCTGGGGATCGCACTGCGAGCGCATCGCGGCGGCTATCGTTTGCATCGGCGTTGCCTTCCCGCTGGTGTGGCGCTGGCGGGCCTCGTGATCATCGTGACTGCTATATGCCTGCTGAAAGGCTCAGCGAGCCACCACTACATTCAAGCTTCCGGTGCGATGGTGATCGCGGGGTCGCATTTGCTCAATCATCGCTTCTGCCGAAGCTGTATGACTTGCCGCCGTGAATCTGAAACGGAAGAGCGGCCCAACGCGGGCTAAAATATTAATACAACCTAGAGCAGCGGCCGAGGAAGCTGAGCTTCCCGCCAGCTGGTGTCACTTCGAGTCTTAAACTATTTCCGGGCGAGGTAGGTTTTGGCCTCGGCGAGCTCCGGCCGATCGGCACCCGCGCCGCAGATTTCTGCTAGCTTTGCGTAAAACGATTGCGCCCCGCTGGCATCGCCGGAAGCCTGGGCCGCACGCGCGGCACCGAGAAGAGCATCGAAGCGGTTCTGCGAATTCTTCAGGGCCGCTTTGTATTCGGCGATGGCTTCGGCCGGACGCTTGAGTTCGAGGAGCATGTCCGCGAGCATTTCGCGCGCGGGGATGCCGACGGATTCGCCGCCATTTTTGTCCTGATGGCCGGCGGCAGCGCGCAGCTCCTGAAGAGCTTCGTCAGGTTTGCCCTTGGCGAAGGCCAGCCAGGCTTCGGCTTCGCGTAAATCGGTGGCCTTTTCCGTGGAGACGGTGTAGCCGCTCTTCTTCGCGCGTTTCTCGCGGTCGGCGACGAGCTGCGTAAGTTCCTTGACGTCCGATTCCGCGCCGGCCACGTCACCGCTGCGCGCGGCGCCGATGGCGCGGGCCCAATACGTCGTGTCATTCCAGTTTTTGCGGATCGCGGGAATCGGCAGAGCGGCTGCTTCTTTCCAGCGGTGCAATTCGAGCGCAGTCCGCGCGGCAAGATAGGCGCGGTGGTCGGCTTTATCTTCATCACTCGCTCCAACGACGTGGCTGGTGTGTTCGATGGCCTCGCGTGCTTTGGCTTCCTGGCCGCTCTGGAGATAGGAGTAGCTGAGGAAATCCATGGCATGGGTCTGGTAGTGGAATTCCGCGAGATGCATTTCCGCGGCATGAGCGCCGGAGGCGTTCGCGGCAATATTCGAAGTGATGGAATCCTGCCACAGGCCGAGACGCACAAATATGTGGGAAGGCATGTGCAAGGCGTGTGCAGAGTCCGGAGCGATGGCCGCGTAGCGGCGGGCAGCTTCGAGGCCCTGGGCCGCGAATTCGGGGCGATCGGTCGCGTGAATCATGTAGTGCGCAAGACCTGGATGGTCCGGATGCTGCTGAAGCAGCGGATTGAGGATGGAGATGGCCTTCTGCAGGTTTGCGGTGGTGTCGCTGTCTTCTTCGGCCAGTGAGACAAGCGAAAGAGCATAGAACGAGCCGATTTCGACATCGCCGGGATTTTCGCGATAAAGACGTTCCAGCACCGCGGAGTAGGCCTTGGTGCGGCCGGTATGAGTCATTTTGGATTTTTTCTGAAAGAAAGCGGCGGCAGCGTTGAGGAAGCCCTGTTCCCGCGGATTGCCTGAGCGCAGTTTTTGCGCTGCCTCGATGTCTTTGCGGCCCTCTTTCAGAGTTTTGTCATCGGGAAAATCCCAAAGTTGATGAAAGCGAGCCATGGCTTTGCCCCAGTGGGCCATGGCGCACTTTGGTTCGCGGGTGGCCGCGCCGGCAAAAGTCTGCTCGGATTCCTTGTATTGGAAAGAGTGAAGGAGCGCGACGCCCTTTTCGATCGCGGGTTGCACTTCCGCGGTGCAACTCGTAGGGAAATTCACTTTGCCGAGTTGATCGGGCGGCGCCGCGGACAAGGTATTCGCGCGAAGCGCCGCGGGTTGAAGAGCGAGAAAAAAGAAGGCCAGCCCGAAGGCTGAGGCGAACCGACGTGGATGGCGCATGATGCCTCCCCCTATTGCTGGAAGTGATTCTACCTCTCGCGATTGTCTTCGGTGGAGCTAAACCTTTTAGCGACAGGGCGCCGCGGCGGTTGGACGTGGCTTTGGCGCTGCGGCTACAATGAAGGTGGAGCGGTTCTTCGAAGCAGGTGAGGGTGCGAAAGCTGTTTGAACCAATGACGAATCTCTGAGGTGCTGCGGATAGACAGCCCGTGTGCACGGCCTGTCCCGCTGGCGGGTTTCATCGAGTGGCAAGGATGAAGACGCGCGAGCGGGGCAGGAAAGCCTAACGGCTGGCTCGTGGCGCCCTACTATTTCAGAGGTTCACGGCCTAGCTCCCCACGGCCAAGCAGTCCGCTCCATTGTAGTTTTTAGTGGTTAGTTTTTAATTGTTAGTGAGGAAAAAGAAGGACCGAAGAAGGCGCGATGGGCAGTTTTTGATTGTTAGTAGTCCTAACATGGTGCTGAAAAAGCGGTGTTGATTGTCATTCTGAGCGGAGCGAGGAATCTGCTTCCTTCAAAAAGCCAAGAAAAAGTAGATTCCTCGGGCAAACCTCGCCCTTGGAATGACAAGTTGAGTAGTTTTTCAGCAGCCTGCTGAGGAAGCAGTGGTGGGCCTCGGCTGTTGTGGCGGCACCCGGGGGGATGTCTTCAGCAAGTGCCAAGCTGAAGCAGCAGAATCTCCAGACGAGATGCAGTTTGAACTAAGAACTAACAACTAAGGACTAAGAACTGATCGCATGCGCGTACTTTTCGTAGGAGACATCGTAGGCTCGCCCGGGCGGCAGATTGTTCGCGATCGCCTCGCGGACATCGTCACGCAGCGGCAAGTCGATCTGGTCATCGCCAACGGCGAAAACTCGGCGTCGGGATTCGGGATTACGCCGAGGCTGGCGGAAGAGCTTTTAAGAATGGGAATCGATGTGCTGACCGGCGGAAATCACAGCTGGGACCGCAAAGAGATCTTGGAGTTCCTGCCACATGAGCCGCGGTTGCTGCGGCCGGCAAATTTTCCCGAAGGCAACCCTGGCGGCGGGCTCTATCGCGGGACGGCCAAGAATGGCGTGAAGTATGCCGTGCTGAACCTGCAGGGGCGCGTGTTCATGACACCGATTGACGATCCGTTCCGGAAAGCCGACAGCGAGCTGGCGAAAATTCCGGAAGATGTCGCCTTCGTGTTCGTGGACATGCACGCGGAAACCACAAGCGAAAAGATCGCCATGGGCTGGTATCTGGACGGCCGGGCGACCGCGGTCGTCGGCACGCATACTCACGTGGCTACCGCCGATGAACACGTTTTTCCGCAAGGCACGGCTTATATCACGGACGTGGGAATGACCGGGCCGCATGGCGGCGTGATTGGGATGGACCGCAACGGTATCATCGGAAAGTTTCTCAGCGGGCTGCCCGCGCGGTTCGGGCAACCTGCGCACGTCCGTAGTAATCTGAAGATTCATGCGACAGAGGGTGGGTCCAATCGTGAGAGTTCTTGCGGTGATGTGTCTGCTGGCGTGCGCCGCTGGGAGTGCGGCTGCTCAGGACGAGGGCGACCTCATCGCCAGGCAGCGGATTTTCCCAGGCGTGGGCCCCGGTTTGCGCGCGGTCAAGCGGGGCGCGGACGGGCGGCTGTACATTCTGGCTTCGCCGTCTCCCGGCTTGCTGGTGTTTGACGCACAGGGCAAGCAAGTTCTCTCCATCGGCGAACTCCCCGGAGCCGATGCCAGCGCCAAGACAGGCCGCGCCCTAATCACTTTCGGCGAAGACTGCGACGGCGCAGCCGACGGAAAGATTTACGTGGCGGACCGCGGTGCCAACCTTATCCAGGTATTCTCCGCCGACGGCACACTGCTTCGTTCGATTTCCGTAAAGAATCCGATTTCCGTTGCCGCGCTGCCCGAAGGCGAGGTTGCCGTCGGGACGCTTCGGGAGCCACACCTGGTGATCGTTTTCGACAAGAACGCACGGGACGTGCGCGAGTTCGGCGATCCGGAGCCGATTGCGGAGCGTGAGGCGCTGAATCGCTACCTGAACATCGGGCAGCTTGCTACGGACGCTCAGGGGCATCTCTACTATGCGTTTGCTTACCTGCCGGAACCGACGGTGCGGCAATACGACCGCTTGGGCTACGCGGGACAGGACATTCAGTACACCGCGCTAGACGCCATGCCCGCGGCACAGGCCGCACGCAAGGAAATCGTGCGCCAGGAGCGCCGCGGCGATCAGCCGTCATTCAAGCGCATTCTTACCGCGGTGGGCGTCGATCGGACAAATGGGGAAGTCTGGATCGCGCTGTACAACACCCTGCTGCATTTCGACAAGGAAGGAAACCGGCGCGCCACCTACAAGATCTACACACCGCAAGGCGCGAGGCTCGAAGCCAACACCATTCTCGTGGAGAATGACCGTCTGATCATCGGAAGCGACCCGCTGGGCATCTACGAATTCGACCGGCCCGATAAAAGAAATCAGAAATAGGCATAGTTTTCCTCAGGCAGACCGGCGCGCTCTCTGTGCACGGTTTGCGCGAGGGATGAAAATATATTCGCAAAAGCCGCTAAAATCAGCAACAATCGGCCAGGTTGCACAAACTTTGTGCTTGTGGAAAAACTGTGCATGGGGTGTGAACACCGGTGAATGCCTTCACACATTTTTCCCTTGCCCCCTACGCCCCAATCAGAGACAATCCCGCGCTGACTCATATCGGCGGTACGTGGGCCGACAATTCCAGACGGGCCGCTCGCGGAGCGCCAGGGGCAAAGTAGAGCGTTCCGGCGCGGGCAGGAACCCCGAAGCCTGAAGAAAGACGCAAACGGACCTGCTTTCCACAGCTTTTTCACATCTGTGGAAATAGCGTAGGGTTTTCTTTTCTCCACTAATGACGACTGCAACTCAAATTGGGCGTGATCGCGAAGTGGCTAACCCGTGGGACAAATTCCTGGAGCACGTGAAGTCCCGGGTCAGCATTAACACCTTTACGACCTGGTTCCAGCCGACGAGGTTGAACCGGGCCGAGAGTGACACCCTCTATATCCAGATCCCCAGCGCCGTTTTCCGGCAGGTCCTGACGCGCACGTACGGCGACATCGTCAAGGCCGTGTTTCATGAACTCGGCACACCGAACATGAAGGTGCAGTACGTGTGGCCGAGCAGCCTTCGAAAGCGTACAACCCGCTGTTCCTCTACGGCGGCGTGGGCATGGGCAAGACGCACTTGATGCACGCCATCGGTCACACCATCAAGAAGCGCAATCCGGCCATGCGGCTAAGCTACGTCAGCGCGGAAAAATTCACCATCGAAGTTATCAACTCGCTGCGGTTTGACCGCATGATCAGTTTCCGCGACCGTTTCCATACGGTCGACGTGCTGCTGGTCGACGATATCCAATTCATCGCGGGAAAAGAGCGGACGCAGGAAGAGTTTTTTCATACCTTCAACGCGCTCTACGAGCAGCAGAAGCAGATTGTGATTTCCTCGGACTGCCTGCCGAAGGACATCAACTCGATCGAAGAGCGGCTGCGCTCGCGGTTCGAATGGGGACTGATTGCGGACATCCAGCCGCCGGATCTCGAGACCAAGATCGCCATTTTGCAGAAAAAGGCGGAGAACGAGCGCTTCGGCTTGCCGGATGACGTGGCGGAATATATCGCGCGGGCCATCAAGTCCAACGTGCGGGAGCTCGAAGGCGCGCTGACGCGGCTGATGGCTTACGCCTCGCTGACGGGCGCGACAGTTTCTCTGGGGACCGCGCAACAGGTGCTGCGGAACATCATTGCTTCCCAGGAAAAGCGCGTCACCATCGATCTGATCCAGAAACGAGTCAGCGAGCACTTCAATTTGCGAGAGCAGGACCTGAAGGTCCGCAGCAACACGCGCGCGATCGCTTTTCCGCGCCAGGTGGCAATGTATATCGTCAAGCAGCTCACTACCGCATCGCTTCCGGAGATCGGCCGCCAATTCGGCGGCAAGCACCACACCACAGTGCTCCACTCCGTCAACAAGATCGAAGAATTGCGCCGGTCAGACAAAGACTTGAACCGTACGATCACGCGTCTAATGGACGCGTTGCAGTAAGCCGCTGGCTTTTCCCTCTCACCGCGCTCGGAAACGCAAGCTGTGACTCCCGCCTGCGTTTCCGAGCACTTCTTTCGTGACAGTCGAACACTTGGGAATTCTGATGCTTTCGGGATTCTGTATTTACGCCTTGTGGAGAAGATTTGAGAAAGGTGCGGAAAATATGTTGAAGGCAGTGGACCAAATTCTGAATTTCGCGGCGTACTAGCTGGGTGAGGCTCTGTTTTCCGCGATTCTCACAAAGCGCCACATGTAAATCGACACCGTAAATCGAATAGTCGATTGGAGTTTCTAAGCTTTCCACAGATTCACAGCGCTCATCACAACAACAAGCTTCATAGTTTTCTAAATTTTTAAAATATTCTGTTGTGATGATGGTGTCTGTGAATAGTTGCGGTTGGATCTTGCGGCGAATGCAAGAAAGGGGAAGCTGTGTTTCCCACCTATTTCCACAGCGTTTAGGCACGAAGCGGCCTTTATAAGTTGCTAAAAAGCGAGTACAGTACCGCTGCGGTAGAAATGGGCAAACGAAGGCCTCGTCCCAGGCCTGATTGAGGGTACACTTCACAATGACCGCACCTGGAACGGCACGCGAGGAAAATCAAGCGATGGAATTTAGCGTCACAAAATCCGCGCTGTTGAACGAACTCTCGACCACGCAAGGCGTCGTCGAGCGCAAGACTACCATTCCCATTCTGTCGAATCTGCTGGTCGAGGCCAAGGGGAGCCAGTTGACGATCACGGCGACCGACCTCGAGCTGAGCATTCGCACGTCGTGCGAAGCCAAGATCAAGAAAGAAGGCGCCGGGACCATCCCCGCCAAGAAACTGCTGGAACTCGTGCGCCTGCTTCCCGAAGGCGAGATCAAGGTCAAGCTTCTCGACAATCACTGGGTGGAGATCGTCAGCGATAAGAAGAAATATAAGCTGGTGGGCATGGCGAAGGAGAATTTCCCTGCTCTGCCGATGATGCCCCACACGCTGGTAAAAATTCCCGCCGCGATCATCGAGAACCTCATTGGGAAAACAAAATTTGCAATCTCGATGGAAGAGTCGCGGTACACATTGAACGGCGGCCTGCTGATCCTGAAGCCGGACACGCTGGCGATGGTGGCGACGGATGGCCACCGCTTGGCGCTCGCGGAGACCGATCACAAACTTGCTGGGCTGAATGGCGAAGTAAAAGTGCTTATTCCGAAGAAGGCCATGGACGAAGTCGAAAAACTATCCAGCGTCGCCGGCTCCGACGCACACATCGAATTTGCAAAAGACGAGAGCCACCTCTTTTTCCAGGTTGGCCATCGCCTGCTGATTTCGCGCATCCTCACCGGCCAATTCCCGAACTACGAAGCGGTGCTCCCGCGGGACAACAACAAGAGTGTAGTCATCGAGCGAGCGGAATTGAGCGATGCGGTGCGGCGCGTCTCGCAGCTTGCCGATCAGCGCTCCCACGCCGTGAAGCTGGCCGTTTCGAAAGAAGGCATCGAGATCTCCGCCTCCAGCCCGGAGTATGGCGAGGCAAAAGAAAGCATCGAGAAGGAATTCAATGGCGATCCCATCGCCATCGGTTTCAATTCCAGCTACATGCTGGATTTTCTCGGCGCCGCGGCCGATGGCCCGATCAGCATCGAACTGAAAGACGAACAATCCGCCGGGCAGATGCGCCCGCTCGCCGACGAGTCCTACCGCTACCGCTACATCATCATGCCCATGCGCATCTGAACTCGCAACGCGACTTGAAATCGTGATTCGCGAGTTCAGGTCCGTCTAGGGTTAAGGCCCAGTGCGCGAAATCTGTTCAAACCTCTCCAAGAGAGACTTGATCTCTGCTTCGGCAAAGCTTTGGCAGTCAGAATATAGTTTCGTCAACAGCGCCGGAAGCGTCCCTGCGAGGGAGGGGAGAACCTGTTCAAATTCTGAAAATGCGCGACGAAAGGAACGAACTCTTTCCAGGTTTTCCGTCAGTCGCACTCTCCGTTCCGTCTCGTCTTCCCAGATACTCCTCCAGTATCGACAAGTAAGGCAGGAATCGGCGCAACGGGTACCTTCATGAGACAAGAATGATTCCCAGCCGGACGCCGCAAGCGAAAGAATTTTAAGCGAATCGTCCCGGCGCTTTTCACTGTTGCATGATCTGCAAGCCACCAACACGTTGCCTGGAACGTGGAGGCCTGCCCGATAGCGATTCATGCCGTCGAGATGCTCAATCACGGACCCTGTGTCCGTTAGGAGACGGGAGCAGTATGGGCACCGGTTATTGAACAGCCTTCGAACAAGGTGCTCGTATTCTTCGCTATCAACTCTAATTGACCACTTTTGGCTGATCCTACGGCTCAATTCGTGAAGAAACATACTGACCAGCTTGTTCGCCACATCCGATTTGGCCCGCCGCGTTGCGGTGCGTAATTGCGCTGTGGGGTCTCTCACGTTTTTTCGTCCCCAAGGAGCCAATTGACGTTGACGCACAACACATGTGAGAGGGCCTTAATTTCATAGTCGAGCACATGACGCTGATTGTTCTCGATTTTTGCAATCGCGGCTCGGTCGAGCTGAATTCCCAGTTGAGCGAGCTTCCCGGAAAGAGCATCCTGCGTCAGCGCTGGTTTACATCCTTGGCGCGCTTCAGCCACGCGCCTACCAACAATGTTTTTGCGCATCCGCTTCTTGGTCACACGGAGAGAGTACATTCTGCAAAAGCTGAAAATGTTCTAAAATAGAACAGCGTGGGGCAGGGCATTCACTAAGAAGAAGAATGAAAGGGTAATTTTCAAAAACAGACTTTACTGTCTTCGAAAGGAGCCGAGGTGGCGACGACAAAAAGGAAAGCGAAGTCGTACCCGATAAGTGCGGCACCAAACCATGAAAAGCTCCCCTGGCCGGGGTTGAAGGCCAGAGACCACCTGAGCCGGGTTGTGACGCGTGCGGTGAAGGAGGCCAAGGAGAAAACAGAATCGGAAGCGTGGGCAGAGAATCAAATTGCACGGGTGTTGGATCATGTTTCGCCAGAGTTTGTGATGAGACTTGTTTTTCGGGAGACGAACCGTCGGGGAAAGTCTATCCCCCCGTTCGCGAAGGCTCTGCTCGAACTTCTTCCGGGCTAAATCGTTTTCGCCGCGATCACGCAGATGCTGGAAACACCGTGCACAACCCAAGCGTCCCCCATCGAATACACATCTGAAAGTTAGCATTGTAAATCCCAATCTTTTTCCGCAAGCCATTGTAATTAAATCAGTTAGGAGAATGAGCCACGGGAATCAGACTTGAGAAAATAGATCGAATCGGGTAGAATTCTTGGGTTGTCGATTCGTTTTAAGATTCCTCCAAATCGACACGTCCGCCAGGTAAATGTGACCCGGGAATTGGGCTCCGCGCCAGGAGCTCGTGGGCTTTCACCTGGAGAAACATGAGTCTTCGCCACGTCTCGCTGCGCGAGATGGGATGGAGCAGGAACCCTACGAGTTTCGGATTCGCTCGGCGAAACCGGGATCAGAGGGTAGGCGACGTACGGATCATTCCGAAAGCACGCCTTCCTTGCTTCAATGAAAACGAGTTTTGAGCGCGGACACGCACTCCGTCGATCAAAGTTCTCGGCGGCCTGGAGGCCGTGCGCCTGCGCCCCGCGATGTACATCGGTTCGACCGGAGAGATGGGCTTGCACCATCTCGTTTGGGAAGTGGTGGACAATTCGGTCGACGAGGCGATGGCCGGTTATGCGGATGAAATCAACGTCACGGTGCATGCTGACGAATCCGTCACCGTGGTCGACAACGGCCGGGGCATCCCCGTGGACATGCACGCGACGGAGAAACGTCCCGCAGCGGAAGTCGTGCTGACGGTGCTGCACGCCGGCGGAAAATTCGATAGCGATACGTACAAAGTCTCGGGCGGTCTCCACGGCGTGGGCGTCTCGGTCGTCAACGCACTTTCCGACTGGCTGGAGCTGGAAATCTCGCGCGACGGCGCAGTGTGGGAACAGACGTACGAAAAAGGTAAGCCCACCAACAAACTGAAGCAGACTGGGAAGACGCGCAAGACGGGGACGAAAGTTACCTTTCATCCTGACCCGAGCATCTTCGACAAAACGGTCTACAGCTTCGACACGCTTGCGCAGCGCTTGCGCGAACTGGCGTTCCTGAACAAGGGTTTGAAGATCACGCTCACCGATGAGCGCACGGAAAAGACCGCGGAATTCAAGTTCACCGGCGGCATCGGGGAATTCGTCAAGCATCTCAATCGCGGCAAAACGACGCTGCACGACTCGCCGATTTACATCGAAGGGAAGCGCGGCGCCGTGGAGATCGAAATCGCGCTGCAATACAACGATACCTACGGTGAAAATGTTTTTGCTTTCGCAAATACGATTAACACCGTCGACGGCGGCACGCACCTCTCCGGCTTCCGCTCCGCGCTGACGCGTTCGATCAACAACTTCGCGTCGTCGGCAGGCATGCTGAAGGAGCAAAAAGACGAAGTCACCATCACGGGCGATGACGTTCGTGAAGGCCTCGTGGCCGTGGTCAGCGTGCGGCTGCCGCAGCCGCAGTTTGAAGGGCAGACCAAGGGTAAGCTCAACAGCGACATCAAGGGCGATGTCGAGCAACTGGTCAATGAAAAGCTCGGCGAATGGTTCGACAAACACTCGACCGTAGCGCGCCGCATTATCGGCAAGTGCATTGAAGCGGCGCGCGCCCGCGAAGCCGCCCGCAAGGCACGCGAGCTGACGCGCCGCAAATCCGCAATGGATTCGAGCGGCCTGCCGGGAAAACTCGCCGATTGCCAGGAACGCGATCCGGCGCGGTGCGAGCTGTTCGTCGTCGAGGGTGAATCGGCGGGCGGCTCGGCAAAGATGGGCCGCGATCGTAAATATCAGGCGATCCTGCCGCTCAAGGGCAAAATTCTAAATGTCGAAAAGGCGCGTTACGACAAGATGCTGGGCCACGAAGAAATTCGCGCCATCATCACGGCGCTGGGCACCGGCATTGGCAAAGACGACTTCGACGCCGGAAAACTGCGCTACCACAAAATCATTCTCATGACCGATGCGGACGTCGACGGCAGCCATATCCGCACGCTGCTGCTGACGTTTTTCTTCCGCCATATGAAGGAACTGATCGAGCGCGGGCACATCTACATCGCGCAGCCGCCGCTCTACCGCGTGAAGCGCGGCAAGACGGAAAAATATATTCGCGATGATCGGGATTTCGCACGTGAGCTGATGAAGCGCGCTACGGAAGATCACGTCGTGAAAGCCAAGGAAGGCGTGAATCTTGAAGGGGCGCGGCTGACCTCTTTCCTGCTGAACGTGCAGGAGTACGAAGCTGCCGCGGCGAAGCTTGGCCGCAGGCTGCGCGAGCCCGCCCTCGTCGAATTGCTCGTTGAAAGCGGGCTCGAAAAGAAGACGGACTTTGAGGACAAGAAAGCTCTGGAAAAGCTGTTGAAGCAACTGGAGAAGACCAAGCTGAAACTCGAAGGTAAAATCGTCTTCGACGAAGAACACAGCCTGCACGAAATCCAGTTTGGCCCGCCGCACAGCCAGAAGATCAACTGGGCGGTGGCGTCGACCGCGGAATACAAGCGATTGCGCGGCTTGGCCAAGCAAATCGAAGAGTTCAATCATCCGCCGTTCACCGTGGCGCGCAATGGCGACAAGGTGACGAAGGAAAAGGCGACCGACGTACTCAACTACGTTGTCGAAGACGCCAAAAAAGATTTCACGATCACGCGATTCAAGGGCCTGGGCGAAATGAACGCCGAGCAACTGTGGGACACGACCATGAACGCGGACACGCGAACGCTTCTGCAAGTGAAGCTGGAAGACGCTGTTGCGGCAGAGGATATTTTTACGACCTTGATGGGCGAAAACGTCGAGGCGCGCCGCAAATTCATCGAGGACAACGCGCTGGAAGTCGTGAACCTGGATATCTAGTCCGTGTGAGAGTGTTCTGTGTCGCTGTGTTCAGAGATATGCAGTCAATGGGTCAGGCATACTCACGACGGTCCGAGACCAACGAAAGTTGGTCCCGATTTTGGAGGGCGCTGTTTCTGTTGTTATGCAGTTGCTTGCTATCAAGTTTGGCGCTTTCGCGATTCTTTACCTGAGCGCAGATTCATGTGTTGCGACTGCGCCGTAAAAACTGGCGTGAAATGGTAAGAACCATCGC